>OGRO01001759.1_pt1 | contig 18202 bp, 7 predicted proteins | sample 1553451 | NCBI WGS metagenome assembly OGRO01 (sample SAMEA2580021, study PRJEB22360) | human gut metagenome
TTCGACAGATATTCTAGAGAGAAGGGCAATAAAATTTTAGAGTATGCCTTATGTTTATTTCAAGAAGGGAGAAAAAGAATGACAAAGAAATGGCGGCGCGTATATGCGTGGGTGCTGACCGTGGCAATGGTCTTATCTATGGCAAATCTGCCGATTACCATTGCTAAGGCAGCATCGACACAGAATCTTACCGTGAAGAGCGGAGCAACCAGTGTAACGATTGCTAAGAATGAGTATGGCGATGATTATATTGGCGATATGTTTTTTAACATACCGGATGCCTTGAAAACGAAGAGTGCAATCTCTTCGAACAAGGTGACTTCCATGACGGTAAAGATCACGATCAAAAGTTTTACACAGGGAAGTGGCGCAAAAGCGCAAGCATTTATTTTTGCGCAACCGGATGCATCGGGTGATTGGAATTGGAATCAGTCTTCGACTGCAGAGCTGGTTACCGGCAGTCAGTTGACGCTCACCTATTCCTTTGCGGATATGGATTGGAAAGGTGGAACAACGCTGGGAAATCTTGGCGTGCGTTTTGCTAATGCAGCCGAGGGGAGTACCGTGTCCTATTCTGTTGACTCTGCGGTGATCAATATGGCGGACAGCGGCAGCAGTGCGACAAGTAAGCCAAGCAGCGCGACAAGTAAGCCAAGCAGCACAGCAAGTGCCGGTGGCAATGTTTCGACAGACCAGATTGCGATCACGAGAAGTGTTGGCAGTGGAACAAATGATTATTATGCAGAATACAGTTTTTCTATCACAAATAACAGTAGCGAAACGGTTAGAGGTATTCAGATTTTAATACCGACATCAGGATCGGTTGACGTTGGCTATGTTGAGGGATTTTCTGCAGTGTATGATGCGGCGCTGGGAGGCGTTGTGGCATATTATTCGACAGAGATTGCAGCGGGAGCAACGGTTAGCAGCTCTTCTAATAAAGTTGGTTTTGGAAAACAGCCGTCTATTTCCGTTGGAGAATCTAATGTCATTGCTGTAAATTGTGCAGGTCCAAGTACCGGTGATGAACTGAATTATGAATTAACCGGACGTAAAGATGTTGCATATGCGGACACTCCGGTCGGCAGACATGGTAAACTGTCAGTACAGAAGGTTGACGGCTATGCGGCACCGATCATGGTGGATCAGAATGGTGTGCCGACACAGCTTCGTGGAGCCAGTACCCATGGTATGCATTGGTTTCCGCAGTATGTCAATCAGAATGCGTTCCAGACATTGCGTGATGATTGGGGAATCAATATGGTTCGATTGGTCTGTTATCCACGCGACGTTGGATCGGTTGGATATTTGACGGGTGGAGACAGTACCAAACAGCAGCTTGATACATTGATTCAAAATGGTGTCGATTATGCAACCAAGCTCGGAATGTATGCGTTGGTAGACTGGCATGTGCATGCTTACAATCCAAATGAGTATTTGAAAGAGGCAAAGATATTCTTTACAAAGTACGCAACAATGTACAAGGATCATGATAACGTGTTATATGAGATTTGCAATGAGCCGACAGGCACAAATTGGTATAGTGGCAATGGCAAAGATCTTTATACATATTGTAGTGAAGTCATTAAGACGATACGTGACGTTGATCCGGATGCGATCATTATATGCGGAACGAATACTTGGTCACAGGATGTCGATCAGGTAGCGGCTAAGCCGATGAAAGCTCTTGGTTATGAAAACATCATGTATACGTTCCATTTTTATTCCGCAACGCACAAAGAGAATTTAATGGAAAAAGTACGTCTGGCAACCAAGGATGGAACACCGATCTTTGTTACCGAATTTGGTATATGTTCAGCAGATGGTAATGGAAGTTATGACACGGAAAATGCGGATCGGTGGATCGCGTTGTTGGACGAATTAAATATTAGTTTTGCATGCTGGAGTTATAGTAATTGTAATGAAAAATCGGCGTATTTTAAGAGCAGCTGCAGCAATGCCGGGGGCGATTGGACAGCAGATGATCTGACAACAACCGGTAAGTGGCTGATCAATACCTGTCGAGCACACGAGGAGAAAGAAAATGCATCCTATCCGGCAGTATCACCGTCAGCAGAACCGACGAAAGCACCGACGGTAACGGAAAAGCCAACGGCAGAACCGACGAAAGCACCAACTGTAACCGTAAAACCAACGGCAGAACCGACGAAAGCACCGACAGTAACCGTAAAACCAACGGCAAAACCGACGAAAGCACCGACAGTAACCGTAAAACCAACGGCAGAACCGACGAAAGCACCGACAGTAACCGTAAAACCAACGGCAAAACCGACGAAAGCACCGACGGTAACCGAAAAGCCAACGGCAAAACCGATAAAAACGCCGACACCAACGGCAGAGCCAACAAAAGCGCCGGAACCAACGGCAGCACCGATAAAAACGCCGGAACCAACGGCAGAGCCAACGAAAGCACCGGAACCAACGGCAGCACCGATAAAAACACCGACACCAACGGCGGAACCGACGAAAGCACCGGAACCAACGGCAGCACCGATAAAAACGCCGACACCAACGGCAGCACCGACGATAACATCGGTACCTAGTGATGATCCGACTGAAAGTGCTGCTCCAAGTGAGAAACCAACGATCACACCAACGCAGAAGCCGGGAATTCAGGCGACCGGAATGCGCGTTATTGCCAGTGTGAAAAAGGTAAGTAATCTTCCGGTAAAATCGAAATTGCAGCTTGCAGCAGGAAAGAGCATGCAGCTTACGGTGACTTTGTTGCCGACAGGAGCTAAGCCTCAGAAACTAACGTATACCAGCAGTAAACCATCAATAGCAAAAGTAAGCGGTAGTGGTAAGATTGTTGCTGGTAAGAAAGCCGGAACGACAGTGATCACGATTCGTACAGCGAATGGATTGCAAAAGAAAATTACCATTCGCGTTATGAAAAAAGTGGTGAAGAAGATCAAACTGTCTGGCGTTAAGAAGTTAAAGGTTGGTAAGAAACTCAAACTGAAAGCCAAGATCACGCCTAAGAAAAAGTATGCGTCTGCCACGGTATTCTGGGTATCTGGTAATACTAAAATTGCAACAGTGACACAGAGCGGTGTTGTAAAAGCGAAGAAGAAAGGCAAAGTTAAGATTACTGCAATTGCAACGGATGGCAGTGGTAAGAAGAAAGTGATCAAACTTACCATTAAATAAATTTTAACAGATCGACTTAGAAATAAGTGGTAAATATGTCTTTTGAAAATTTAGAAAAAGAACAACCAAGTATTGGTTGTTCTTTTTTGCTTTATAGGAAACTTGTCGTTTCCTATAAAGCGAAAAACGCTCCGCGAGGATGCGCATCTCGCGGAGAAGAAGTTAGCTGTAAACAGCACCGCTCGAGCGCGAAAGAGTCGCAAGCGACTCTTTGTTCTTTAATCGGAAATTGCTGTCTGGCAATCTTAATTTTTTCTTAAGGAAACGGACATATATTACAGCCATAAATGTTGTAATATATAACCAAGGAGAAAATTATAAGCTCCATCGTAATATTACTATTGTAGCAAAACGGACAGCGCGATCAATTGTCCAACATAGAAAGGAGAGAGTAATATGAGGATGAAAAAATATGTAATGACGCTGGCATTATGTATCGCTGCAGGAGTTATGCTGACTTTACCGGTGCAGGCAGATGCAAAGTCAACCGGGAAGTTGACCAAAAACATCAAATGGTCTTTGAACTCTGATGAGACAGTATTGACAATCACAGGAAAAGGAACGGTGGATATCCGTAAATTTCGTAAAGAGGGAAGATACAAATGGCCTGGTTCAGAAGCGGGACAGCCGGCAATTTTTGACAAGCTGGTGTTTGGAGAGGGGATCACAACAATTTCATCTGGCTTTTTTTGTATTGAGGGTATCAAAACGATTTCACTGCCAAAGAGCTTTAAGAAGATCAAAGCGTCCAATGAAATGGATGCCGTCAATGGCTCTTTTGAACCATACAGCACGACATTAAAGAAACTTCAAGTGTCTAAGAAAAACAAGAAGTTCTCTGTCAGTAAGGGCATCTTGTATTCAAAGGACAAAAAGAAGTTGTACATTTATCCAAGTGGCAAGACGGAGAAAAAATTTGCAATACCTTCCAAGGTAACCAAAATTTGCAGACGTGCCTTTTATGGAAATTCCATAGAGAGTGTTATTATGGGAAATAAGTTGCGTGAAATTGGTCGGCAGGCTTTTGCGAAAACGGAGTTAAAGTCTGTAAAGCTTCCAAAGTCGTTGAAAATTATTGAAGATTCTGCGTTTGACAGCACTCAGATTTCATCTGTAGAATTGCCAAAGGGCCTTAAGCGGGTAGGAAATCATGCGTTTGGAAACATCAAAGATTTATCGACGATCATCGTACGATGCAATTGTAAACTAAGTTATGTGTTTGCAGACAGTGGTTTTCAAACAAATCTTCAAACCTATGACCGAGAGAACTATACGGATTTTCGAATTGTATTGGGTAAGGAATTAAATGCAACAATATATCGTTTGTTTGCTGATTTTGCAGATCACATAAGACTCGGCAAGATGAAAGTTGAAGTTGAGAAAGGCAATAAGACATATTACATCAAAGACGAGGCGGTATACGCTAAACGAGGGGATCGTCTGAAAGAGAGCTTTAAGAAGTTAAATGGTAAAGAGCAATCATAAGAAGGGAGTGATTTTTATGAAAAAATGGAGACAGTTAGCAATAGTTACGCTTTGTCTGATGGCAGCGTTGACTATGACAATGACAGCAGATGCCAAGACAAAGAAAAAGCAGCCGAGCGGTAAAGTATGCAGTGGGGTGAAATGGACATACAATAAAAAGAGTAAAACGTTAACGATAACTGGAAAGGGATATGCTAAAATTACCGGGTTTTATGACAAATCACTGAGCAGTTATGAGTGGCCGTGCTCGGAAGATTCTGTATTGCCGGTGTTTACGAAGATTAAATTTGGAGAGGGGATTACGCAGGTCGATTATCGATATTTTGCAATGGAGGGCATCAAGCAGATATCGTTGCCAAAATCTTTTAAAAAGATTAAGTATGCAAGCCCAGTTCGTGTCAATGGAGCTTATGAAGGCTGGAGTACAACCTTAAAAAAGATTTCTGTAAATAAAAAGAATCGTAACTTTTCATCATCAAAAGGTGTATTGTATTCGAAAGACAAAAAGACAATTTACATATATCCTTCGGGCAAAAGTGTCGTCAATTATAAGTTATCCGATAAGGTGACGACGATCGCACCGTATGCATTTTATGCAGCGGATATGAAATCAATTCAGCTTTCTTCAAAGCTAACAACTATTGGAGAGTACGCATTTCAGTATTCAACAGTCAAGACAGTTACCGGCGGCAAAAAACTTCGAGTGATAGGACAGATGGCTTTTTATGAAGCCGATGGATTGACCAACTTTGCCTTTGACAGTGCACTTAGAAAAATAGGCAGCAATGCGTTTTATGCCTGCAGGCTGCAAAGTGTAACTCTTCCGGAAAAACTGGTATCTGTAGGAAATTGTGCGTTTATGGCAAACGAAGAATTGCGTTCTTTGACGATATTATGCAGATTAAATTTGGGAGAAATCTTTCTGCTTTGTACGAAAAAAATGAATTATAGCAAGTCGGAATATGATTACCGACCAATTACGGTAAAGCTTGGGAAGAATGCTACCGGACCGCTTACGACACTCATAGACGATTTGGGGCAGCAGATCACTTTTGAGGTGGATAATGCCAATCCGATATATTACGTGAAAGCCGGGGTGCTTTATAAGAGAAAGGGAAACGAAGTATGCTATCCCCAAAAAGCATCTTAATATCTTGCAATATGCATAATAAAATATATAATTAAAATATATTTTTGTAAAAATTGTACATGAAATTTTAAAAATCATGTTGCAATACTACTACGAAAATGTTAAGATAGTTTTCGTAGCAAAAGAAATAACTCATGGGGGAGTTATTTCGATAATGTATTGGGCGTGATTGGGATGTAGAAAGACATTTTTTGTGGGGACAAAGGATGTCTTTTTATTGTACGTGATGGTGACGGATATCGTTAATGTGTTTGCTTCTTTTTTCATGAATTAATATCAAAAATATGTGGATTTTTTGGGATTTATCGGTATAAATATTGGGAAAGTATCGGTATTTCTTATGGATTTCTATTCATATTTTTTGGTGATGATTTATGTTATTTTGTCACAAAAAACGCACAAGTTTCTCAATCTGCCGGGAAGGAGAAGGATTATGGCTTTTCGTAAAAAAGCACTTGCTATTGTCATGAGTATGGCAATGGTCGCAACTTCGCTGTCAATTCCAACAACGACAGCCAAAACGGCGGAAGCCGCCGGCACAACATTTAACAACCTTAATCAATCGCAGATTACAGAGGCGATGGGTGTAGGTTACAACCTTGGTAACTCATTGGAGGCTGCAAGTTCCGGAACACCGAATGAAACAGCATATGGCAATCCAAAATTAACAGAAGACTTAGTTTTGGCAGCCAAAGACGCAGGATTTAAATCTATCCGTATTCCGGTATCCTATCTTAGCATGATTGACGACAACAATGGATACAAGATCGACTCTTCTTGGTTAGATCGTGTACAGCAGGTTGTTGATTATTGCGTTGACAATGATATGTATGCAATTGTCAACATGCATGGAGACGGTTATACGACAGTAACAGGTGGCTGGTTATTATGCGGCAGTTCTGATCAGACCAAGATCAAAGCAAAATATAAAGCGTGCTGGGAGCAGATTGCAGATCGTTTCAAAAACTATGATGAGCATCTGATCTTTGAGTCCATGAATGAAGAATTTGATGGAACTTATGGAACACCTAGCAGAACGGCTTATGCAAATATAAATGCCTACAATCAGATTTTTGTGGACACCGTAAGAAAAACCGGTGGAAACAATGATCAGAGATGGTTATTGATTCCGGGATGGAATACCAATATTGATTACACGGCGGAGGATTACGGATTTGCACTTCCTACCGATGATTATCTGTCTTCTAAGATTGCATCAGGCGAAAAAAGAATTATGATCTCTGTACATTATTATGATCCATGGGATTTCTGTGGAACAGAGTCCGGTGCAACCACACAGTGGGGAGACAGTATTACGGATTATTCGAAGAGAGCAAGCTGGGGTGATGAGTCCTATATGGCATCTCAGTTCAAAAAGATGTCCAGCAAATTCGTTTCACAGGGATATCCTGTGGTGATCGGTGAATTTGGTGCCATCAATAAAGCAAGTTATGACAGCCAGAATAAAGTTTGCCGTGCAGAGTATTATCAGAAAGTCTGCTATTATGCAAAGCAGTATGGATTGATTCCGGTAGCTTGGGACAATGGATACAACGGAGACTATGGTTTTGCGATCATTGACCGTTATTCCAACAAGGTTGTTCATCAGGAATTGATGGACGCTATGATGGAAGTGTATGGTGGTAATGAGTCCGCAACGGCAACAGGCATTCAGTTAAACAAGAGCGAGTTGACAATTCACATTGGTGATGAAAAACAGCAGCTTACAGCAGCATTAACACCATCGGACAGCAAGGATAAAGTTCTTTGGAGCTCCAGTGATGAGTCAGTAGCTGCCGTTAATTCCAAAGGTCAGGTAAGTGCAGTAGGAGCAGGAACTTGTACGATCACTGCATCTGTTCCATTAGGATACAAAGCAACCTGTAAGGGGACGGTACCACAGGCCAACTATGTACGTGCGAAATTATATTTATTAGAGACCGCAAGCTGGCAGTCAGTCATCAGTGATGAATATGTTGATATATATTCAGAAGGAGGAAAGTTCTCCTTGTCCTTAGATGCGACTAAGAGTCAGTTGCAGAATATTGGTTCTTTGTATATCAAAGATATCAATGTTGCTGATGATGAGGCATCTGTATTTGACAAAGCAACTTTGAAAGTAACATCATTTGAAATTAACGGACAGAAATATACCATGAAAAATGGAAAATTTACGTATGATGTTTCACAGAAAGCATCAGATGATGGATTGATCTGTCCAGTCTTTAATTTTTCATTTATTAATGTGTGGGCGAATACACATGTAAACAACGTAACTGTGGAAAATGCAAATTACAAGGCATATTTCAATAATGTAAATTACCAGACGACGAATAAGGTAACCATGAACTTTGAGGTGTCCGGTATTAATGGTGGCAGTGATGTTCAGCCAACAGCAGCACCAACAAAGGCACCAACAGCAGCACCAACAAAGGCACCAACAGTAGCACCAACAAAGGCACCAACGGTAGCACCAACAAAGGCACCAACGGCAGCGCCAACAAAGGCACCAACAGTGGCGCCAACAAAGGCACCAACGGTAGCACCGACGAAGGCTCCGACAGTAGCACCAACCACAGCTCCGACACAGTCACCGGTTATTTCAGATACGACGGAGATTGTATCTAACTTAGAGTCTACATATGCAACGAACGATCCACAGTGGTTGTTAAATGCATCTGACGATGATATTGTTACTGTAGTTTATACTTGTACAGATCCTTCCCATGGTAACTGGGGCATTTTAGGATGGGGTGCATCTGTAGACAATGTATGGCAGAGTGGTGATAATTATTCTGCGGCAAGTAATGCAACGGATAAAGTAACGAAGACATATACAGTCAAAGAATTAAAGGCAACCATGAACATTAAGAGCACATCAAAGGTTACCTATTTGTGCTTGTCTGCTTGGAACGGTGGCAAGATCGTAAGTCTTACACTTTCTAAAGTAGGTGGGGAGACTCCACAGCCAACCGTAACGCCAACAGTAGCACCGACAGCTACACCGACAGTAGCACCAACAGTAGCACCAACAGTGGCACCGACAGCAGCACCGACAGCTACACCGACAGTAGCACCGACAGTAGCACCGACAGCAGCACCAACGGTAGCACCAACCACAGAGCCTTCCGGCGACAGCAAAGTAACAGGAGCCGTAAAGCTTACCAATAATTGGGGCAGTGGCGGAATTGCAGAGATCACTCTTACCAATAATACAGGTATCAGCTACACAGATGGCTGGACGGTAGAGTTTACCTTGGACCGTGAGATTACTTCTATGTGGAGCGGTACTTGTGAGAGCCTTGGCCACAACCGTTACCGCGTAAGCAATCCTGGATGGGATGGCAATTGGGCAAATGGTAAAACAATCACATTAAATTGTGGTGTTGGTGGAGGCAGCAACGTACCAGCGATCACAGATATCGTGATAAAATAATGAGCACTGTGTGCAATTATTAAGATATAATTGTTACAGATAAAGGAAGCCCTTACATTAGAGGCTCCGAGAACTCTTGCAACTGTTTTCAATATTAAGGAAAGCAGACAACGAGGTATCGGAACCTCTTTTTTCTTATTGTTGAAGATTATTTAGGTTGGCTTGATATTCGCGTGGTGATATACCCTCGTTTTTCTTGAAAACTTTACTAAAATAAAAACCATTACAAAAACCCAATTGATCAGCAATCTGCGTTACAGTAAACTGTTTGCTGGATAGTAAGATTTTGGCCTGCTCAATGCGGTATTTTTCAAGAAAAGCAAAAATAGTCTCACCAGTTACTTCCTTAAATTTACGGTTCATGTAATCAAAATTATGATGAAATTGTTTTTCTAAAAGGACACTTGTGATTTTTGTTTTGTAATTACTTTTCAGATAAGAAAGTAATGGGAGCGCGGAAAATGTGCCGATGTTATTTGGTGGAAATAACGCATTAATATGTGCACGACATATTTTTAACAGCAGCATTGCAAAATTGCAATTTATCATGCTTTGATGATAAGGGCTACCCGGTACTGCATTGTTTGTGGCAGATATAATTTCATTAAGGACTTCATAATAAGAAGCTCCTGAAAGTGTTGCATTCTTTGGAATAAGTATTTGTTCGCATGGTTTGTACTGTAATGGGGAAGCATTAAGTTCACTATGCATTGAAAGAAATTGGTGATAAACTTCTTCTTCGGACAGCAACAGTTCTTTTTGTGGGTTCCATTGAAAATGAATATAGTAATAACTTACCGGAGAATTACTTTGGACACCAAAGTGGCATTTATCAGGACATAATAGCAGGGTCTGTCCGGCACTTAAGTGGTAAATAGTATCTTCTTCCTGCAAAAGCATACTGCCATTTGTGATGAAATATAGAATCCAGTCAGAGGGGGTGCGGCGAAAATGCTTGTTAGGAGCAGGAACAGAAACTGATCCGGACAATGTGACGTGTGGAAGAGATTGTAAATTGGTTATAAAATATGTTTGTTTCATAAACTACTCCTTAAAAGTCGCTATTATATATGCTTGCGTCGCTATAAATCATGGAATACCAGTTGCGAAAATGGTAACATAGGAAGAGCAATAAGTCAATTACGATTGAAGGAGGGAATGAAAATGCTGAAAAATAATAAAAGAAGTTTACAAGTGACAGCAATTGCTATAACCGTCACATTATTGCTTGTCGGAGCCTCTGGGCACGTGGCTGCAAAAGCGAAAAAAATAACGATCAATCATAAAAAAATGACACTTGCGATTGGTCAAAAACGAGCACTAAAAGTAAAAAACACAAAAAAGAAAGTGAAATGGATCAGTAAAAATAAAAAAGTTGCTATTGTTAATAAAAAAGGGATTGTTACAGCGAAGAAAAAGGGATCAGCAAAGATTGTTGCACGTATCGGAAAGAAAAAATATACTTGCAGAGTAACGGTTAAGCCTAACAAAAAGAGAGCAAAAATAAAGAGTACTAAGAAACCGACTTATACAATGCGTCCAATTGCATCAAAAGTACCGGTAGTGTCTCAAAAGCCGACGATTGTACCAACAGCAACGGTTAATCCAACGCCAACACCGATACCATTACCGACAGTGAAGCCGACACCTGTTCCGGATGAGGGGTGGCAGACCGGGAAGGTCAGCGGATCAGAAGAAGATTATAATAAATATTTTGCATTAAATATGAAAGACTATACAAAGAAACAGAAAGGAACGGTGTTTGGAACGATTGAAAGCATTACGTATCCATCCAAAGTTGTCGGAGCAGAACGCGAAGCATATGTGTATTTGCCACCACAGTATGATAGCAGCAAAAAATATCCGGTATTATACATGATTCACGGAATTGGCTGTGAGAGAGGACAGTGGGTTGGCATGTCCTTAAAAACTATATTAAGCAATATGATTTGCAGAGGTGAGGTTGCACCATTTATAGCTGTTATACCAAGTGTTGTCCCAAAAGATGGAGTGTCGTCAAATACGCTGGGACCAGAGAATATTGGCGCATTCACTATGTTTGAACAGGAATTTTTACAGGATCTGGAGCCATATATTCTTGAAAATTTTGCCGTGTCATCCGACAGAAAAGATACCGGAGTATGTGGTCTGTCTATGGGAGGCATGGAGGCATTACATTTAGGATTTGCAATTAAAGATCATTTTAATTATATTGGATCTTTTTCAGCGGCACCGACATTGGATCAAAGTTTATTAAATACGAATGGCTGGAAAAATGTACCGGAAACCGTACTCCTTTGTAGCGGGACAGCAGACACAACAATAGGAGATAATCCTTATAATTATCATAAAACATTGGAAGAGAACAAGGTGGATCATATTTGGTATATGTATCCGAACGGTACACATGAAGCAAAAGTATGGCAAAACGGATTGGTAAACTTTTTGCTTAGAAGTTATCGGTAACAAGAGAAAGTTTTCGTATGTAATTACGGAGACTTCGTAGATTATGCTTTCAAAATAACCTTTTATATTAAGGAACCGACATAAGTAGTAGGATAATGAAAATGTATAATGCATTTCTGAATAATTCCTACATATATGTCGGTTCTTGCATGTTATGGGGAAAGGGAGTGCTTGTAGAGAACAACATTCATTGAAACAAAATAGGACAATATGTTATGATATGTTATAACAATGATTGAGAGATCAATGCGGATGGCGGTCTGGCATCAAGATCCGGTGGTGTACTTTATGTATGGCCAATTGGTAAGATCGTGCTGATAGCGGTTGTGATCTATGTATTTTGTATGCTTGCAGGACATGTCAAAAAGAAAATGATAAAAAATTAGCACTCACTCTTGACGAGTGCTAATAAAAGTGATATAACAATCATCAGAGGGACCAAAATAGTCAGATAGTGTACTACATAGTTCAGCATTAGCAGGCTATGTAGGCATATGGATTTGTTTGAGACAGAAAGGATTGGTGATTGTATGAATATCAGTAAATTTACACAAAAATCACAGGAAGTAGTACAAGGCTGTGAGAAAATCGCCATGGATCATGGTCACCAGGAAATCGGTCAGGAGCATATGCTATCCGCTATGATGACAGTAGATGATAGCTTGATCCGCAAACTGATCGAGAAAATGGGAATTGCACCGGAAGCATTTCAGGCGCAGATAGAAGGACTTTTACAAAAACGTCCAAAGGTTGTCGGCGGCGATCTTCGGATTGACAAATATTTAAACGAAGCATTGATTTATGCGGAAGATGAAGCAAAACGGATGGGAGATGAATATGTTTCCGTAGAGCATCTGTTTTTGAGTGTGTTAGCGCATCCGAGCAAAGAGATCAAGCAGTTGTTTAAGCAGTGTCAGATTGATCGAGAGCGATTTTTGCAGGTGCTTTCCGAGGTGCGCGGTAATCAGAGGGTTACCAGTGACAATCCGGAAGCAACGTATGACACGTTGGAAAAATATGGCACAGATCTGGTAGAACGTGCCAAAGAAGGTAAGCTGGATCCGGTGATCGGACGAGATGCGGAAATTCGTAATGTTGTGCGTATTCTTTCGCGTAAGACGAAAAACAATCCGGTCTTGATCGGTGAACCCGGCGTTGGTAAGACTGCCGCTGTTGAGGGCTTGGCACAGCGTATTGTTCGCGGAGATGTGCCGGAAGGACTCAAAGACAAGAAGATCTTTGCGTTGGATATGGGCGCTTTGGTAGCGGGTGCGAAATACCGTGGCGAATTTGAGGAACGTTTGAAAGCGGTTCTTGAAGAAGTGAAGAAGAGCGAAGGACAGATCATTCTGTTTATTGATGAGCTGCATACGATTGTCGGTGCCGGCAAGACCGATGGCGCTATGGACGCCGGCAATATGCTCAAACCAATGCTTGCCAGAGGTGAATTGCATTGTATTGGTGCTACGACATTGGATGAGTATCGTATGTATATTGAAAAGGATCCGGCATTGGAACGTCGTTTCCAGCCGGTTATGGTCAATGAACCAACAGTGGAAGATACGATTTCAATACTGCGTGGCCTGAAAGAACGCTATGAAGTATTCCATGGTGTCAAGATTACGGATTCTTCGCTGGTGGCAGCCGCAACGTTGTCCAACCGATATATTTCGGATCGTTTCCTGCCTGATAAGGCGATCGACTTGATCGATGAGGCCTGTGCTATGATCAAGACGGAGTTAAATAGTATGCCGGCAGAACTCGATGAAGAGCGCAGACGTATTATGCAGATGGAAATCGAGGAGGCAGCACTTAAGAAAGAGACCGATCATTTGTCTGTGGAACGTTTGGAGGAACTGCAAAAAGAAATGGCAGAACTTCGCGATGATTTCAATGCCAAGAAAGCAAAGTGGGATAGCGAAAAGGCATCTGTTGATACGGTAAATAAGTTGAAAGAGCAGAGAGATGCGCTTCGTACAGAGATTGAAACGGCAAAGCGCAACTATGATCTGAACCGTGCTGCAGAGATCCAGTATGGACAATTGCCGGAGTTAGAGCGACAGCTTGAGGCAGCAGAAGAAAAGGCAAAAGCAGAAGATCGTACTTTGGTGCAGGAATGTGTTACAGAGGAAGAGATTGCCAAAATTATTTCTCGCTGGACTGGAATTCCGATCGCCAAACTTACGGAAGGCGAACGAGAAAAAACACTGCATTTGGAGGATGAACTGCACAAACGTGTCATTGGACAGGAAGAGGGCGTCCGTTTGGTCGCAGAAGCAATCTTACGTTCTAAGGCAGGTATCAAAGATCCTACGAAACCAATTGGTTCTTTCTTGTTCTTAGGACCGACAGGTGTTGGTAAAACGGAACTTGCTAAGAGCTTGGCGGCATATTTGTTTGACGATGAGACGAATATGGTTCGTATCGATATGAGCGAATATATGGAGAAACATTCTGTGGCTCGTCTGATCGGAGCGCCTCCGGGATATGTTGGATATGAAGAAGGTGGACAGCTCACCGAAGCAGTACGACGTAAACCGTATTCTGTTGTACTGTTTGATGAGATTGAAAAAGCACATCCGGATGTGTTTAATGTATTATTGCAAGTGTTGGACGATGGCCGGATTACCGATTCACAGGGTCGTACCGTTGATTTCAAAAATACAATATTGATATTAACTTCTAACATTGGTTCCTCATATTTGTTGGAAGGCATTGATGAAAACGGAGAGATCAGCGAAGAAGCACGTAAAGCGGTGCTGGATCAACTGCACGCTTCTTTCCGTCCGGAATTTTTGAATCGTTTGGATGAAACGATCCTCTTTAAGCCGCTTCGTCCGCAGGATATTACCGGTATTATTGATATCTTGCTTGCAGAGCTGAATGAACGTTTAGCAGAAAAAGAATTGCATGTATCTTTGACAGATGCTGCCAAAGCGTTTGTTACAGAGCAGGCATATGATCCATCCTTTGGTGCACGTCCGTTGAAACGGTACTTGCAGAAGAATGTAGAGACACTGTTAGCCAAAAAGATTCTTCGTGGCGATGTGCATATGGGCGAGGAGATCGTGCTGGATGTTAAGGATGACGCATTGTATATACAGTAAATAGTATGTATGATCTGTGCTCACGATGAAGTACGAAAGTACGCATAAATATGTGGCTTTTGAAAGAAGCATAAGGTATAAAAGGACTGTTCTATTCGCAATGTTATTTCGTGGATAGACAGTCCTTTTTTCTTATAGGAAATCGCAGTTGTGCAGCGTGATTTTTTGTGGCTTTTATTGATAAAATTTTGTGTATATGGTATATTGATTTCAAGTAATTTAAGGGACGGATTTATACAGTTAAGAACAAGGTTGTTTTTACGGATAAGAGTAAAAATAGCAGCGTAAGATATTTATACGAAGGAGGGGTTTAGTATGAAAAAAGCAGGGACAAAATTAACGAGGAAGGCAGCAGTATGTTTGTTGGCCGTACCAATGATCGTAGGACTTTCCGGCTGCTCACAAAAATCTACTGACACGACATCAACGAAACAGGCAAAGGAAGCACAGGCAACGCCGACCAGTACACCGTTCCAGTATTATGCTTCCGTCGATGACGAGCCACGGACGATTTCGGGCAAATGTGGGGACAATGCAGAATGGTCGTACAATACAGGTACGAAAGTATTGAAAATTAGTGGTTCCGGTGCTGTGGATCGCGCTGTGGATTCAGACACTACCAAACAAAAGATTGAGGGACTTGCAGAGCCATATGAAGTCAAGGAAAGAATAACCTGTTCGGTAAAAGAGATTAAGATTGAAGAAGGAATTACTGCATTAGCGGTGAGCAATTTATTTGGAAATGTTTCCAAGGACGAAGATGCTGAGGAAATTAAGCTTTCTTTACCGGATTCTCTAGAAAGAATTAATGCAAATACATTTGCGCCAACGAAAGATGCAGCTTATATCCGCACGATTCATCTGCCACGCAATGTACGATATATTGAAGGTGGTGCATTTTGGGGACTTGGTGCCACGGATACGTCAGATACGTTCAAAGAAAATTTAACGATAACGGTAGACAGTAAGAATCCATATTATATGACAGAAAATAATGTACTTTTTACCAAGGATAAAAAAACACTTGTCTATTATCCGGTTGAAAAGACAGAACAGTCATATCGTATACCGAAGTCTGTAACCAAAGTGGAAGCACTCGCATTTTCACGCAATCCATCCTTAAAGAAAGTTGTATTGCCAACAGGAATTACAGATATCGGTGCCGGGGCGTTTTACGGTGACAGTAAGCTTAGCGATATTAATTTAGCGCTGGCTGTGAACGTGAAAAAATTAAGTGATTTTGACGGAGTCAAAGCAAAGCTATCTTATTATGATGTTGGTGTGCCGGCTGATGTAGGAGAAGTCTCTGATGAAGGGGACGAAGATGTCATAAATGATGAAAAAGATCTCGTGAGCGAGCCGGATGGATCCGCAAAGTATTTGAAAGAAATTGCTATGTTAGGTACGTTTGCCGGTACGAATCTAAAAGAGATTCAATTGCCGGATTCCTTAAAATATGCCGGTTACAGCACTTTTTATAAATGTCTTTGCTTAAAAAAGATCACGCTTGGAACCGGATTTGCGGGACAGATCAATCCGGTCAACTACTGTGATGAAAATGGATTTTTGCTGCCGGATAACAAGTCAACGGATTGCTTTGATATTCGAATCCCTGCGGGAAATAAAAATTATAAAGTCCGTGACAATGTGATTTACAGCGGAGACGGCAAGACGGTGTATGGTGTGAGCAAAGATTATAAAAAATCTACACTGACATTGGATAAAAATGTGAAAGTCATTACACGCAATGCTTTTAGAAATACCAAATTAAAGAAAGTAACGGCACTTGGTAATCTTACAACCATTGGAAGCGGCGTGTTTATGAATAACTGGCATTGTAAGAAATTTGAAGTCAAAGGAAACATTGACACGATCGATGCACAAGCTTTCTATAAGTGTCATAAATTAGAGAAATTTGTTTGTGGTGGAACCATCAAAAAGATTGGCACACAGGCATTTCGTGGTGCGATCAAAAAGGATGGCATTGTCTTAGACGGTTCGTTCGATGACGTTGAAGTTGGCAAGGAGGCATTCTAGTCATAAATCCATCGAAGGCCCATTGCCAGATCATAAACAGTGCGCCGGCCATCAATAGAGAGAGATCCATAGGGGCAGCTATCAAAATTTGGATAGCTGCCCACTTTTGGTATCAGAGATCTTTTGCCAGAGCCAACATCTAATGCAATGCCGATGTTGCTCATGTCCTGAGAATCTGCTATAATAGGAAAGTTGCATTAATACAGCGAAAGATTTTGCAGGGAATCTGTGCTGCAAAATAAAGCAGATTAGAAATGGAGATATAAATGACGTTTGAAGAAATGTGTTTGGATACAAGAATAATGCGTGCAATTGCGGAAATGGGTTTTGAGCAGCCAAGTCCGATTCAGGCGCAGTCGATACCGATTGCGGTAGAGGGAAAGGACATGATCGGACAAGCGCGTACCGGAACGGGTAAGACGGCTTCGTTTGGAATACCGATGTTGCAGCGAATTAATCCGAAAGACAAAAATCTGCAGGCAATCGTCTTGTGCCCAACGCGAGAACTTGCAATTCAATCCGCCAATGAAATTCGCAAATTAGCAAAGTTTTTGCATGGGATCAAAGTGCTTCCGATATACGGAGGACAGGAGATCAGCAAACAGATCCGTTCCTTAAAAGGTGGTGTACAGATCGTGATTGGTACACCGGGACGAGTGATGGATCATTTGCGCCGTCATACATTAAAACCACAAACGGTAGATATTGTGGTTTTGGATGAAGCTGATGAAATGTTAAATATGGGATTTCGAGAGGATATAGAAACTATTTTGGGACAACTGCCAGAGGAGCGTCAGACAATGCTTTTTTCGGCAACAATGCCAAAGCCAATCTTGGAAATTGCGAAGCGTTACCTGCATGAGCCGGAGATTGTGAAAGTGATTCAGAAAGAACTTACTGTCCCAAAAATCGAACAGTATTATTATGAAGTTAATCCGCGCAAAAAGAATGAAGTGCTATCCCGATTATTGGACATGTATGATCCGAGTTTGTCATTGGTTTTTTGCAATACGAAGCGAAAAGTGGATGAGTTGGTTGCAGACTTAAAGGGTAGAGGATATTTTGCAGAGGGACTGCATGGTGATATGAAACAGAGCCAGAGAGACCGCGTGATGAATGGCTTTCGCAATGGACGTACCGATATTTTGGTTGCCACAGACGTGGCGGCGCGTGGTATTGACGTTGATGATGTGGAAGCGGTTTTTAATTATGATGTTCCACAGGACGATGAGTACTATGTGCATCGTATCGGAAGAACGGGACGTGCCGGACGTGAAGGAAGAGCATTTACGCTGGTCGTTGGCAAGGAAATATACAAGCTAAAAGATATTCAGAGATATTGCAAGACAA
>OGRO01001766.1_pt1 | contig 18163 bp, 15 predicted proteins | sample 1553451 | NCBI WGS metagenome assembly OGRO01 (sample SAMEA2580021, study PRJEB22360) | human gut metagenome
ACCTGCTAACGAATTAACTGTTGCTAACCCAGCTGCTGCTATTGCTGCTAAATTATTCGGTGATATGGGTGGTAAAATAGTAACTGCTGGTATATTAATATCTGTATTTGGATGTGCAAATGGTTACTTATTAACTGGACCTAGAGTTCTTTACACTTTAGGACAACAAAAATCTATACCAGGATATAAAACAATAAGTGTATTAAATAAAAACAATGTTCCTGCAAATGCTACTTTAATAATGGCAGTACTTGCTTCTTTATATGCATTATCTGGACAATTCGATTTATTAACAGATTTATCAATGTTTGCTATATGGTCATTCTACGTATTAACATTTATAGGTGTTATAAAACTTAGAAAATCTCAACCAGATTTATACAGACCTTATAAAGTTCCTATGTACCCAGTAATACCATGTATAGCAATAGCTGGTGGATTATTCGTTGTATTAAACCAATTATTATTTGCTGGTATGACAAATACAATAATATCTTTAGCTGGTGTTGTAGTTACTTTAATAGGACTTCCTCTTTACAATCTAGCTCAAAAACAAGTTGCTAAAGAAGAAGGATCTAATTCAACCGAGAAAAAAACTGCTTAATTCAATATAAAAGTTTCTTGAAATCAAGAAACTTTTTTTTCTAAAGTTATATTAATATTTTTATATATATAAAATATATTTTATGTATATCTTTCAAAGGAAATGAAATACATAAAATATATCTTTCTTACAAATATTAAAAATAAACAAATTTAAAATATATTGGAAAGGATATCTAATTATGAGTCAAAAATTACAAAAAAGCTTAGGACTTTCTGCTGCCCTATCTACTGTTATCGGTATGGTTATAGGTGGTGGAGTATTCTTTAAACCTCAAGCTGTTTACACATTAACAGGTGGAGCACCAGGACTTGGTATGATAGCTTGGTTTATAGCTGGTGTACTTACAATAACTGCTGGGTTAACTGCTGCAGAAGTTTCTGCTGCTATACCTAAAACTGGTGGTATGATGGTTTATATCGAAGAAATTTATGGTAAAAAATTAGGTATGTTAACAGGTTGGATGCAATCAGTATTATTCTTCCCTGCTACTATAGCTGCCATAGCAGTTATGTTTGGTAATCAAACTTGCTTATTACTTGGCTTAAATGAAAATCTTATTATACCAATAACAATAGTTACAATATTATTTATATGTTTCCTTAATACATTAGGTTCTAAAACTTCTGGTATGATACAAACTATTTCTACAATTGCTAAATTAGTGCCTTTATTTATAATAGTAGTATTTGGTTTTATAAAAGGAAATGGTAATAACTCAATATTCACACCTATTGTTGCTGAAAATTTATCTCCAATGTCTATAATAGGACAAGTATTAATAGCTATATTATTTGCTTATGATGGATGGATAAATGTTGGTGCTTTAGCTGGTGAAATGAAAGACCCAGGAAAAGACCTTCCAAAGGCAATAGTTGGTGGTCTATCAATAACTATGGCTGTTTATATAGCTATAAACTTAGCTTATTTATGGGTATTACCTGCTGATCAAATAGCTAATTTTGCTAACCCTGCTTCAGCTGTTGCAGAAGTTATATTCGGTCAAATAGGTGGTAAAGTCGTTACTGTAGGTATATTAATATCTGTATTTGGTTGTGTTAATGGTTACTTATTAACTGGACCTAGAGTTCTTTATACTTTAGGACAACAAAAATCTATACTAGGATATAAAGCAATAGGTTCTTTAAATAAAAATGATGTTCCTGCTAATGCTACTTTAATAATGGGTATACTTGCTTCTTTATATGCATTATCTGGACAATTCAACTTATTAAGTGATTTATCAATGTTTGCTGTATGGTCATTCTATGTCTTAACATTTGTAGGTGTTATAAAACTTAGAAAAACTCAACCAAACTTACACAGACCTTATAAAGTTCCACTTTATCCTATAATACCAATTACAGCTATATTAGGTGGATCATTCGTTGTATTAAATCAATTATTATTTGCAGGTATGACAAACACATTAATATCTTTAGGTGGAGTTGTAATAACTTTAATTGGGCTTCCAATTTACAATCTAGCTCAAAAACAAGTTGCTAAAGAAAATGATAATTTAGATAAAACGGCTTAATCAAAAAGAGTTTCTTGAAAATCAAGAAGCTCTTTTTTTATGTCTTTACATAAAGTACATAAAAAATTCCTTTTTACAAATATTAATAAATAAGTAAAATTTCAATACACCATATTTATAATTATAAATTTGCAAAATATTATTGGACAAAATATTATTGGAAAGGATATATAAATTATGAATCAAAATTTACAAAAAAATTTAGGTCTTGCACCTGCCTTATCTACAGTTATAGGTATGGTTATAGGTGGTGGAGTATTTTTCAAACCTCAAGCTGTCTACTCTTTAACAGGTGGAGCTCCCGGTCTTGGTATGATAGCTTGGGTAGTTGCCGGTATAATTACTATAACTGCTGGTTTAACCGCTGCAGAAGTTTCTGCTGCCATACCTAAAACTGGTGGTATGATGGTTTATATTGAAGAAATTTACGGTAAAAAATTAGGTGTTTTGACTGGTTGGATGCAATGTGTTTTATTTTTCCCTGCTTCCATAGCAGCTCTTGCTGTTATGTTTGGTAGTCAAAGTGCAACACTAATTGGTAACGAATCACTTGTAGTACCAATAACTTTAGGAACTATTTTACTTATTAGTATTTTAAATACTATAAGTTCTAAAACATCCGGCCTTATACAAACTGTGGCAACTATATGTAAATTAATTCCACTTATTTTAATAATAGTATTCGGCTTTATAAACGGAGGTGGAACAAATTCCTTAACTTCTCCATTAGTTGGCCCTGGTATATCTACTGGTTCTGTTATCGGACAACTTCTTATAGCCATATTATTTGCTTATGATGGGTGGATAAATGTTGGTGCTTTAGCTGGTGAAATGAAAAATCCAGGGAAAGACTTACCTACTGCCATTGTTGGTGGATTAACTTTTGTTATGGCTGTTTATATAATTATAAATATAGCTTATTTATGGGTACTTCCTGCCAACGAATTGGCAAACTATGCTTCTCCTGCTTCAGCTGTAGCAGAAGTTATATTTGGCCCTATGGGTGGTAAAATAATCACTATTGGTATATTGATTTCTGTATTCGGTTGTATAAATGGTTATTTACTTACAGGGCCTAGAATTCTCTATACTTTAGGTCTACAAAAATCTATTCCTGGATATAAATATTATTCTAAATTAAATAAAAGTGGTGTCCCTTCTACTGCAACAATAATCATGGGTATTATAGCTATGTTATATGCTTTATCTGGACAGTTCAACTTACTAACAGACTTATCCATGTTTGTAGTTTGGTCTTTTTATGTTTTAACTTTTATTGGTGTAATTTTACTTAGACAAAAACAACCTAATTTACCTAGACCATATAAAGTACCTCTATATCCAGTCATTCCTATTATAGCTATTGCTGGTGGATTATTTGTTGTAATTAATCAACTCTTATTTGCAGGTATGGAAAATACTTTAATCTCTTTAGGAGGTATAATAGTAACTTTAATAGGATTACCTCTTTATAATTTAGCTCAAAATCAAGTTAAAAGAGATGAAGAAATTAGATAAAATTCATTTTATTGTTAAAAAAGTATCTTGAAAATAATTTTCAAGATACTTTTTTACTAATTTAAAAGTTCTTTCTTATTATATATTTTACAAGATATAAAATAAGAAATTATGCAATAACATGTTTGTTTTTAAATTGCAGTTTAAGGCTTTCAGAATTAGTAGGAATTAATTTGTCTGACTTAAAAATAGATAATAGCGAACAAACATTAAAGGTTACTGGAAAAGGAAATAAGCAAAGAATTATATATCTTAATAGTGCTGTTTGCGAAGCTATAAACGCTTATATAAAAATACGTCCAAAACTAGATAAAAGCAATAAGGACTATAATGCATTATTTCTTAGTTCAAGAGGAAAAAGAATTTCTAAAAGATCTGTTCAAAATATTATCAAATCTGAACTAGTAGAATTAGTTGAAGCTGAAGGAAAAGAAAGCAAAATAAATAATCGCTTTGTCTGACAGACAAGCAGAAACAAAAGCCTTTTCGTATAATGCGGAAGGGCTTTTTACATATTATTTTTCCGCTGCGGAAAACATAAAACGGGAAGTGAATTTATGAATTTTAAACTTTTAACTGATAGTGAGATTTTTTGTGGCGTTTCCGAAACGGAAATCCGCGAGCTGTTACGCACTGTCGGCGCGTATGAAAAGCGTTTTTCAAAAAACGAAATTATATATCACGCCGGAGAAAAGGTTACGGATTTGGGGATTGTCCTTTCGGGCGGCGTAAACATAACCGTAAACTACTATCACGGCGGAAGCGGAATATTCGGTCATATAGCTCCGGGGCAGCTGTTCGCCGAGGCGTATTCGCTTACTCCCGCACGGGAGCTGCTTTGCGACGCTGTTGCGGATTCCGAAACGGATGTTCTTTTTATAAACTCCGCCGCACTTCTTGCAAAGTGTGCCGCAAAGGATTCGCTGAATCAAATTACGCTTAATCTGCTTAGAATATCCTCAATGAAGAATATAAATCTCTCAACCCGAATGATACACATTTCTTCGCGGCTGATTCGCGAACGAATTTTGTCATACCTTTCCGAACAGGCAGCAATAAATCAAAGCAGCAGCTTTACAATCCCATTTTCGCAAAGCCGCCTTGCGGAATATCTCGGTGTTGAGCGCAGCGCGCTGTCGGGCGAGCTTTCAAAAATGCGCCGCGAGGGTCTTATAGATTACTAGAAGAACAGCTTTCGGCTGCTTTGAGTTTTGTCTTTATAGCTCGATTTTTGTGCGACAGACAGTAAAAAGCCATCCGCAACGGTTATTTCGCCGATTCCTTCAATATGTATTTCTCCGTTTCGGAAGGTAATCACAAACGGTTTCTCCGAATGTATATATCTGCCTTTATTTGAGATAAACAACGGCGAATACTGGTCGCTTGCGTCCTTTCCGCTTATCAGGTCTATCGTTATATCGGACTTTTCCGAAACAGGAAGCTTTTTTCCGATATGTACTATTCCGCCGTATCAGTATTCATTTTCCAAAAACTTTAAATTCTCTTTATACATCGCTTTTCTCATTTTGGACGCTGTCCTTTGGTAATATTTTATTAAATGAAGTACGCCGTGTCAAGGTGTTTTCATTGCTTTTTATATGTATAAATATTGTTGTTTTAACGCAAAAAACGGTACAGCAAAACAAAATCATTTTGCTGCACCGCAAATTTTTATAAAAATCAGCCGAGCTTTTTCACTATCAAATCCGCAAGAGCCTCGGCGCGTGCGCGAATGATGTTCTCGTCCTTGCCCTCAATCATAACGCGTACAAGCGGCTCTGTTCCGGACGGGCGGATAAGAACTCTGCCGTTATTCGCAAACTCCGCCTCTATTTTTTCGATTTCCGCCATGATTTCCGCATCCTCTGTGTAGAGTTCCTTGTTCTCGGTCTTTACCTTTGCATTTATAAGTACCTGCGGATAAACGTCCATTACTCCCGCAAGCTCGGAGAGCGTTTTGCCGCTCTTTTTGACAGCGGATGCAAGCTGTATGCCGGTAACAAGGCCGTCGCCTGTGGTGTTGTGTTCGAGCAGTATTACGTGTCCCGACTGCTCGCCGCCTATCGAATAGTCGGACTTCAGCATTTCTTCAAGCACATACCTGTCGCCGACCTTTGTCTTTTCTATGTTCAGTCCCTTTTCTCTGCCCATAACGAAAAGTCCCAGATTGCTCATTACGGTTGCAACGATTGTGTTCTTTTTGAGCTTGCCGCGCGCCTTCAGGTCAAGTGCGCAGATTGCCATAATTTTATCACCGTCAACATATTCGCCCTTTTCGGAAACCGCAAGAACTCTGTCCGCATCACCGTCAAAGGCAAGACCCATATCCGCGCCGACCTCCGTCACATAGCGCATCAGTCCCTCGATATGCGTTGAGCCGCAATCTGCATTGATGTTTATGCCGTCCGGGGAATTGTTTATTACGCTTACTTCCGCGCCGAGAATTTCAAGTGCTTTTTGCGCCGTCACGGATGACGCGCCGTTTGCACAGTCTATCGCAATTTTCATCCCGTCAAGTTTTACTTCCGCCGTCGACGCGGCAAATTTTATATACTTCTCGCAAAGAGTGCTGTCGTGCGAAATACGTCCCACGTTTTCATGTGTAGGTCTGGATATTTCTTCCGCATTATCAAGAATAATCGCCTCTATGCGTTCCTCGATTTCATCGCTCAATTTATAGCCTTCGCTGTTGAAATACTTTATTCCGTTGTGTTCAAACGGGTTGTGCGATGCGGAAATCATAACGCCCGCGTCAAACCCCTGCGTCCTTACAAGATACGCTATTGCGGGTGTCGGAATCACTCCTACGCAAACCGCCTGCGCGCCAACACTGCATATTCCGGCAATCAATGCGCTTTCAAGCATTTCCCCGGAAATTCTTGTATCCCTTCCGACCAGTATTTTCGGCTTGTGCGCGTCACTTGTCAATACATACGCGCCCGCTCTCCCGATTTTAAATGCCAGCTCAGGCGTAAGCTCGGAGTTAGCCACTCCGCGTACACCGTCAGTTCCAAAAAGTCTTCCCATGTTTACACTCCTTTTTAATTTCAGACCCCGCGCAGTAATGCCGCCGCAGCCTTCACTCCGTCAACCGCCGCGCTCATTATTCCCCCTGCGTATCCCGCGCCTTCCCCCGCGGGAATAAGTCCCTTTACTTTTATACTTTCAAAGTTTTCGTCACGGATAATCCGAACAGGTGCGGACGTTCGCATTTCAATCCCCGTCAGCACTGCTCCGCCGCTTGAAAACCCATTTATTTTTCTGTCAAAATATTTAAGCCCGTCGCAAAGCGTATCGGTTATAAACCCCGGCAGGCAGCCGCGCAACTCCGCGAACTCTGTTTCACCCGTAAATGACGAATAAACTCCGTCAAACCCGGAGGAACACTTATTATTCAAAAAATCCCGTGCAAGCTGCACGGGAGCTTTGCCGCAAGCCGCCCGATATGCAAGCGATTCGTATTTGCGCTGAAACTCCACTCCCGCAAGGGGTGAATCCCCGCCGAAATCCTCGGGGCGCACTGTTACGGCAAGAGCGCTGTTGGAGTTTCTTTCCATTCGGCTGTGATAGCTCATTCCGTTTACCGTCAGCTGTTCCGGCTCTGACGAGGCATTCACAACCACTCCTCCGGGACACATACAGAACGAATAGCAGCTGCGGCTTTCGTCGTTGTATGCTAAGCGGTAGTCCGCCGTCGGCAAAAACTCCGCGTCACGTGCCGCTGCGGCTCCGTATTGCGCGTGATTGATAAACTCGCGCGTATGCTCGATTCTCACTCCCGCAGCAAACGGCTTTTGCATCATGGCAACTCCGCGCCGTTCGAGCATTTCATAAGTGTCGCGGCTACTGTGACCGAGAGCCGCGATAAGTCGGTCACATTCAAGGCGCTCCGAGCCGTTTACCTCTATTTCCTCAATTTTTCCGTCTTTTACAAAAATATCGGTCAAACAGGAATTAAACCGCACCGTTCCGCCGTTTTTGATTATTGCATTCCGTATATTTTTAACGCATCCGCGCAGCAGGTCGGTGCCTATATGCGGCTTTGACTGATACAGAATTTCCTTTGGCGCGCCGTAGCGCACAAAGGTTTTGAGTATATATTTTTGCAGCGGGTCGCCTATCCTCGAATTAAGTTTACCGTCCGAGAACGTACCTGCACCGCCCTCGCCGAACTGAACATTAGTATTCGGGTCAAGAGCGCCGCCGTCCCAGAAACGGCTTATTTTTTCGTGTCTTACGTCAACATTGTCCCCGCGTTCGATTATTGTCGGCTCCATTCCGCACTCGGAAAGCGTTAAGGCGGCAAACAGCCCGCACGGTCCGCTTCCCGCAATAATTATTTTTTCCTTTTTGTCACGCTTTTTGCCGTTTAAAAGGCTTTTCGGAGTGAACTCGGACTCCTCCGCACATATGTGCAAGCCGTCCCTTTCACGAATCTTGTCAATATTTTCGCAAACAAAAGAAAACGAATACACAAAGTGTATTTCGTTTCTTTTTCTTGCGTCAACCGACTTTTTAACTATAACAGGGTCAAGAACCATTGCGCCAAGCTCCGACGCTCTTTTTACCGCCGCACAGACAGCCTCGTCCTCGCTGTGTCTGACCGGCATTTTTATGTTTGAAATAACTATTCTTTTCAACGGCAGCTCCTCCGAAACCACGCGCGTTAATTCTTTTCAGCCAGTTTAACCGTTATTTCGGTTATTCCGTCACGGAGATAAACCCCTTCCGGTACTGCTATTCCGCTGGTAACCGTTCCTTTTTCCTTTAATACGTTAAAATCAACAGGCTCGGTCTTTATTTCCGTCAGCTGAGCCAGGGTATCGTTGTCGGCATAAACCGAGAGATTGGACGGCTGAACGGTTATTTTATATTCGTCCGTATTGACGTCACCGCCAAAGTCCACGGTAACCGGCACTGTTTTCACCTTGTATACGGGACACTCAATCTCAATCTCGTCCACACTCAGCTTGATTTTGTCCTCTATGTGTTTTCCGCTTGAATCAAGAGCATAAACCTTGACCGTTTCCTTAATATCCGCGGCTCTGCCGTCATAATTAAAGGTCGCGCCTATACTCTTTATTCCCGAAACAACGCTTGCCGGACCTTCAACCTCTGCCGTTGTGACATCGGAAGTCGGCTTTCCCGCAATATATCCGTTTGCCGTATCGCCCTCCGCTTTTATGTCGATATTCCTTTCCTCACGGACAAGCTTATCTATTGTCACATCAATGTTATACGGCTTTTTTGATACAATCTCGCTGTATTCGTACGGAATGGAAATGTTGACAGGCAAGGAATACCTGCCTGTTTTTGTTATGTTTCCCAAGTCAACCGTTGCATAAACATTTTTGTTGTCGATATTTGCGATTTTCTTTCTGCTGCCCTTTATTTTCAGCTCGACAATATTGTCGCTGCTTTCAAGAACACAAAGCTCCTGATCCGCAAGCATGGAGCGGTTTGCATACCGAACGGGAATATCGCGCACAGTAACGTCAACCAGCGGGTCGACAACAATAATAATATATATCCAAATAAGTACCGCGACAATGAAGGAAATAACCTTCAGCACGGAATCTTTTGAGAGAAAATTTTTCATTTTACCTTCTCCTTTCTCCCAAACAGACCTTTTTTGAATTTGCTGTCCTTTTTATTCACGTCAAAGCTCTTCATAAGATACTTTTCAAGATTTTCGGGCGAAAGATTGACATAAAGCTCCCCGCCGCTCGCAACGGAAATTCTTCCTGTTTCCTCCGAAACGATAACAACAATCGCGTCCGATTCCTCCGACACACCAAGACCCGCACGGTGGCGCGTACCAAGTTCCTTACTTACGTTAGGATTCTGCGAAAGCGGCAAAAAGCAGCTTGCTGCCTCAATCTTGTTGTCGCGTATAATCACGGCGCCGTCATGCAGCGGCGTTTTAGGTATAAATATGTTAATCAAAAGCTCCGCCGACACATCGGCGTTGAGGGTTATTCCCGTGCCGATAATGTCGGCGATTTTAATTTCGCGCTCCATAACAATCAATGCGCCGATACGGCTCTTTGACATACTTGCGCAGCTTTCCTTTATCTCGGAGATAACCCGCGCCTTTTCCGCATCGTCGGGCTGTTCGTCAAAATTAAACCACTGCCCCATAGAACTCCTGCCCACCTGTTCGAGAGCGCGCCTAAGCTCCGGCTGAAAAACAATAAGAATTGCTATCAGTCCGAGCTGCATGGCATTGCTCAGCAGATAATGAACAGTGTGCAGATTTATCACACGGCTGACCTGCATTACAACAATAAGTATTATAATACCCTTAAGCAGCTGCACAGTCCGCGTGTCGCGTATAAACTTCAATGCCTTGTAAATTATATAGGTAACTATCAGTATATCTATAACATCAGTAAGTCTGATAAGATACAGCTGATTCAAAAACGCTTTATAAAATCCGTCCAGCAAGCAATTCTCCTCCTTTATATCACCGATTTATGTGTTAATGCCGCCTTTTAATAAGCCTTGCCCCAGTACACGAGCTTCTTTGCGGGTTTGCCGCAGCATACGCACTTGTCGGAGATTTCCTCCTGCTCAAACGGCATACAACGCGAGGTTGCCCCCGTGTCCTCCTTTATCTTTTCCTCACAGGCAAGCTCGCCGCACCACATAGCCTTTACAAAACCGCCCTTTTCGGCAATAATTTGCGAGAATTCCTCATAACTTCTTGCTTCGCTCGTCTTTTCCTCACGGTTTTTGAGTGCCGCGTCAAACATCTCCTGCTGAATATGCTCAAGATGCTTTTCTACTTCTTCTTCAATATTATCAAGCGATACAAAGAATTTTTCGCGCGTTGTTCTGGAAACCAAAACCGCCTGATTCTTCTCTATATCCTTAGGTCCGATTTCGATTCTGAGCGGAACGCCCTTCATCTCATATTCGCTGAACTTCCAGCCCGGCGACTTGTCGCTTGCGTCAAGTTTAACTCTGAATTTGCCCGCAAGCTGCTTACAAAGAGCCTCGGCACGCTCCAAAACTCCCTCTTTATGCTGTGCAACAGGAATGATAACCGCCTGAATCGGCGCAATATGCGGCGGGAGCTTGAGTCCTGCGTCATCGCCGTGTACCATGATTATCGCACCGATGATTCTTGTCGACATACCCCATGACGTCTGATGAACGTAATGCAGCTCGTTGTCCTCCGCGGTGTACTGGATTCCGAACGCGCGCGCAAAGCCAGCGCCGAAGTTATGGCTTGTTCCCGACTGTAACGCTTTTCCGTCGTGCATCATGCTTTCGATTGTGTATGTAGCATGAGCGCCCGCAAATTTTTCCTTATCGGTCTTTCTGCCCTTTATAACAGGGATAGCAAGCTCTTTTTCACAGAAATCCGCATACACATTCAGCATACGCAGGGTTTCCGACTCAGCCTCCTCCGCTGTCGCATGAGCTGTATGACCCTCCTGCCACAAAAATTCCATTGTGCGCAGGAACGGTCTTGTGGTTTTTTCCCACCTTACAACGCTGCACCACTGATTATACAGCTTTGGTAAATCTCTGTACGAATGTATAATATTTGAGTAATGGTCGCAGAACAGAGTCTCCGAGGTCGGACGAACACAAAGACGCTCCGTCAGCGGCTCCGTTCCGCCGTGCGTAACCCATGCAACCTCAGGTGCAAAGCCTTCTACATGATCCTTTTCCTTCTGGAGCAGACTTTCCGGAATGAACATGGGCATATATACGTTCTCGTGACCGGTTTCTTTAAAACGCCTGTCAAGACCTTTTTGAATATTCTCCCATATTGCATAGCCGTACGGCTGAATAACCATGCAGCCGCGCACATTTGAATAATCGGCGAGCTTTGCCTTTTTGATTATATCGGTGTACCATTGTGTAAAATCCTCACTCATGGAGGTTATTTCTTCCACCAGCTTTTTTTCATCTTTAGCCAATTTAAAACCATTCCCTTCAAAAACAACTAAGTAATCTATCCATTATTTTAGTATAATGTAAAATCTGCTCTGTGTCAAGGGTTTAAAAGCAAAAACAATGTATTTTTTGCCGTGTTTTTTTGCGCAGATGAAGAATATTGAATTATTTTCGGTCGGCAACTGTTTTTTGGCTGTCGTGTATCCAAACAGACCATTCTTATCACCTTGCGGCTCAATCATACTCATTCATCGGAATATATCAATCCGCTAAAAACGCAAAACGCCAAGGCGGCAAAAATGCCGCTTAGCTCGCACAGGCATCATATGATACCGCGCTTAACCCCGTATTTTTGATCGTTATTTTCTTACCTCTGTCAGCTTTAAAAACTTTTTATCGGAAAGAACTTCATTCGTCACATATTCGCCGTCCGAAAACAGTGTGAATGTAGTGGTCGGCGTTGGCGCGTTCTGTGCCTGCTCCTTTGCGGTTATATGAACGGAACGGAACGGAATCCCCCGCTCGTTTGCGATATTTTCAATCACGGGAACATATTTTGCGGTAAACGGACACTGGTTTGTGTAATACAAAACATAGCCGTTTTCATCAATATGCGGATGCTTTGCGCAGTCCTTAAACTTCGGCTTTTCCGCAGCAGTATCAACCGGAAGATACCAAAGCTGAACGCCATTGTCGCTTTCATCGCAAACCGAAAACCCCTTATAGGTTAAAAATTTGGGATCTGCAAGAAAACCGCGCTTTTTAGCAGATGACAAAATACACAACCCGATTTTTCCTTTTTGTCTGCTGTCGTCAATACAGTAATTCAGCAAATCCGAGGAATAGCCGTGTCCCTTAAACGACCCCGACACCCAAAGACAGTTGATATACATATAATTATCGGCGCAAATCGGAACCCACGCATTCTCCGCGGGGATGTACTCGATAAAACACTTGCCGCGCTCCGCACCGCGATAAAACACAAGACCGTCATCAAAACGCTCCGAAAGCCACGCCTTTTTTGACGAAACCTGTATATCCTTATTGTTTGAAATCGCACAGCAAATGTGTTCCTTTTCAATGTTTTCTTTTGTTACTCTTATGTATTCCACAACCGTTTTCTCCTTCCTTAAAAATTTTTCATGCACCACTTGATAAAGGTCAGCAAAAAATATAGAATTTCCGCTGACCTTTTACTGCTTTATTCTGAAGTGTCCGACTATGTCGTGTCTTTTTCTGAGAATGTCCTCCTCGTAATGCTTTTGATTCGGTCTGATATGGTGAATCACATACGGAACGCCGTGTTTGTTGCGCTTATCGGAAATAACACCGATATGGTTTTTGAACACAACAATATCTCCGCCCTGCCACTCGTCCGTTTTGTTTATGTCGGTCGTAAGGCTTTCCGCAGTATGCTCAAAATATACTTTAAGATTTTTTACCCGCCGAAAATCTATATTCTTATCGGGAACATCAATACCGTAATCCGCTCCGTTTTCTTCTATATCCGCGTTTACAAGCTCGCGGAGGTCAAGTCCCGCATTTTTCATTCCAAACGCCACCACGTCGGTACAAACGCCGAAACCGTCATCGGGATAGCCGCCCGAATAATACTTGCTTTTATACTTCGGTTTGGTTTGAATGTACCCGCGCACACCTTTCAATATTGCGTTTTCCCTGTCCGAATTTTCAGACGAATCGTAAATGTTTTCATGCTCCTTGCCAATACCGACATTTTCGCTGTTATCGCCAAGGAGCTCCGCTCCGTAAAACCAGCGAAAAATTAAAAGAGCTGCAATCAGCACTGCTGCCAAAAGATAAAAGACTTTTTTCATAACATTCCGCCCCGCTTGGCTAATATTAAATATTACCGTTTTGTTCAATCTGTTCCGCACCGCAGTGAAGGACAAGCGAGAACAGAACAAGGCATACGCCGACAACTGTTGAAGCGCCGTTTGACAGGCTTACTTCAGGAATCGTTCCGAAACAAACGTAGACAATGCTCGAAACAATAACTCCGATAATCGGAAGAATGATTGTTTTTATTCCCAGCGTTCTGACCTCATCTGCAAATCTGTGCGAAAAAGGCGTTCCGTCCGCCAGCTCCGCCGAAAAGCAGCGCATTGCGGAAATGAACAGAACTCCGTTTATTGCGCAGCTTATAATATTTGAAATCAGCCGCGGCGCTATCTCCGACGCGGAAATAAACGGCATTATTCCGTATGTATAGCCGTTGCTTCCAAGCCACCTCTGCAGCATAGCAAATATGCCAAATCTTCCCGAGATAAGCAGTATTGCGCTGACTACAACATTAAGATATACGCCGACAAACGATAATATTGCTATAATCAGCGTAACCACTTTAAAAATTCCGCACAGCTTTTGTAATTTTTCAAGACTTTTCATAAAACATCCTCCACCCCTTCCGCGGCAGCGGCAAGACTCGCACCCGCAGAAATATAATATATTTCCTTAAAATTAACATACACAAAATCATTTTATAATACGTGTTATTCGTCAACACATTTTACTTTCCGGCTCTCCGCATCCCTTCAATTTCCGTATATTTATATTCTATTATACCATTTTAAGCAAGGATTGTAAATACTTTTAAAAATTATTTTTGAGTTATCGGTCAGCCGCCGTGACTCACAGCGTACAAGCATACCAAAAAAGGCACAGACCGTGCCAAAACACAGCCTGTGCCAAGGTTTATCAAGAAATAGCTTTTACTTAACGGTAAGAACAACCTTACCTACATTTTCGCCGCGCTGTAAAATTGCATGAGCCGCCTCTGTCTCCGTAATCGGAAGTGTTTTGTATATTGTCGGCTTTATAAGTCCCTGCTCGATTTTCGGGAATACATTTTTCACAAGCTCGGACAGGATTTTTGCTTTCGTTTCGGGTGTTCTTGACCTTAGTGTACTTCCTATTATGCGTACGTTTCTTACATATATGTTTTTAAGGTCAATTTCGGTTTTAACTCCGGCAAGAGCCGCAATCATTATCCACCTTCCGCCGTGCGACATATACGGCAGACACTCGCCCATATGCTCGCCGCCCAGACAGTCAATCGCAACGTCTACCGGGTGTCCGTCCTCAAGCTGTTTTTTCAGTACGTCCGCTGTTTTCTCTTTTGAAAAATCAATGACCACGTCCGCGCCGAGGTGCTTGATTGAGTTCGCAATCTCCGTTGTAAGCACGGAAGTTATCACGCGTATTCCGAACGCCTTTGCCATAGGAATTATTACGCTTGCAAGTCCGCTTGCGCCCGCGTGCATAAGAAGCGTGTTTCCGCTCTCAATTTTTCCTTCGATAAACAGATTAAGGTACGCGGTCGCAAACGCCTCCGGAATTGCCGCAGCCTCAACAAAACTGCAGTTTTTGGGTATCGGCATGAGCATATCGTACTTTACTGCTGCGTACTCGGCATATCCGCCGCCGCCGAGAAGTGCGCATACCTTGTCGCCGATTTTCCAATCCGATTTTTGCTTTGCGCCGTCGCCTATCTCAACAATCACACCCGCAATTTCCAGTCCCATCCAGTCGGGACAGCCCGGTGGCGGCGGATAGTCGCCGTCACGCTGCATAAGGTCGGCACGGTTAAGCGCCGCCGCGTGTATCTCGACCAAAACCTCGTCATTCTTAATTTTCGGAGTTTCTACCTCCGACCACGAGAGCGATTTATCATCATTTATCAAAACTGCCTTCATATCCGTCATCCTTTCGCATATTTACATTTTTCTTAAATTATAGCTTTTCGGACTGTTTATTTCAATAACAGATTTGATACACTTTTTAACAATTTTGATAAATTGCACCGCTTTTCTTTAATTTCAGCCGTTCAGCATTTCCAAAAGCTCGCCTTCGGAAATCACCGCAACGCCGAGCGACTGCGCCTTGTCGAGCTTGCTGCCCGCCGCCTCGCCTGCAACCACAAAATCCGTCTTTTTTGATACGCTGCCCAAGACCTTTCCACCGTTTTCCTCTATCAGCTTTTGAGCATCGCCGCGTTTCAGGGTCGGCAGCGTTCCCGTAAGCACAAAGGTTTTGCCTTCAAGGATTCCGCCCGCCGCAGTCTGCTCCGCAGTCATATTCACGCCCGCCGCCTTCATTCTTTCGATCAGAGTCACAGTCTCCGGCTCTGCAAAGTAGTGCGCAGCGCTTTCCGCCATTTTCTCGCCTACATCGTCAATTTGGATAAAGTCCTCCGCAGAGGCGTTCATCACCGCGTCCATGTTTCCGAAACGGTTAGCTATCGCCTTTGCCCCCCGCGCGCCTATAAGACGTATTCCAAGACCGCATATAAGCCTGTCAAGCGGGTTTGACCGCGATTTATCAATCGCGTCAATCAGATTTTTTGCCGACTTGTCCGCAAACCGCTCCAGACCCACAATATCCTCATATTTCAGATAGTACAAATCCGCCGTATTGCTTACAAGTCCTTCGTTTACAAGCTGCTCAACGACCGATTCGCCCAGTCCTTCAATATCCATTGCGCCGCGCGACACAAAGTGTATGATACTGCGTATACGCTGCGCGGGACAGTTCGTGCTGACGCATCGCAGCGCTGCCTCGCCCTCCTCGCGGAACAGCGGCTCGCCGCATGCGGGGCAGACCTTCGGCATCTCAAAAACCCGCTCCGCGCCTGTCCTCTTTTCGGTAAGCACCTTTGCAACCTCCGGAATTATGTCACCCGCCTTCTGAATAAGAACGCGGTCACCTATCCGTATGTCGCGTTCGCGGATATAGTCCTCGTTGTGGAGCGTTGCGCGGCTTATCATCGAGCCGGCAACCCTTACCGGAGTGAGCTGCGCGTTCGGAGTGATTACCCCTGTGCGCCCGACCTGTACAAAAATGTCCTCAACGGTCGTTTCCTGCCGCTCCGCGGGGAATTTGTACGCAATCGCCCATTTTGGAACCTTTGAAGTCGACCCGAGTACCTCGCGCAGCCTCAGGCTGTTTACCTTGACCACCGCGCCGTCAATATCAAACGGCAGTCCGCTGCGCTCCTCACCTATACGTTCGATTACCCTGTACGCGTCCTCTATAGAGTGTACAACCTCGCGTGTGGGACTTACGCGAAAGCCGACGCTTTCAAGCCAGTCAAGTCCTTCGCGGTGCGTTTCAAACTCCATGCCCTCTATGCTTTGAATATTGAATATAAATATATCAAGGCTGCGCCGTGCCGTGATTTTGCTGTCAAGCTGTCTGAGCGAGCCTGCCGCCGCGTTGCGCGGATTGGCGAAAACCGCTTCACCGTTTTCCTCCTTCTCCGCATTGACCTTTGCAAAGCTCTTTTTGGGCATATAGACCTCGCCCCTGACCTCAAGGTGTCGTGGCGCGTTTTCAATTACCAAAGGTATCGACTTTACGGTTTTCAGGTTTTCCGTAATGTTCTCTCCGACATTTCCGTCGCCGCGGGTCGAGCCGCGCATAAATCTGCCGTTTTCGTATTCAAGAGATACCGAAAGTCCGTCAATCTTCATTTCCACAACGTACTCCGGCTCCTCGTCAACCGCTGCGCGAACTCTGCCGTCAAACTCCTTCAGCTCTTCCTCGGAGAAAACGTCGCCGAGACTTTGCATCTGAATTTCGTGCGTAACCTGTTCAAACTCCTTCAAAACCGCACCGCCGACACGCTTCGTCGGCGAGTTCTCGTCCGCAAGTTCCGGATGCTCCTCCTCCAGCCTGATAAGCCGCTGCATCATCATATCGTAGTCATAGTCCGATATTGTCGGATTGTCTGCCACATAGTAGTTATAATTGTGCTTTTCTATTTCCTTGCGCAGCTGTGCAATTTCTGTTTCCGCTGTTGTAGCCAAATCTATCCCCTCAATCCTTTTTAGTTTTCCGCAAGTGTTCCTCCGCGTCACAGTTCACCGCCTGCAACCGCTGTATAACATAGTCATAGCCGCTTTCGATATGCGGGAGAATACAGTTGCTGCAATCCTTTATCGGCTTATCCGCGCTGTTTCTTATTATGTCAAAATTCCCGCCGCAGTCAAGGTTATAAAGCGGACAAAAACAAAAAAGACAATTCTGCTCGCTTACCTTGTGACACGGATAAAACTCGCAGTCCTTGTTTTCAAAAAATTTGTAGCTCATGCAAAATCCCCCTTTGCTTTTACGGCATTATTATAATTATGATACCATATTATCCTTTTTATGTCAAACGGTTAAAAATATTATTTTGCCACAAATTTTTTCCCGCCCGCTATTGACAATTATTTTTTGCAGTGCTATAATAGCTTGCATAAAGTTGGATTTTGTTTGAGGTGATTGGAAATGCTTGCGAATACAAGACAAAACGAAATTTGTAAAATTATTAAGGAAAAATCGGCGGTTACAACCGCCATGCTTTCCGAAAAGTTCGGCGTATCGGTAGAAACAATAAGAAAAGACCTTCTATTTCTTGAAAAGCGCGGCGAGCTTGTGCGCGTACACGGCGGCGCGATTACAAAGCCGTCCGCTGTGTCATATCAGAGCTTTAACGAGCGTGTTGACAGCTTTCGTGAGCAAAAGAGCGAAGTCGGCAAAATTGCGGCGGAGTTTGTCGAAAACGGCGACACAATCGCGATTGACGCGGGAAG
>OGRO01001768.1_pt1 | contig 18152 bp, 18 predicted proteins | sample 1553451 | NCBI WGS metagenome assembly OGRO01 (sample SAMEA2580021, study PRJEB22360) | human gut metagenome
CTTATAGAATCATTATTTGAAGAAGTTGTTGAAGTAGAATCTGAATTATCAACAAAATCATTATTAGCAAGAACAGAATCAGTAGAAGATTCAGAATTCGCATCTGTAGACTGATCATTTGTTATGTCTCCATCACCTTCAGAAGTTTGGTCGTTATTTTCTGTTGCAGTTAAAGAATCATCAGTAGTGTCATCAGCAGCATTAGTACCTGTAATAGCGCTTTTTAATCCGCATGATATTAGTGATAAGCATAGTACAGTAGTGCAACATAAAGTTAATAATTTTCTTTTCATAATCTCACCTCTATAAATTAATTACTAAATAAATATTACCATATTTTTACAGAAAGTTAAATGTATTTTATAAAATAATATACATTTTTTTCATAAAATTATATAATTTTATATTGGGGGTGTATTATGGATATTGTAAAAGAAACTAAGCTTATAGGTAATTATCTAATTGGACTAAGAAAGGATTTTCATAAATATCCGGAATTAAGTATGCAAGAGCATAGAACTTCGAGAAAAATAAAGGAAGAATTAGATAAAATAAACGTAAAATATGAAGAAGGAATAAGAACAGAAGTTGTAGCAACAATAGGTCATGGAGAAGGGAAAGTAATTGCTTTACGTGCAGATATGGATGCATTAAGAATTAAAGAAAATACAGGGGTAAGGTATCAGTCTGAAAATGAAGGAGTAATGCATGCCTGTGGACATGATGCTCATATGGCATCCTTGCTTGGAGCTGCAATGATTTTGAAAAAATATGAAAATGATATACCAGGAAAAATTGTTTTGATTTTTCAACCGGGAGAAGAATGTTCCAGTGGTGCAAGGCTTATATCAGAGCATGGATATATAGATGAAGTAGAAGAAATTTTTGGATTGCATGTATTTGGAGATATTGAATGTGGTAAAATATCTATTGAAGAAGGTCCTAGAATGGCTGCTTCTAATAAATTTACTATTAAAATTACAGGGAAATCTGGACATGCAGGTAAACCTCAACAATGTATAGATGCAACTATTGTTTGTGCAGCTATTGTAATGAATTTACAATCAATTATTAGTAGAGAAATAGATCCGCTAAATTCTGCAGTTGTTACTATTGGGCATATTAAGTCAGGAGAAACACATAATATTATTTCGGGAGAGGCTTTTATTGAAGGAACTATTAGATGTTTTAATGCAAGCACAACAAAGCATATACAAACATCAATAAAAAGAATTGCATATAGTACAGCAATAGCATATGGAGCAACTGCAAGTGTTGAGTATGATATATCTCATCATCCAGCAGTAATTAATGATCCAAAAGTTACTAAAACAGCATTAGATGCTGCAAAAAAAATATTTGATGAAAAAGATATTATCAAGGTTCCAAGAATGATGTTAGGAGAGGATTTTTCTGTTTATCAAAAAAGGATTCCAGGAGTATTTGTCTTTGTAGGAGCCGGTAATGAAGAAATAGGAAGGGATTATCCTAATCATAATGACAAATTTAATATAGATGAAAAGGCTGTACTAATAAGCACGCAATTATATGTAGCATTTGCTTTAGAATCTTTAGGAGGGGAAGAGAAAAAACAACATTCAAATCAAAAACTTAAGGAGGAAGTATGGAATTAGAAATTTTAAGACATATACAAAGCATTTCAAACCCATTTTTTGATTTTTTATTTCAATTAATTACTATATGTGGAGAGCAGATAGTTTTAATTGTAATAATATCAATAATTTATTGGGCATTAGATAAAAAATTTGGAGAATATATTGCATATTCAGTATTAACAAGTGTGTTGGTGAATAATGCTATTAAAGATATTTTCAAATTAAAAAGACCTATAGGTGAAGAGGGAATTAGAACATTAAGAGAAGAAACTGCAACAGGATATTCATTTCCAAGTGGTCATACACAAGGAGCAGCTTCATTTTATGGATCAATGGCTATTTATATGAAAAAGAAAGCAATGTATATAATAGCAACTATAATGATAGTATTGATTGGTTTTTCAAGATTGTATTTAGGTGTACATTATCCTAAAGATGTAATTGTAGGTGCAATTTTAGGTGTATTAACAGCTTGGATATGTTACAAGTTATATATAAGAATAGAAAATAAAATGTTGTTATATTTAATTACATTTGTATTGTTTTTGCCAGCATTAACATTTGCACATTCTGCAGATTTCATAAAAGGATTAGGAACTTATTTTGGATTTTTAATAGGGATGTTTGTAGAAAAGAAATATGTTAATTTTTCAGTAGAAGGAACTAGAGTGAACAAGATAATTAGAGTTTTAATTGGAGTATTAATACTTTTAATTTTACAAACAGGTTTGAAAGTTATATTACCTACTGGGCAAATTTTTGCATTCATTAGATATGCAGTAATAAGCTTTTTTGGAATAGGAATTTATCCAATTATATTTAAAAAATTCAAAATATAAAATAAAGGTGTAATATTTAATTGTATCTAAATATTACACCTTTATTTTATATAATTTATTTAAGTGCTTGCTCTAATGTCTTTAATCTAGACATATATTCTTCTGTGTTAGTTATAGTAACTTTAGCAATTTCCTTAACTAATTCACTTTTAGCACATTTATTATCTAATAGAGCAATATCATGAGAAGCTTGTAATATGGCATTAATTTGCTTGATATATGTTAATTCATTACTTTCATTAGTAGGTATTTTTGAAATTTCTTTTGATAATTTATCAGCAATTACTTTAAAGTTCTTATGATATTCAGTATCTTCTTTGAGATCTTTAGTATTTTTAGCATTTTCAATTAACTTATTTAGTTCTTCTCTCATTTCTTTTAACTCGCCAGTATAATTGTCAACAATATCATCTATGATATCAATTAATTCAGGATTAGAAGTATATCCTTGAATATTATGGCTTGCAAATAAAATAGCTCTATGTAATAAAATCTCTTCAGATAAATAATCGATACAAACACTACCGGAAGCAGGAAGTTTAGTTAATTTATCTATGATTCCATTTAAGTAATCTGTAGTAATATTATAGTATGTTTCATCAATAAAGCTAGAGTAAGGATTTTCAGCTAACTCATTAGTTTCTAGTGAGCTATCAGAGCTTGAAGTTTCAGTAGTGTCTATAATATTTGGTTCATATGCATAGGTAGGAATACTACTAGTAACAAGAGTTGATAGTGTTAATGTAGCTAAAAATAAGCTTAAATTTCTTTTCATTTGTTACACTCCTTATAATTTATTAATAATATTTAGTATGTTTAAAATAATAAATTTTATAAATAGCTAAAATAATAAATCTGTAAATAGCTTATAAATTTCACAACATAGTATGTCTAAATTAGTGTATACTATATACAATGACTAGAAGGAGAATTTACATATGAACTTAGCAATAGAAAAATATAAAAAAATAAGACAAGCCCAAGCAAATGGAGCGAGAACGATAGACGATTTAAAAAGAATGACTGATATAGTTATAGAAAATGATGACGAAGCAAAAGAAATGGAAGCAGTGTTAAAAAATGCATGTAAATGTAGAAATGTGTCTGTAGAAGAAGTTGCACAAGCCGTTAGAAATGGAGCAGACACAGTAGAAAAAGTTACAGCAGCAACTGGTGCTGGAGCAGATTGTGACAAATGTAAAGGTGGAGTACTTCAAAGTATCATAAAAAATAGAGGATAATATACAAACGAGTTTATTTATTATAAAATCATTACAAATTGGACAATAGGAGGACGACATGCCACAAATAAAAGTAAGAGGAATTAACGAAAACGACATTTGTAAAATAAGCGAAAAAATGGTCGATGAATTAGTAGAGGCAGTAAAATGCCCAAGAGATTATTTTGAAATAGAATGTATAAAATCTGTTGCTATAAGAGATGGCAAAATAGCAGATGTATACCCATTTGTTGAGGTTGCTTGGTTTGATAGAGGTCAAGAAATTCAAGACATAGTTGCCAAAATAATAACTAACAACATAAGAGAAAATCTAAATATAGAAAGCATGGATCTTGCTTTTACAGTTTTTGAAAAAGAGAAGTATTACGAAAACGGAGAGCATTTCTAGATAGAAAATAGCAATAGGAAAACCACATCTTGGGACTTAGGATGTGGTTTTTTAATTTTTTATTAATAACTTTAGCTAGTTTATGAGATATTATCTTCAAAATGGAAATACCTTAGGTGATTTGCTTTCTAAGAAGAAATATATTTAATAATGTATAAGATGCAGTATGTATTTTATTAAAACTAATAAATTTCCTCGATATAAGTTTTGTTTGTCGTAATATAATATCCTGATTTTAATTTATACATATTTGTGTCATTTCTCTCGACCAAATCGACTATTGTAAATATATCTCCGGCTTTTGCCACCCCAGCAATGCTTGAGGTTTTAAAATCTGGGTATTTTCTATAGTTTACGTCTTTTTTGACTTTTATCATCTTTGGCAGGGGAGAAGTTGAGCTATTTTTTATGTAGTCAGGAGAGGTGCAGTTGATGATATTATCAAGTGTGATTTTGCCTGACTTTAAGTTATGGCAATCAGTTTTAAATTGTGTCATTTTATGGGGATTTTTGACCATATAAATTGGGCACAGTTTGTAAGCTTTTCCGACGACATCGGTGTGGGTAATGATGTCAGTCTTGCAGTCAAGCCCCTTATACTGGCACAACCACGCGCACAAGTGGACCATGCTTTTGTAGGTTTCGTCGGTATAGTGATTGTCCTCACCTGTTGTGGCGACTTCGATTGCGATGGCGTACTTATTGGCACTGTTGGTCGCATAACATTGCTCGCTAGTTGGGATTAATTGAAAAATTGTTCCGTCGAGGTCGATAACATAGTGGGATGAGGCATAGACATATTTCCCGTTGACCTTGTACCCATTTGCGACAACATTGTTAAAATATGACACAGTTCGCCAGCCTTCCACATCAGCCTGACCAGTATAGTGAATAGCAATTTTCTTTGTGATAAGAGTAGTACCCGGTCTGCCAAATCTATTTCTTTTTTGCCATTTTTCGATTATTTTCGGTTTGCTGAGCATAAATTACCTCCTTTATATATGTAGATTTATATATTCATATTTATGTGATTATATTTATAATAAATATATTTACTTTAGGCACAATTTTTACTTTACCTAAAAAGGGATTTCATCATTTTCAGCGATTTCTGTGACGCTTGGAACTGTGTCAGATGGTGTAATTACAAAGGGTGGAGCAGTCGCAGTTTTAGGTGTTTGACTTATGTTGCTGGAATTTTTACTTGAGGCTAAATCACCAACTAAATTAGATTTAGAAGTTGAATCAGATGTAGAAAGTAAAGATTCAGAAGCAGTAGCATTAGCATGGATTGGGTTATTTGTACCAGAATTATTCCCATCACTAGATCTATTTGGTGAGTGTAGTTTTGTTATAGTATTTGCGACTACTTTGGCGAAAGTCTTGTTATTTCCGTCAGAATCGACATATCTATCTATATGTAGACTGCCATCGACTGAAACTAGACAACCTTTTTCGATATAAGTCGCACAGTATTCTGCCTTTTTGCCCCAAATTTCAACAGGGATAAAGTCAGTAACGACTTGGCTATCTTTTCTATAACTGCGGTTTATTGCTAGCGTAATCTTTGAAATTGCAACACCTGTGTTAAAAAATCTAAGTTCTGGATCAGCTGTCAGCCTTCCTATTAATATAACTGAATTCATAAAAATACCTCCTTACAAATTTTTATAATAATTAAATTTTGAAAAGTTAAAGAGTTTTAACAAAAGCTGCCTTGTTCGTATGTTGGTTCATATCCAAAGTCTTTTTGAAGTTCTAGCTCGCCTTTTGTGAAAAATCTCTTTCTTTCTGATTTAAACTCTAGAAGGGCGCGTTTTTTGATTATGCCGGTGATTCTGTTTTTTAGGATGAGCGCATGGGTAAACGGCTTGCCATCTTCACGCGTCATCTTAAAGATATAGTCTGCTAAGTTGGGTATTTCGCTTGCACCTGAGATTTCAAAAACGTGCGGCTCTCTATTCATAAACGAGCTTTTGTTGGAATGGGCGACTAAAATGACGACGAGATTGTACTTTTTTGCTAGGTTTTTCAATGCTTTTACAGCTATGATTTGTTTTTCGTATTTGTCAGAACCGCTGCACTCTAGAGTCATCAAGTTGTCCAAAATAAATAATTTGACATTTTTCTTAATCGCCAAGTACTCAATCGCATTTGCCAGATTTATCTCGTCGGCCCTTGCCTCTTTGGAGTAAATAAATAATTTGTCCTTGGTCCAGTTGCTAATCATCTCAAAACCTTCATCACTAAGGCGCACATATTGACCGAAATTGTTGGTACAAATCGACAAATGTTTAGTATTTGCAACAGTTTTTGCAAACCACTCCATAATCATTTGGTAAGTAAGCTCGCCGGAATACAAAAATCCATTGAACCCTAAACTGAGCGCATTCGCCAAAATCTGATTTAAAAATGTACTCTTACCAGAACCAGGCTCACCAGTCACAACAGTAAGTGTGCCAAAGTTAAGCCCGCCGCCAGTAACATTGTCAATTGATCTAAATCCAGTTTCAATAGCACCTGAATTCTCAGTTTTGAGCGAAATTGTAGATGCATCAATAAACAAATCATTGACATTAGTACACTCCAAAAGCGTTGATTTTAGCTCATCTGTGAAGTTTATTAAGGCGCTTGTATCCATAGATTGAATATTTGTTCCGGCTTGTAAAAGCATATTGTGAATATAGCGTTTCATAGCGAGGTTCTTCACAATTTTCATGTAGTAGATGATGTTGTCAGCAGTCGGAACAATGGTGATAAGGCTCGAAATATAAGCAACACCGCCGATTTCGTCGAGAGTTTTGTCATTTTTCAACTCATTTGAAAGAATTATAAGGTCAATTTCCAAGTCAGAATCAGACAATTTTTTCATACACTTGTAGATGATTTTGTGCTTATCGAGATAAAAATCACTACTAGATAAATTTACCTCATTACCCTCAGAGATAGACTTAGGCTCGATTAGAATTGCACCCAGAATACTTTGTTCAGCCTCGATATTGTAAAGCTCCATAAAAATTCCCCCTTTAAGATTAAATAATCACAAATAAGATTAAATACTAAAATAAGACTAAATACTCACAAATTAAAATTTAAATGTCTTCAAAACCAACAAGAGAATAAGAACCATAGATGCTGTTTATAACTATTGAATTTTCAACGTTTTTTGAATTATGACTAGATACAAAATTATCCCTGCGATTAGATATAAAACCATTACGATTAGCCCCAAAGCCGTCTTTACAGTTAGATGAATAGTCACTGTGATTATACCCAAAGTTGTCTTTGTAGTTAGGTGCAAAACTACTGCGATTATATCCAAATCTATCCTTGCAGTTAGGCACAAAATCACTGTGATTATCTAAAAAACTGTTGTGGCTGTTATCGAAATTAGGCATAAATTTATTTTCTTCGTAGTTTTTTCGGCAAATTAAGCGGTCGTATTGCTTTCTAAGATTGCTCGGATTAAGGATTTGGCAACTCCAAAAAGCACTTTTTGTATGAATCCACTTGATTAATTCAGACACCTCTTTTAGATCTCTATGGTCAAAATTTAAAATTGCATCAAAAGTTCTAGCCCAGTTTCTCATATTAGGCATTTTGAAGTTAGGGTTATTTTTTCGAATGAGACTTAAAAGCAAATCTGATAACGATTTAGACGGATTTCCCTTTTTCGCGCGTATGTCTGATATAGTAGATTTATTTAGTAGATTAATCTTTTGGTCAGGTTTTTGAACCGGGATATTTGGTTTTTGGTCCGGAACATTTGGTTTTTGAACCGATGGGTTCGGTTTTAAATCAACTGGGTTGGCGCAAGAATGCACTCTATTTTCACTCAGTTTTAAATCATCAAAATCAGAAGAAATCGAATTTTCGTTGCATAAAAAATCATTATCGTCCCAATTTTCGCTATGATCATATGGAAAATTATCATCTTCAAAATCATATTCATTGATACAGTTACAAAGTTCTATATTATTCATTGAATAAATAGAATCATCATCAAAATACGACATATTTTTATTATAAGTAGGATAGTTTTTATAAGATAAATTTATAAGTTTTGAATAGTTTTTGCCAAGTGCAAAGTATGAATATGTGCCAGAATTGTATACAGTTGTTTTTTTCAGAATTTCAGCGTCACAAAGTCTGCGAAGTCTTCTATAGATGGCGTCTTTTTTAACATTTAAGATAGGAAATTCGTCAGTGATAGCCTCGTAAGATACCCAATAATATTTATCGCCTTTAAGTGTTTTTGTGATCATTTTACCAGAGTTTTTAAAATCAGTAAACCATCTCAATATGGCTAAATCACCCATAGAAAGCCCAAGTTCACATGCTCCTTTTTGAAGAAATCCCATTACTGTATATCTCATAAATTACATCCTCCTTATAAAAATAAATTTCTCCCAATTAAAAAATAGATAAACTCCCCCAGATTGTGGGGGAGGGGTGCTTTGGGGGAAGCACCTAATTAGTAGGTTTTAATTATAAAATAGAGTTTACGCCTTATTGTTTTGTAGCTTTAAGATTAATTATGTTATTTGAAAGCTTGTTGATGCTATCTGTCAGGGTTTCCAGCTTACTTTCAAGCCTAATTAGTAGATAAATCGACACAGCAACTGGAAAACCGACATTAGCAATTAAAGTTTCAATAATCTCCATATAGTGACATTCCTAAAGAACTAAGTCATATTCTGTCGTATCAGTAGTGACAATTTTAGCCTCAACAGCCTCAACAAATGCATAATCATTTTTCTTAAAGATATTTTTTTCTACGATAAGCTCCATAGTTGTCTTGATTTCAGTTTCGGTAATGTTGTCTTTTGGATCGTCTATAGAGATGCTGACGTTTTTACCGACTGAATTTTTAAATACCATTACGAGTTTTTTTGTCTCTGTCATAAAAATTCTCCTTTCTTTTTATAGTGGGGAAGTCGAAGTGACTTCCAAAGTGAAAATTATTCAGATAAAGTAGAGTTGTCTAATCTGACTATGTTGTAGACTTCGTGTTTTTGCAGTGCAGCAATTGCATTTGCAACATCTAACACGTTTTGATTAGTTGCAGCAGGGTCCACAAAACCAAAAGTTTTAGTACCTTTGATTTGTTTTGAATTTTGGTCAAGCCCTTTATCCAAATATAACTTCAATGATGATAAATTTTTAGTCGCTATAACTGCCATAAGTTAACCTCCTTTGTAAAAAATTTATGAAATTATAGCCTAGTATAAAAGATAAGCTATAAAACCAAAGCAAATTTATAGAGTGTTGGGTTTATTATTTATAGATAGTTGAATTTACTATTTTGTTTTAACTTATAAAACTTATAATTTGTATAATTAAGCATTTTGTTTAAACTTTTTATGAGTTATCTAATTAAGCGTTTTGTTGAAAAATGCTCTTTCTATCATAAGTTTTATATCATGTTGTCTTCTTACTTTAATAATAGCCAAAGTGATACTACACTTTCCAATAAAACACTTGAAAAAAATAAATTGTTCAAAAAGTTTTTTCAAAAGTTGAGGAAAATATTTAATAGTTGAGGAAAATATTTAATAAAAATACTGTAAAAATTTATTTTTTTATATCAAATAAAAGCAAAATTATATGAAAAATGTAGTAATTTCAAGCAATACAAAGAAATATAATGTCGTGAAAATATATTGCGGTAATCGAACATATGTACTATACTATGAAATATAGACATACAAAATAGACTAAGAATTATAAAATATACAAGTATAAATACAGACTCAAAATGGCGGACAGTAAATAGTTAAGTATTTTTGATTTATGAAAGGTAGGGGTAGGCTTATGGATAGCGAAAATAAGAATATAGCTGAGTTTGATTATGATTATAAAAAGATCGTACCGCCGCGATTACACCGTTTTTATGAGATTATAGGAAAAGAAAAATACGAAGAAGTGTTAGAAGTATATGGAGGCAATCCACTTTATTTAAACCAAAAAGAAAGCTATGAAAGAGAGCTGAGAAATTGGAATATTTACAAAGATTATAAAAATGGCATGGAGTATTTTGACCTTACGTCAAAGTATAAGTTGAGTGTAACGACAATTAGAAATATTACAGCACAATGTCAAAAAAAAGAGAAAAACGGAAATAATGAAGAAAAATGACTACTGGGTTAAAAATAATAGTGAAAAATGACAAAATTAAACACAAACCAGATAATATATAATTTCCTTAGAATTGAAAAAGCCAACAACTTGCATATAACAAGCTGTTGGCTTATATAATAACTACCTTAACTTAATCTAAATCTAAATAATAATCCTCTTCATCCCACAAGCTGACATTATAGCAAGCATAAGCCTCATCTATTATCTTCCCCGAATATTTATTATTCGAAGATTCATACTGACTATAATGGCTAGCGAGTTGGGAGACATAGTCGCTTTGATCTGTTTGATCTTCAGATTTTTTTTCTGATTTAGTATCAGATTCGTCTGTCAGTGATTTGAATGTAAAATCACATAGTTTTTTTAATAACCCTTTCACTTAATAATTCTCCTTTGTATTTGAAATTTCCCTCATACATATTATTATATAACAAAATTTTGTCATAAAATGTAAAAACTTCTGCATATAGCAATTTAGTTTATCATAAATTTTATAAAATTTATACCCAATTTTTTATTTAGATTGAAAATTTTAGAAAAAAGTAATAAACTAAGTAAGGAAGAAACATTTAGAGGGGGTAAAATAATGAAATATAATACTATTTACGAACTAAATGAAAGGGGTAGAGCGACGATTTGCCCGCAATGCAAAAATGAAGACATAGCGGATGATGCAAATTATTGCGAAATTTGCGGTGCATCTTTAATAAATAGATGCACAAATACAGAGTGCAACACTATCGGAAGTGGAAAGGCGAGATTCTGTAAAGAGTGCGGAAGTGAGACAGAATTTGGGAAAAGAGGTTATCTAAAACCTTGGAATACTGAAGGCGAAATAGAAATAATAGACGAGATTGTAGAAGATGAAATAGAAATAAATATGGACGAATTAGAAGATAATGAAGAAAACATGGTAGAAATCGAAATTGCGCATGATGATGAGTTCGACAATGAAGAAGACGAAGCGCCAGAAATCGACCATAGCATTTTAGGTGATTTTGGAGCTGTATACAGCCAAGATGATGACGAAGAAAATGACGAAAACGAGGAAACTTACGATAGATTCCAAGAGTTCAGCTATAAAGGTGGAGACGAATTTTTCGAGATATTCTAAAATATATATTTAAAATATGACGTATCAAGTCGAATGTATAAAGTACAGCGGGTGATATGACAAATAACGATATATTACATAGCCCATGTCGATATGATACATAATTAAATAAATAAAAAAAACTACTCACATATATAAATATGGGGGTAGTTTTTTTTATTTTAAGTAATGTACGAAGTCGCCCGCTCATGAACGAAGTGAATTTCAAGCAACGTACAAAGCTGCGGCCGATTTTAACCAAATCAACCCCTTGTAGGATTATAAAAATACCCCTATTATGGTATAATCTAAATAAAACGAAAAGGAGTTGAGAATATGAGAGGATTACTAGATCCAAAGATGGATTTCGTATTTAAAAACATATTTGGAAGCGAAAAGCACCCAAATATCCTGATATCCTTCCTAAATGCAACTTTAAAACCGAAAGATTTAATAACAGCAGTTGAGATAAAAAACACAGATTTAAATAAAGGATACATAGAAGATAAATTTTCTAGATTAGACGTGAAGGCGACGACTAGCAACAATGAGATAATCAACATAGAAATTCAGCTAAAAAATGAATACAACATGATAAAGAGAAGTCTATTTTATTGGTCTAAACTTTACTCAGAGCAACTTAATGAAGGCGAGGATTATAGCGTTTTAAAAAGAACGATTTGCATCAATATACTAAATTTCAAATACTTGAAGACGAGAAAATTCCACAGCGGATACAGATTAAAAGAAATCTACAGCAATGAAGAACTTACAGATGTGGCGGAAATTCACTTTATAGAGATTCCAAAGTTAGAAGAGGGAACTGACGAAAAAGACATGCTTGTTGCGTGGATTGAATTTTTAAAAAATCCAGAAAGCGAGAAGGTAAGAAGTCTTGAAATGAGTATTGATGAAATAAGAGAGGCAAAGGATGAACTTATCAGAATGAGTAATGACGATACCCAAAGAGAACTTTACGAAATGAGGGCAAAAACTCTAAAAGACAAGATAAGCGCATTAAACGAAGCCGAGCGAAAAGGAATCAAAAAGGGTAGACAAGAAGGTATTAAAGAAGGGCTGCAAAAAGGAATTCAAGAAGGGCTGCAAAAGGGAATTCAGGAAGGCGAAAAAAGTAAAGCAATAGAAATCGCAAAATCCCTAATAAACATAGGATTAGACAAAGAAACAATATCAAAATCGACAGGGCTAGATTTAAACGAAATAGAAAAGTTGATGTCAAAATAAACAAACAAAAAAGTAGGGCAAGACCCTACTTTTTTACTCCAAATCTATTTATTTTCCTTATTAAACCATTCAAGCATTGATGTTTCGTATTCTTTTGGAAGCATATCGTGATACATTTGATCATATAACCATGCCAATGTCTTCGTGCTTAAATATTTTTTCATTTGATTTTCCGCTTCAAACATCACAGCTTTAATCACACAAGGACATTTTGTAGGATTCCTTGGTGGAAGGTCCTGTTTTGCAAGCACGCTATTTTGCATGATATCAGCGCAGTGGAAGAACGGTTCACTCCCTTCAACAGCCTCAACTATATCACAAAACGTAATTTTATCAGCACTACGGGCTAATGTATATCCACCTTTTACACCGGGGACAGATTTCACAATTCCTGATTTGCTCAATTTTGCGTATATTTTTGACAGATACGTTTCCGAAATTCCTTGAAACGTTGATAAATCCCTTATCCCTATTGATTTACCATCTTCCATATTTACCATATACAATAAACAATGTATTGCATATTCAACTCCAACTGAAAATTTCATTTATCATGCTCCTTTAAAGATAATATAATAATCATACATTATTATGAAGTTTGATTCAAGGTAGATATATCCACATAAAGCACGAAAAAAGATTTATATTATGAAAATAAGTAAAAAAACAATAAATATATTGAATATAAGTAATCTAAAATAATTTTCATCAGAATTTTTAACACAGCACAAAATTAAAGTTTAAAAATAAAAAGAGTGGGTATGATTATACTATTTAGATAAAATAAATAGATAAGATCAACTAAATAAAAACAATCTAGATAATAATAAAAACTAGATATAAACCAAACATAAACAATAAATCCAAAATACCTACAATATATAAAAATTATGATTGACATATCAGCAATATTATTATAATATAATTATAGATAAAACTTATCGACGATTAATTTTATCTATAATAAAAACGCAAAATACGATATTTGCAAAAGGACTCCCTTTTAAGCTATAAAATAGCTACCTTTTGTAAATAAACTTTATAAATAGAATTTTGATATAAAAAGATTGCTAAACCTAAATGTGTCACTTGCCAAAGACCTAAAAAATAATATATCAAAAATAGCTTAGATAAAGTAAAATAGTTGGATATTATACATAAAAATACTCCCTTGAGATATCAAAGGGAGTATTTTTTATTATGGACGCAGATTCCATTGGTTTTATTGGCGATTGGACTTTCTATTTTAGCTATAGATAACATATTTTTTAATAGAATATTTCATATATTATTAGTAATAATCTTTATATGTCAATTAATTTATAATTATATAAAATGGAAATCGTATTCATAAAAAGAACAAATGACCAGAATTACCATAAAATACCTGGCAAATGTCGAAAAAAACTTGGTTTTTATTGCAAGAATCGACAAAAAACGCTATAGCATATGTAGTATTATATTATCAAAGGCAAGGGAATACGATTTTTAGGGGATTGTATGAAATTGTTTTCATAATTATAACGCTATTGGGAGTGGGGTTATAATTTTTCGGGGAATATAAAATCGGAATTATAAAAATCATAAAATCAAAACAATTATTAAAAATAATTACTAAAACATGTATTTTAAACTGTCATCGGGGACAAAATAAATACAAAACGCAATCATAAACTTAAACGGAAATTAAGTCAAAGCTATACTTACTAGCTAAATTTAAAAAGTTATTGTAAAAAGAGGCTAATCGCAAAATTAAAACGCGATTAGCCTCTTTTTGGTATGTAATTTAAATTAAATACCCTGTCATCATAATGATAATAAGTATCCATAGCAATGCACCACCACCAATTATTAATGCGGTGCTTCTACGTTGTTTCTGTATTTAGTCATAACGTCTTTGAATAATTCAGAAACAGAAGGTGGTGTCCAAGTTATAGCATTTGCACCAGCTTCGATAGTTTTTCTTATACTTTCTTCTGTTGGACCACCTGTAGCTATTATCGGAAAATCAGGGTAATCCTTTCTAATTTTTGCTACTATTCTAGGTGTATCAGCAGAAGCAGATACATTAAAGATAGTTGCGCCTGCATCTATTCTTTCTTGTATATTTGTTTGATCATTTACAATTGTAACGACAACAGGTATATCAAGGCTATCAGATAATGCTTGAACTACGCCGTTTGATGTTGGAGCGTTTACAACAACACCGATTGCGCCCTGTAACTCAGCATTAGTTCCTAATAAAACTGAACGCATCCCTTTTGTAAGACCTCCACCAACTCCAGCAAAGACTGGTATGTCAGAAGCCATAATAATAGATTGTGTTATTATTGGCTGAGGTGTAAATGGGTATACCGCCATAACAGCATCTGCATTTACATTTTTTATGATAGCTAAATCAGTCGAAAACACAAGCGATTTAATTCTTTTGCCAAAGATATTTATCCCGCTACATTCTCTAATGACTTCAGGAACACGTAAAAAAGATTTTCTAAGTGTACCGTCAATTGCTTTTGGTCTTTTTTTCATTGATAAAAGCCTCCTTAAAAATTTGATATTAAAAACTTTTATATCTTTCTATTATAAATTAGAAGTAAGAATTTTTATAGATTTTATTTTTAAAATTATAAAATTTATTTATGAATACTATATTAATCAAGTTAAAAAATGACAAATTTATAATTAAAATAAAATTTTTTTAAAAATAAATTAAACCATTAATTGACAAGCAAATTTGTATATATTAAAATCATACTTATACTTATTTACAGGTATATTATAAAGCGTTATTAGTATTATTTGTTATCTTGATAATAAAAATACAACTAAAAAAATAATGCATCTTTGGTAAAACTAAATAGGAGGAGAGATATGAACAAAACAAAAATCGCAGCTACCATAACTCTTGTGGCAATGGTCACTAACTTTTCAGCTAGCACAACAAGTGTTTTAGCATATGAATTAAGTAACAAAGATGAAGTAACTAGCAGCACATCAAACAAAATTATTCAATCACATCAATCATCTAGCGCAAATGGAGATGACGCTACCAAAGAATCAAAAAACAACGCAAACAGTTTAGAAGCAGAAATTAAAAAGTTTGAAAAAACGAATGGCAAATTTGAAGAGGCTTATAACAAGGTGTTTAAAGTCGATAATTCAGAGATTGCAAGCGTTAAGAGCAATGATGGATCTACAACTCAAAATCTTATGAAAGCGTTTGACGACGAGGTAGAAACTTATTGGGCAAGTAGTAAACTTAATAGTGATACTTTTAAAAATGAGATAGTTGTAACACTAAAAGAGTCTACAAAAATAGACACTATGATTTACGGTGGAACTCCACATTGGCAAAAAGGATATGCAGAGCAATTTGAAATCTATGCATCAAATACTGATGAAGGAGATGATTTTAGGTTAATAGCGACAGGTGAGCAACCAGCAAACCACGATATTAAAGAAATCAACTTTACACCTACTAAATTAAAAAGATTAAAATTTGTATTTAAAAAAGGAAACTTAAATCAAGCCGCTTGTTCAGTTTTCTGGCTATACAAACATGACGACGTAAAAGAAACTATAAATAATCTTTTTACAGATGGAACAATGGTAAAATTAAAAGATGAATATAACAGCCAAGAAGCAATAGATGCTTTAGAGGAAAAGGTTAATAAACATCCATTAAAACACCAATTTGTGGACATTTTAAATGAAGCAAAAGAATTGTTAAAAGAAGAGAAAGATTTTACTGATAGAACATTTACACTTACACAAAATGGACATACTCACTCAAAATCTAGAAATGTTCTTAGAATGTCGCGTCTTGGGACGGATTTACAATCAACAGGTATAGTAGCAAGACCAGGACAAGTATTTAAAATTTTTGTAGAAGCAGATAGTAATACAAAACTTCCACAAATAGTATTTACTCAGCAAGAGGGACATTTTTCTCATTGGCAAAAAGAGTATCAGCTTAAAAAAGGTCTAAATGTTATAACAGTTCCTGAAATTTATAGTGATTCATGGAGCCAAAAATCTGTAAAAGGTGGAGCTGTTTATTTAATGAACAGATACACAGCTGATGAGCAAGGAAAAGCTCCAGTAGTGCGTATAGATGGTGGAGAAGAATTCCCACTATATAATGAAGGCGATGATAAAGACGCATTTTTAGAAAAATTAAAAGCATATAAAGAAAAATTAGATAAAAATCCAGATACAACAGTTGATATATTTGAATTTAATACAAAAAGACTTTTATATACAGGAACAGCAAAAGCAGCATATCAAGTATATGTAAAAGAGGGCGTTGATGTTGGGGAAAGTATACAAGTTTGGAACGATAAAATCCAAGAAGCATTTGACTTTGCAGGATTAAAGGATGACCCATCTGATCCAACTAACGACTCAACAAATGTTAGAACAACAATAAGACTTATGCAACCTTATGGAGCTGCATATGCTGCATATGGTCACGTAGGGATACAAAGAGGTATTCAAGAGATAGCACTTAGAACTGACAAAGATAGTATAAATAGTATACTTTGGGGAATGGTTCATGAGGTTGGACATCAAATGGATATATCAGAAAGAGAATGGGGCGAAATAACAAACAATATGTTTGCCAACAATGCATATATCAACAATGGTGCAGGAGACAGAGTCCCATATAGCCAAATACAAACTTCATTGGCACCAGACGATGCATCAACAAATTTTGATAATCTTGACTACAGCCAAAGACTAGGTATGTTCTGGCAATTACACTTAAAGGACAATACATATTGGGCAGAAGTTGAAAAACTTTATAGAAAAAGAAAACCAAGCGTTAGCAATGAACAAGCTAAGAGAGATACATTCGCAAAATATGCATCAGAAGTTTTAAATATGAACTTAACAGAACATTTTGAAAAATATGGATTTAACTTATCAGAGAGTTGCAAAAAAGAGCTTGAAAAATATCCAGATGGTCAAAAAACTTGGTATCTTGATTCAAGAGCCTTAACTTATGAAGGAAATGGATTTGAAGATAAAGACACAGGATTAGACGTTTCTTTATCAAAATCAAGTAGCGGAATAAGACTGAGCATGAATATGCCACAAGATAAGAGAGATGATTTATTAGGTTATGAAATAATAAAAAATGGTAAAGTAATAGCATTTACAACATCATCAAGCTACACAGATACAAAAGCAACAAATACAGACGAAGAGATACAATACGAGGTTGTACCATATGCTATTAATTTAGATACAGGTGACAAAGTTGAAATAAATTCACTAAGACCAAGTATAAGTATCCAACAAGAAAAAGTAACATTAAAATTAAACGAAGAATTTGATGCTAAAAAATATGCAAAAGCATTTACTAATTCTGGAGAAAATATATCAAGTGAATTAAAAATAGATAGTAATGTAAATACATCTAAACATGGAAATTATGAAGTAAATTACATACTTGAAAAAGATGGTTCAACTGTTAAAAGAAGAATGAAAGTAGAAGTAGTAAGTGACTATGACTATTTATCAGATTTTAAATGGGAATCAGCAACAACTGTATGGGGTACTCCAAGAAGAAACTCTAACATACAA
>OGRO01001771.1_pt1 | contig 18121 bp, 10 predicted proteins | sample 1553451 | NCBI WGS metagenome assembly OGRO01 (sample SAMEA2580021, study PRJEB22360) | human gut metagenome
TTTCATGAATTCAAGAGCAGCCTTACAGATTCCTTCTTTATCCAACCCATAATGAGCAAAGATTTCATGAGAGTTTCCATGAACTACATTTTCATCGGGAATACCGATAATACGTACCGGAACCGGATTTTCAGAAAGCGTCTCAACCACAATAGCTCCCAAACCACCAAACTGACTATGCTCTTCCACAGTGATAATTCTTCCGGTTTCTTCTGCCGCTTTCTTGATAGCTTCCACATCAACAGGCTTTATGGAAGACATATCCAACACACGTGCCTTAATGCCTTTCTCCTGTAACATCAAACCAGCTTGATAAGCATGATAAACCGTTTCTCCAGTAGCAATGATGGTCAGGTCCGTACCATCCAGCAGCATATTAGCTTTTCCCAGAACAAAATCAAAATCATCATTCTCATACACATCGGGAACAGCAGCTCTTCCTACACGTACATACACCGGTTCGGGATAATCGACCAATAGCTTGACCAACTTACGTGTCTGACGGGCATCACAGGGGAGAACGATATTCATTCCCGGAAAAGTTCTTAATACGGCAATATCATGCAGGCTATGATGAGTAGCCCCCAAAGCACCGTATGCGACACCACCACTCACTCCCAATATCTTCACATTATTCTGACTATAAGCCAAATCAACTTTCACCTGTTCCAAGCTACGGGCCACATAGAAGCAAGCCGGGCCACATACAAACACTTTTTTTCCGCTATGTGACAAACCTGCTGAAATTCCTACCGCATCCTGTTCGGCTATTCCACATTCTACAAACTGTGCGGGTAATTCTTTTGCAAAATCTCCCAAAGTAATAGAACCCCTGGCGTCTGTTGTAACCGCCACAATATCTTTATCCTGACGAGCCAACTCCAGCAATGTATCTGTAAAGCTCTTTCTGCACGCTATTATATTATTTGCCATTGTTTTCTTTTTCTAGTTTTTCAATTCTTTCGGATATCTCGCGAACAGCCTCTTCATATTGTTCGGCTGTAGGCACGCCATGATGCCATTTTGCAATGCCTTCCATATAAGATACTCCTTTCCCTTTTGTAGTATGGGAGATAAGCAAATGAGGCTTTTTATTCGTATAATCAATAGAATGGAAAGTCCGGATGATATCTTCCATTTCATCCCCATTCATTTCCAACACATCCCAGCCGAAAGCAGTCCAGCGGTCACGCATACTCTCCAATGACATGACCTCCTCGGTTGTACCGCTGATCTGCAAACGATTACGGTCAATAATGGCTACCAGATTATCCAATTTATATTGGTTTCCTGCCATAGCAGCTTCATATATCGAACCTTCCCCTTGCTCACCATCTCCCATCAGTACATACGTTTTATAATCAGCTTTATCCATTTTGGCAGCAATCGCCATTCCAACGCCTACAGACAAGCCATGCCCTAAAGCTCCCGTATTTACTTCAATACCCGGTACCTCTATAGTAGGATGACCGGACAAAATAGACCCGAACTCACCTAAAGTATCGGTTATCTCATGAGAAATAAAGCCTTTTGCCTCAAGAGTAACATATAAAGCCTCCACACAGTGTCCCTTACTCATTACAAAACGATCTCTTTTCGTTTCCTTTGGTTTATCCGGCCAAACACGCATTATATCAAAATAAAGTGCTGTAAGCACGTTAAGACACGATAGATCACCTCCAATGTGCCCTGCTTTTGCTTTATACACAATCTCAACCAATCGTTTCCGATTCTTTTCCGATTGTAATTCTAACGTTTCAACTTGCATATTATTATCATTTACTTTCTTATTCTTTCGCAAAGAACGGAATTCAACCGGAATTATCCAACATTAAACGAAAGAAAATGAAATTTAATTTGATTATATTAACAATATATTTCCATATAACCTATAAACCGGGACAATTAATTTATTCTGTCAACAAGGTTATATCTCTATATAAATAAGACTCTTCGATCGTCTCTTTTGTACCCAGCAGAACAGTTATAAAAAAAGAAGCAAACAATAAGGACAAATAGGGAAGCAAAAATCAGAGTTGATAAAAAAGGTGATCAAGAATGTATTTTCCAACATTCTCAATCACCCATATTACCTTTATTTCAGTAAGAATCAGATTACTTCGACCTCCAATTCTTTTAATCTTTCAAAATCCTCCTCGGTTATAGTACTATCTGTAATAATAGCATTTGCTAATGAAACCGAGCCTAAACTAGCAAAAGCACTGACACCTATTTTTGAACAATCAGCCACCAGATACACTTTACTGGCAGATTCTATCATAGCAGATTTCACGACCAAATCACTTAGACTAGGATAAGTCAGTTTCATATCCGAAGAAATACCAGCTGTAGCTAGAAACAATTTATTAGCGCGTATATCTTTAAATGAATCGGCCGCCATTTTTCCTGTCAAAGAAAGTGTAGGAGCCTTGAACTCACCTCCGGTAACAATTAGATTAATACCATGATTCTCACCTAAAATCAAAGCTATATTCAAAGCATTGGTAATGACTGTCAGGTCCTTATAATTCATTAAAAGCTTTGCGATCTCTGTAGTTGTAGAACCGGAATCAAGAATTATACTGTCCCCCTCCTGAATAAACTGAATAGCTTTCTGAGCAATTTCTTTCTTTTCCTCCAAATGAGTCTGATTGAACAATTGTCCGGTCTTGGCAAACGACCCTACTCCTTTCAGAAACGCACCTCCATGCTCTCTTTGGATATACCCCATTTGTTCCAAGGCTTCCAAATCCTGACGGATCGTTACATCCGTCACATTGAAAATTTTACTAAGGTCCTGAACTTTTGCATGTCCGTCTTCACGAATCAGATGCAATATCTTTACTCTTCTTTGATTGAGTGCCATATTTATTAGATTTAGAGGTTATGTTTTTTACGATATTCCTGAATATCCTTAATGGAAACAATTTTCAAACCGAATTTTGCTGCAATCTCACCTAGTTGGGGAAGACGCGCCATTGTACCATCTTCATTCAAAATTTCAACAAGAGCTCCTCCGGGTTTCAAACCTGCCATTCTTGTCATATCCAGTGTAGCTTCGGTATGTCCATTACGTTCCAATACTCCATTTTCCGCACCGTAAAGGGGGAACACATGCCCCGGACGAGCAAACTCGGAAGGATTCAGATTTCCTGCCACCAAAGCTTTTATTGTTGACGAACGGTCGAAAGCAGAAACTCCCGTAGTACAGCCATACCCTCTTAAATCTACCGACATAGTAAACGGTGTACCTAGCAATGAAGTGTTTTCTTCTGCCATCGGAGCCAGACCAAGTTCTTCACAACGTGAACGTGGCAGAGGAGCACATAACAACCCTCTGCCATGAGTAATCATAAAATTTACAATTTCAGGAGTAATCTTTTCTCCTGAAACGATAAAATCGCCTTCGTTTTCACGATCTTCGTCATCAACAACGATCAATACTTTGCCCTGGCGAATATCTTCCAATCCTTCTTCTACTGTATTTAACATTTTAGTGTATCTAGGGAGTTAATTATACCGCAAATTTAAGCTAAAACAAAAAGAATCGAAAACTATTAGCCTTTTTTATGATAAAAAAAATCAATCATCTCCCGTCAGAAGGCTTATCCCATCATTTCACCTCTGTTATTCTAAGAACAATATAAGGAGTATCCGGAATTCTTACTCCCCGATGATGTATATCAAAAACACGATAATCCAATTCCTCTGTTGTTTCAAATATCACAGGATATTCCGTGACAGTCATGGCCCACACATCAATAATCTCTACTTTAAACCGTTTATTCTTTTGCAATTTGTTATAATCTGCATTTTTTACCGGCAGATTAAAAGTCCAGAAACCTTTCACATCTTTTCCCATATTGACCAGATAATAGTCTGGTCCAGCAGTAGAAGTAACCAAGTCACGACTGATATCTGCCATCTCCAACGGATAGGGAGCAGCTTCAAGAATCGTTCTCAAAAATTTCACACGTTTCCAGCTTTCACCTTTTAAAGATCCCCCTTGCGCCCAAAAGATAGGTTCGTTCCCCTGCTGATAACATTCACCGTGAGTGACATAAATCCCACCCAACAAACCATTCAAAATAAAGTAAGTCATCTGCTGCGGACTTAACCTTCCCCAACGATAAGGTAGATTCCCTTCATACCCAACCTCATCACATATAACCGGTTTGCGATAAATTTTTCTTAAAGTAGCAGAAGCGGTAGAACTCAGTACCGGTGCCTCATCTTGTATGCTGACATGGGTAAATTCAGGCATCCAATAATCAAAATAAGTAGCCGTCGCTCCATGAATAGAACATAAATGGCGATAAGGATCATTCTCAACCACTGTTTTCGTCAACAGCTTCCAATCGTCCACAGTTTTCGCTTTTACATAATCCCACTCGTTTGCCATAGACCACCATACATTTCTAAAAGAAGCCAAACGCGCAGTAATATATTTAATATAACGTACATTCACCTCATTCGACATAGCATCAAAGCCCCATCTTCCTTTATCATAAGGATGGAAAAGGATCAAATCCGCCTCAATCCCCAAACGGTTCAGTTGGTCTATCCGTTTCTCCAAATGCTGAAAAAAAGCCGGGTCAAATCTGTCAAAGTCCCATTCTTTCCTTTCATTTCCTTCCTTATCTTTTATCGTCTTCTCCATTTCAAAAGGATAAAGCGCGGGCTCGTCTTTCACTAAAGAATAGTTTTTAGGAAACACACACATCCTTACCTTATTAAAACCGGCTTCACCAAACGATTTCAAAGTAGCCTCCTGAGTCGTTTCCTTCATATGTGTCCATGCATAGGCCGTCGTACCCATCGGATAATAACGGGTACCGTCCGCATATTTAAAATTATGTTCTCCGTCCACCAACACCATGCCATGATTATCTTTTCCGGCGGGTACCACTGTGAATGTACCTTTCCGACCATTCATAGCTCCTATACTGGAAGATGTAACATACCTCCATTCCCCGGCGACAGCAGGCATAAACCGTATCCTATAAGTATTCTCACCATCATAAAATCCTTCCACCGTTTTCTTTTCCTTTCCACAAATGAAAGTAGCGGAAAGACGTGTATCAAAAGGATTCCCTTTGGTCACCTGTTTAAAACTCAACTCAAACCGGTCCCAACATTCCACTTTGTCTTGTGCATTTACTTTTACCACAAAACTTAACAGCGTCCAAACAGCTATTACATAAAATTTCGTACTCATCCTATCATGTTTAAAAAATTATATTCATAAAAGTTTTCCGGAACATTTTCATACTGTGTCAATGAGCACAAAGATAGATTTTACCCTTGAGAACCAAAGGTAAAATCTTACATCAATAAGGTATTTTCTTGCTATTTACCTTCATAAACAGCACAAAACGGAACTTAGTTATTATTTTTATACTCAGTCAAAGTCTGATTAAATGCTTTTTTAAACGCCTTGCCAAAGTAACCGGGATCAGAGAAGCCGACGGCAAAAGCAACCTCAGAGAAAGACATACCACTTTGTATAAAACTTTTCGCTTTATTCAACCTATAATTCTTTATATATTCTATCGGAGAAATCCCCATGATACCATTCACTTTCCGATTGAATACAGAACGGCTCATATTCATGAACTCTGCCAGATCATTCACCCGCAGCCCCGGATTACTGTAATTCTCTTCCATAAACCCTACCAGCTTCTGCATAAACAGCTCATCCAAAGGAACAATTTGCGACACAGGATAAGCGATGGCTTCTAAAGGTTCTTTCTTCGGCTGAGCACCATATTTTGACAAAAAAGCCGACTGAAGCACTTTTCTTTGCCTGATCAAGTTCTCAATTCTCGATTTTAAATAATCGCTGCTGAAAGGTTTAGGTATATAATCATCAATCCCTAATTGTAAACCTTGAATACGATCCTCAACAGACGATTTTGCAGAAAGGATAATAATAGGGATATCACAAGTATTGACATTCTCCTTGATGTGCCTTATCAATTCAATACCATCCATACGCGGCATCATAATATCTGTAATAATAAAATCCGGAACTTCCTCTTCTATCTCTTCCAATGCCATCACTCCATCGGCAACTCCAACAACACGGTAAGTACCCGACAATATTTCACATATAAATTGACGCAACTCAGCATTATCCTCCACTACCATCACTTTTACTAAAGTTTCTTTTGTTGCCGGAGGCATGTCCGGCAAAGATATTTCATCATTTTGTTCCGGTTCCGCCAAGACCGTTTCCTGTTCTTCCGAAGTGTCGTTCAATATATATTCAACATTTTTATCCTGAGCATATATTTCCTTTCCCTTATGCAAAACCAGTTTGAATACACTTCCTTTCTTTACTTCACTTTCGACCTGAATTTCCCCATGCAGCATTTTAACCAACTCATTCACCAGCGAAAGCCCTATACCCGATGAAGGCTGCATGTCATTTTCCTTGGACACTGTAGTGAAACGTTCAAATATGGATGGCACTTTATCTTTGGGAATGCCAATACCTTCATCTTTTACGGCAATCGAAACAAACTGTCCGCTTTCCATCACAATCAAGGTAATCGACTTGTTATCCGGTGTATACTTAAAGGCATTGGAAAGCAAGTTAAAGATAATTTTCTCGAACTTATCACTATCTATCCACAAAAAAACAGAAGGCAACGTTGTCTGAAGAGAAAAATATAAATTTTTCTCTTCAGACAACAATCGGAAATTATCCATTATATTATGAAGCATGATAATGATATCCCGGTATTCAATAGTCAAGCCCATTTTTTTATTCTGTATCTTTCTGAAATCCAATACTTGATTAATGAGCAATAACATACGATTGATATTTTTCTGCACCAATTGAAGATGATGCCGGGTCCGGGAAGTCAAAGGCTCCTGGGACAACACTTCGGATACCGGACCGGATATAAGGGTTAAAGGAGTACGTAGTTCATGTGAGATATCAATAAAAGAACGTACTTTTATTTCCGCCAATCTTTGTTCCATATTTACCTTATGTTTCAAATAGTAAATATAGAAAAAAATATATCCGATAGCTAAAGATATCACCAAGACAACAACTATATAAAAAGCCTTAGCCCAACCGGTTTCCCAAAAGGTGGGTAATACCTGTAAAGTAACCGTTTTCACAGAGTTCATCCAAATACCATCCCCATTGGTCGCCTTTATCTGAAATTGATATTTTCCTGCCGGAAGACTTACAAAACTAACCGAGTTCTTCTTACCTATATAATACCATTGATTATCATCCAACTTATAAGCATACTCGATATCCAAGGAATTAGTATAATCCAACGCAGCAAATGAGATGGTAAAATTCCTCCGCCGGGTAGGAATCTCTAAATAATCCGCATCACTCAATACATGAGATAAATTATCCTCCGAATATTTTATACCTGTCACTACAATAGGAGCTTCATAAGCCTGCTTAACGATACTATCCGGAGAAAAGACAAGCATACCGCCTTCTGTACCCATTAAGATATCCCCTTGCCTGTCTGCAACCGGAAGACATTCACTATAATTAAAAGAACGATTGAAAAAAGTTTCTCCAAAAGACTCAAAAGTCTGATCGTGCACATCAAACAGAGTGATATCCGTTTCCGAGCCGATCCATATATTATGATTTTTATCTTCAATCAAGGCTCTAGCCAACGGAGATGTCTCTTTGCCGAACGACCGGAATCGAAGTTCATCAGATAATAAATTTGATGAAACCAACTTGCAAAGGCCACCTCCATAACAATAACAATAGATAGTTTCATCTGTCGTTCGTAAAACAGACATCACATCAGCACTACACAACCCGTCAGCCGCCTGCGGACGAGGAAGGTTAAGATAAAAACGAATATTTTCGTAATCCGAAAAATCAGAAGAAAAAGTAATCAAACCTTCTATAGTACCCACCAGCATAGTATGACCGGGTCCCTCCACCATACAACGAATACTGTTGGTACGATTAATAGGAAAACCGGACAATTTATTCTCCGCATGAATAAAACGTATCGCCCCATCTTCCTTTTCCTCAACCAAATTCAATCCGCCACCGTAAGTACCAATCCAAATACTTCCGTTATGATCCTCATCAATGCATGATATTTTATTGTCACTGATGGAATAAGGATCCGACGGATTATTCATATAATGATATACCTCATAATGATAAGGACGATTCCGAGGAACAAGCCTGAACAATCCGTTTTCCTTACTGCCAAGCCATATTGTCTGCGCCTGATCCTTCAGCATGACATAGATTCCACCTTCTGCAAAAACTGTTTCCGTTTGAGCCAGTTCCCCATCAGGCGACAAATAACCCAGCAAGTTTTTCTGTAAATCCATAATACGTATAATCCCTTTCTTTGTTGCAATCCATAAATGTTCGTCGCTATCAAACAGAAATGATTTTGTATCAAAATAATTGTCCAACTCCCTATAAGTATAGGGACTAGGCGGAAAGAACATTTTTATAAATGAGCGCTGGGATTTGATCCACAAATTATTTTGTTTGTCAACATAAGTTGTTTTAATAATAGGAGAATAAGGTATATGATTCCTTCCCGGTGTAAAATAGACTTTTAACTCCCGGCTCTTTTCGTCATAATAACTGAATATACCTTTATAAGGAATAGTCCAAACCACTCCGTTAGGATCTTCATAAATAAAGAGTTCATTTTCCGGAGAAGAAGCCATGTATCCGGAAGGAGTATTCAAATATTGTTTCACTCCGGTTTCCGGATCAAGCCGGATAATTCCCGGCAATCCGGTAAATATCCATAGAAATCCTTTAGAATCCTGATAGACTTTTCTCACAGCCGCATCGTCATGCCCCGGAAGAGAGAAATCATATTTCTCCATCGCCAGTTCAGGGAAACGGCATAGGTACAAACCTTTATCAGACAAAACAGCCAGCTGATTATCTTTCAACACTTTAATTCCGTTTATATGCTGAATCTTCTCTTGAAAAGGAACGATGTTGAATTGCATGGTATTTACATCATAATAGGCTAGCCTGCCATTCTGTGATGCAAGAAAAACAAGATTATCCATTGTTTCGAACATAGAAAAGGGATATGAACTAATGGTCCGCTTGCCAAATATGCTAACTCCCTTGTCACTAAATACCCATTCCTCTCCCTGTTTATCTTCAAAGACCCTACTGACTTTCCCCAGTTCCACATCATCAATAGCTGTAATATACTGAATCCCTGAAGAAACAGTACACTCTTTATCTGAAATTCTGAAACATCCTCCATTATTTAAAGTAACCCAAGTAATCCCTTTGGATAAAGGATACAAATTTTCTATTTGCAACGGAGTATTAAAATGTTGTTCATACTGTTTCAGAACATTAATCAGCTTATTTTCACGAATATCATATAAATACAGGCTATGACGATCGTATGCAATCATCCATAAATTGCCGTCGGCCGTATTCTCCAGCCGCTGCATGTGCTGGTTCAAAAGAGAATCAAACTGAAAAGTCTCGAAATCGCGTCCATCAAACCGGCTTACCCCATTCCAAGTACTAACCCATATAAAACCATTATGACTTTGAAGAATCTGCGCCGGATTACTTTGAATCAATCCATCTCTAACAGTATATTGACGTGCAACACAAATCGGTTGTCCTTTGACAAAAACAAAATGAAGAGCTAACAACAAGATGCCCCATATATATTTTAACTTTATTGTGTTTTCCATTTTATATCGATTTACCAAACAAAGTACAAAGATAACCAAATGTAGATTTCCTCCTAGAATAAATTATCAATTAGACATAAAATACAAGGTTAAAATAGAAAAAAACGGCAACTTTGGTATAAGAACCAACAGCTGCCATTTTCCCTAACTACCTTTTCACCCTATTTCCTACAAGCCTATTTATATCCCTCATTTTGTAAAAATTCGTCTTTATTCGTTATGGCGTCCAATAAAGTTTGTGGAAATGGACGCAACATATGATAAGCTTTCACATTTTTACCGGCATCAGGATTTCCGGCTTTTATCCGACGGATAAATATTTCACTTCCCATTCGTTTCAAATCAAACCAACGCAATTGTTCTCCGACCAATTCCCGAGCACGTTCATCCAATATGAAATCAATATCCTCAATGTCACTTTGAGCAACTTTCATAGCCTCCTCTTTGCCAGCCTTAGCTCTTTGGGAACGAAGAATATTCATATAAGCCAACGCATCCGCTTTGCCGGCTTTTGCTCCTGCTTCCGCCACAATTAAATACATTTCTGCCACACGGATTATAAAAGCATCCCGTGTTCCACGATCCTCGTTCACCGTAGCACGAGTAGGGTCTTCAAATTTAGAGATAGGCATACATTGTTTCTGACTTTTTACAGAACCATCTTCATGATAAATATCTGTCCGATCAAGTATCTGATAACGTCCTTTGGCCCACTGACGCTTTACCTGAGGAACAACATCTTTTGTTATCCATATAGCAGTATCCCCTTGTACCATATAAGGGTAGTTATCTCCGGTTTTTCCTCCATTAGCCTTCCATAACGAACGGAAAGTCACTTCAAAACGTTGGTCTATATTCTCGTCATAACAATCCAGCAAATAACGTGTCGGCATATAGTGATTAAAAGGACGACCATATTCTATGCTTCTGACCATACCGGGCTGGTCATCATACTTCATACAGAAAATCAAATGAGTATGGTTACCCCCTGAACGAATAATATCATTATCCATTTCCTGATTATACAACTGATTGGTAGAAGAATAATCAATATACCAAATCACTTCCTTATTGCCATTTCCATCAGAATTTTCCATATCAAATACTGAGGCAAAATCCTTTGATAACTCAAAAGGGCCATTATCAATCACTTCTTTTGCCAAAGTATAGGCTTGTTCATACAATGCTTTATCATTCAATTCACTTGCTCTAGTCAATAGCAAACGAGCCTTCAAAGCTTTGGCAGCCCACATCGTAACACGCCCTCCATCCGATTGCGCAACAGACAACCGGCTATCCATACAAAAATCCAAATCTTCAAAAATATGAGTATAAATCTCTGAAACCGAGGTTTTCCTAGGTGCCATAACAATAGACTCCGATGGCTGATCCGTATAATAAGTATCTCCAAATGTTTCCACCAGAATCCAATAATAATACGCCCGTAAGAAACGCACCTCTGCTTCTCGTTTACTGGTAAGTGCCTTATCACTGAACGGAACATTCTTTACATGATAGATGGCTGTATTACAAAAGTTGATCGCTTTGTAAAAACGGTCATAATACTCTTTACTGATAGGATTGGTCCCATCAAAATCATTCTGATAAGAAACAATGGCGGGATAATCACAACCGCCGCCCGGAGCCAATATATCCGTTCCCGTTTCACTGAATGCCATAGCAGCAGACTTTCCACCCCAAAAACGCAAGGGAGTATAACAAGAGTTAATCAAAGACTCAAAACCTTTCTCAGTATCATAATAACCACCTTCGGTAGTAACCGCACTACGATTGTGTTCTTCCAAAAAATCAGAGCAGCCCGAGCAAACCATAAGAGTAGCTGCCAATGCATATAATAATGTAATTCGTTTCATAATTTTCATTCTTTACCAGTTAAAATTCTACATTCAGACCAAATACAAGTTGTTTTGTCATAGGGAAAGAAATACTTCCTCCCTGTTCGGGATCATAATTATCAATCTTGCTGAAAGTAAAGAAATTCTTTGCTGTAGCATATACACGGAGTCTGGATAGATTGAGATGTTTCAAAAGTTCCGGTTTGAAAGTATATCCCAACGTAATATCGCGTATTTTAAAGAAAGAACCATCTTCATACTTCAACGTTGAATAGTAAGTAACCTGTGTATAACTCTTACTTTTATTAGGACGCGGAAAAGCATTGGTAGGGTTCTCGGGAGTCCAGTAATCTACATTTCCACCATTTTCCAACGCATTGATACGATACGTAGTATTATAATCATACGCAATCCACTGACCCAAACGAGCATACAAGAATACAGACAAATCAAACCCCTTATAATTAAAAGTATTATTGAAACCAAAAGTTACATCCGGACGCTGACTGTAAATGATACGATCATCTGTCGTTATGACACCATTACCATCCACATCCTGTACCTTTATATCACCCGGTTCCTGTCCATTGGCAGCAGCGGCAGCCTCTTCACCCAATTGCCAGATACCTTCTTTCTTATAATCATAAAACACTTTGAAAGGTTCTCCCACAAACCAAGCATTCGCCTCATCCTTTAATTGTCCCGAAGCAAGTTCTTTTATTTTTTCCCTATTGTGTGACAATGAGAAATCTGAGAACCAGGAGAAGTTCTTGTTTTGAATATTAACCGTGCTCAGTGTCAAATCAACACCAGTACTTTCAGTCTTACCGATATTTTCCATAACCGAAGCATAACCGTTAATAGATGGAATTACACGATTCATTAAAATATCCCGGGTTTCTGCCTTGTAAATATCAATACTACCTGAAATACGATTATTAAAAAATCCGAAATCCAGACCAAGGTTATACTGCGTGGTAGTTTCCCAAGTCAGTTCCTTGTTTGACATCGTTTTAGGATAGAATCCATAAGCTCCCTCATTATTGAACGAATAAGTGGAGTTACCCAGCAAACCAACGGTTTGATAAGGATCAATAGCACATTGGCCAGATTGTCCCCAACTCAACCGGAGTTTTAAATTTGAAATAGCATCCACATTTTTCAGGAAATTCTCTTCATTGATACGCCAGGCCAGTGCTACAGACGGAAAGTAGCCCCATTTCTTACCTGGTGCAAAAACAGAAGAACCATCGGCACGCAAAGAAGCAGTCAGCATATAGCGATCCATCAATTTATAATTAACACGCCCAAAGAAGGAAGCCAGATTTTGATCGACCAGTGAACTCTTTATAGTGATTTCTTTTTCATTGGAATACAAATTATGGAACCAGTTATCAGCATATACTTGTCCCTTTCCACCTGCATAGGTATATTCTTTAGAGTTGAGAATCGTACTGGTTCCAACCATTGCCTGCAAACTATGGATATCAGAGAAGTCCTTTGAATAAGTCAGCACATTCTCCCATGTCAGATTACGTGTCATGGTGTGCTCTTTATAGGATTGTGAATCCTTGCCACTTCCCTGCAACGAGTTCTTATCACAGAAAAAGCCTCTACGCACATTCACTGAGTTCAATCCCAGCGTTGTACGAAATAAAATATCCTTGGTGATATTCCAGTTCAGGTACAAGCTGCCGAAGAAACGCTCCTGGATGGTATTATCCACACGCATACCCTCCTGATCGTCAATCAACGGATTCATCTGAGTATTATAACCGGGAGACGGATACATCACTAAATTCCCCTCCTCATCATAAGGTTTCGAGATAGGAACAATTTTATTAGCCATATTCAGCGGACTATAACGATTATTCTTATCTACATAGGCATAGATAATGTTTGTCCCTACCTGCACATTGTCAAACAATTGATGGTCCAGTGCTACACGGGCATTATACCGTTTATAATTATCATCCTTAAAGAGTCCCTCTTCGCTTCTGTAACCCAAAGATATATTATGTTTGGTTTTCGTATTGCCCCCGGATACAGACACCTCATAATTTTGGTTAAATCCGTTGTGCATCAACATGTCACGATAGTTCGTATCATATCCTTTTTCCAGATAAGTCAGTTCTTCAGGAGCAAATACAGCAGCATCCTCTGCGTATTTTCCTGTTGTTCTGTCCCGATAGGCCTCTCTTTTGTATTGGGCATATTCTTCAGCATCCATGATATCAGGATAATCAGTTATCATGGTAGAAGAAACAAAAGCATTAAAGGATACTTTTGACTTTCCTTCTTTTCCCTTTTTAGTCGTAATCATAATAATACCATTCGCACCCCGTGTTCCATAAATAGCTGTAGAAGAGGCATCCTTTAAGATATCAATGGATTCTATGTCACGCGGATTGATCGTTTCAATTCCTCCAGCACTCAAAGGAACTCCATCTACTACATACAGAGGGTCTGATGATGCGCTGATAGATCGGTTACCACGAATACGGATTGATCCTACAGTACCCGGACGTTCACTTGAGGTGATATCTACACCGGCAGCTTTGCCTTGTAAGGCTTCAAAAGCATTGTTCACAGGTCTTGTATTCAATTCTTCAGAACCAACACGTGCCATAGCACCAGTCACATCACTTTTTTTCTGAACACCATAACCTACTACCACAACCTCATCCAGTGTTTCAGTATCCTCCTCCAAGATTACCTTAACGGTAGATTGTCCTTTCACCTGGATATCTACGGTCTTGTATCCCACGAAACTTACTTGGATAGTTCCATTATCAGGAACATTTTGAAGTGTGAACTTACCATCAAAGTCAGTAATTGTACCATTGGTAGTACCTTTCACCACCACACTGGCACCGATTACAGACTCACCTGTCTTGTCAAGGACAGTACCCGAAACGGTTTTGCTCTGTGCAAAGGCCCCTACAGCCAATACGGATAACAAAGCAACGAAGAACAGCCGCTGGAACTTGTCCAGGCGACCCAACAGACTTGATTTTTTGCTGTCTTTCATACTTTAATTATTAAGTTAAACAAAAGTTAGAAAGCAGTTTTTTTATAGGATTATTATATTGATAAACAGTGAGTTATATTTTTCAACGACTCATATATTGAATAAAAATTAAATCTATGTTTTCTTTTTAATCACACATATTCTCAATCTATATTCTTATTAATCAAGTATATATAAATTAATATTCTCATACTATTATTATTAATAGCATATTTTATTTCCTTTTTGTTGTATTCAATATCGTGACTTATCTAATTAATATCATTCATATAAACAATATATACTACTTACTTCTTTGATAAAAACTTGCTATGGATTTTAAAATCATCTATAACAGATGATTGACGATAGTTTGACATTACATCGATTTTTTTTAATAACTTTAAAGCATAGGAAAGACGGGAATGCGACCCTTAAAAATATTTTTATTTTTCAAGTATGAATATACAAAATGACAGCGGAAATAAAAAACTAAAAACTTTATGATGACTCTTTACTATAGTTCTTCTTTTAAAATAGAATATCCTTTATAAAAACAGGAAGAATTTTGGCCCAAACTATGATTCGACATGATTGAGAACTAAAACTCAATCATCAGATTTGTATACTTAATCAACAGATGCTTGATGCTTATTGGGAATTTAAAGAGTGTATAAATCTATAATAAAAAAAGAAGAATATTTTCCGTATTACCATGTTATTGACTGAATGTCTTGACATATTCCCATATGTACTTTTTAATAATAATGAAACCTATAAGTTCCTGTATTATCCCAATAATGGCCTTTATTAGATGAATGGTGCCTACATCATAAATAATAATTATACCAAGAACTTCAGACCAGAGACTATTAACCTTATAAAAGATGTGACTTTAAAAAAAATACTAATATATGGATTTCTCAAATTGCTTTTAATTGAAAGATCCATATATCAGTATTTCATTTCCCTAGTTTTGTATAATATTTTTCTTGATTGGCTAAGCCTTTATCGTTTTTATCGGTAAAACTTCTGCAAATGCAATGAAGAATCCAATGTTTTAAGGAAGCATAAAATCTTTTAAAGCCATTTTACAATGTATTTGTTCTTGACCGGAAACGGTTTCAGAATTCAAATATACATCGATAAGATCGTCATCATTCATGCCTTTATCTTGAAATTTATAATAAATTTCTCCAGGCATTTCAAGACTTATAAACGAAGAAATTGAGTTATTACTATTTTGTATACTATTATTAAAATACAAATTTAGATTCAACTTATTATTAGAAATATCTATATCTTTTTCGCCATCATAGTATAATAAAAAGAAAACTGGCTTATATAAATCATACTCAAAAGTTGGAACAATATTCATATAACCATTTTTTATATAGAATGCTCCGGCCGTTTTATCTAATGAATAAATATTCTTATTTTTTAGATGGATAGAGTCTTGGCCGGATATTTGATACTCTTCACTTAAAGTGTCAACATGAACTGTAAAAGTAGGAATCTGTTGGCTCATTCCATTCGTACTGTTTAATATAATATCATAAGTTTTTCCATCCTCCAATTGAGTTATATTTTCATTTTCCTCCAATAGATTAAAACTAACTATGGCACGTTGTACTTCTTTTAACCAAGGTATACGATTAAGACTTTCTTCTGTTGGAACTAAAATTGCACCAAAATCCGTGTATAACTTGTAGCCACGAATATTGTCTCCACTAACCGTAACATATACACCATTAAATTTAGACCATTGCGCATCATCGTCATTACTGAGACATGAGCAAAATAGCCCGATACAAACTACAAAAACTACAAAGAAAAAGAGAATATAAAATCTAGATTGTTTCATGTCATTTTTATAAATTATAATTTAAAGGTAAAAGAGGATGCTTTATACATATTGATGCATCCTCTTATTGTATATTTATTCTATTACCATCCTGCGTTCTGAGACAAATTAGGATTTTTCATACGTTCCGATTGTGGAATTGGGAAGAGATACATTTTATCATTCCAAACACGATTGACAACGTTTCGTTTATAAGTGATAGTACCATCCTCATTTTTTGTAAGTTTCATTTCTATGATGCTCTTTAATTTATCACCATCTTTCCATCTTCTCAGATCATAAAAACGATGTCCCTCAAAAGCCAATTCTGCCATGCGCTCATTCTGATATTTATTCCAAAAGGCATCTGCCGACAAACCTGTTGGAAATTCCGGCATTTTGACATCAGTACGATTACGTATGATATTTACCGCTTCACAAGCTGTCATCCCGAATTCACCAGCATTATCAGCAGAACCCGTATATTGGAATATGGCTTCTGCATAGTTTAAGTAAAATTCTCCTAAACGATAAGTGATCCATGAATGGCGGCTGGTTTTTGTAGTACTATTGGCACTCAGATCAATATTTTTTCAAATAATATCCGGTAGGAGTTGCACCTGAAAGAGGTTCAGCATTCAAACCTCCATAAAAAGTTTCAATAGGATTGGTATTTTTTGATGGCCATTTTGTATCGCCATTCTTCACAATAGTCATATCGAAGCGTGGATCACGTCCGACATATGGATTAGAAGCGTCATAACCACTTCCTGTTTCATTCCACATTTTTCCAGTAGCTTTCATTTCATAGGCATCAACCATATTTTGTGTTGGACAATTACCGGAATTTCCACCTGGTACTCCCATTGGAAAATTATATTCTTCCAATGTGCTGATGTTACCATTATATCGACGAACAAAAATCATTTCATTATTTGACCAGTTGTTAGGTCCCCACAATTCTGAGTACTTACTTAATTTAAAACCGTTAGCCGTACAAGTTTCAATCACTTCTTTATTAGCTTCAGCTGCTCTGCGCCACAAATCTTTGTTATTTTCCGGATTAAACAATGGACTGGCAGCATATAAAGCAGCACGTGCTTTTAATGCCAAAGCCGCATAACAAGTAACACGACCGTTCTCTGCTGGGGCAATTCCGTCCAGTCCGAGTTTTGTGTAGTCTGCAGGTAATTCAGTAGATAATTTGTCACATTCTGCTATAATGGCATTAAAAATTTCCTGTGCAGGGGTGCGTGTTAGACTGTTTACTTGATCCGTAGTTACCATTTCTGTAAAATATGGAACATCCCCATAAGCACGTACTAAATTAAAGTAAAAATATGCACGCAAAAAACGAGCTTCCTTGAAACTGTTGGTATAACGGAACATTTGTGCACGATAGTCATCATTTAATTTTAATTCATCAAATGTCAATCCTTGAAATTCAGCCAGATACTGATTACATATCTGAATTGCTTTATAGCTGCTAGTCCAGATATTAGACATTGGATTAGCCGGACTCCAAGATCCGTTTACAAAATCACATATATCATTGTTTGTATAGGCATATTCAGCTTCATCACAAGCGGATGCCAGCATTCCACCTTTATATGTTTGACCAAAGTCATAGTCTAATATGGAATAAACATTGGTAATCATACCAATTACATTTTCATAGCTTTCATCTATATAGTCTTTTCCGTAATT
>OGRO01001773.1_pt1 | contig 18113 bp, 14 predicted proteins | sample 1553451 | NCBI WGS metagenome assembly OGRO01 (sample SAMEA2580021, study PRJEB22360) | human gut metagenome
CTCCGAGTCCGAGCTCGGGCTGGGCTGCCTCGGCGGCCTCCGCAAGGCGATTCATCGCCGCCGCATCGCCCGAGATGTCCACTCCGTACTGCGCCTTGAAACGTCGCAGCAGCTCCTCGACGAGGCGCGCGTCAAAATCATCGCCGCCCAAATGGTTGTCGCCGGCAGTGGCCAGCACCTCGATCACGCCACCGGTAATGGAGAGCACCGAGACATCGAAGGTGCCGCCGCCCAGGTCATAGACCATGACGGCCTTGTTCTCCTCCTTGTCCACGCCATAGGCAAGCGCCGCGGCCGTGGGCTCGTTGACGATGCGCTGCACGTTGAGCCCGGCGATGACGCCAGCGTCCTTGGTCGCCTGGCGCTGTGCATCGGTGAAATACGCCGGTACGGTAATGACCGCGTCGGTGACCGGCTCGCCCAGATAGCTTTCGGCGTCTGCCTTGAGCTTGGCGAGGATCATGGCGGAAATCTCCTGCGGCAGATACTTCTTGCGATCGATGCGGATGGGCGTGGTCGAACCCATCTGGCGCTTGACCGACCCGATGGTACGCTCGGGGTTCATGGCAGCCTGGCGTTTGGCGATCTCGCCCACGAGGCGCTCGCCCTTCTTCGTGAATGCCACGACCGACGGTGTCGTGCGCGACCCTTCCGCATTGGCGATGACGACGGGATGCCCGCCTTCCATCACCGCAACACAGGAATTCGTCGTGCCCAGGTCGATGCCGATAAGTCTGCTCATTGGTACTCCTCTACGTAGCGTGCGATGAATGCTGCCGAGGTGGGCGTGCATAGCTCGCCCTCGAGACGCGGCTCAGCCAGCAGTATGTGGTAGCGCTCGAGGATGGCCGCGGTCGCCGGCGCGGGGATGTCGAGCACACCATGGGCGCACTCGATTTTGCCGCTGCCAACCTGCACCTTCGAGGCGATGACCTTGTCCGGATTGATCTGTTCGATTGCGCAGCACATGCCCAGAATCTCGCGCACGGTCATCCCGAGGCCGACTTCGTGAAAGTGCGTCTGCTCCACATCGCAACCGTGCACCTGAGCTTCAGCGTGCGCCAGGATGCGATACACCTGTTTGGCTTCCTCCTTGGTCCAGTCGCTGGCCACCGAGGTGCCGATGGCGCGCTCGACATCGGCGAGATCGTGCAGTTGCGCCTTGGCGGGAATGCTTTCGTCACCCACGACGACGCCGATGTTGCCGCGACGCTGTTCGGGCGTAGCGGCGACGAGCTGCCCGAAAATGGGCTTGCGCGTCGCATCGGTCGAAAGGTCGAGATACAGGGTCGATTCCATGGTTGCTCCTTGAGTCTAGCGAATGATGATGGGAATGCCGGTAGATACCCGGTCATATAGCTCGACGATGTTGTTATTGGAGAGGCGCACACAGCCGTGACTACCGGGGGAGCCCAAACCGCCGGTATTCGTCGTACCGTGTAGGAAGATGCCGCCTCCGCAGCTCACGGCAAGCGCGCGCAAGCCGAGCGGGTTGGACGGACCGGGCCCGATGGTCTCCTCCATGCCCTCCGACCAGGCACTATGCGGGTTATACCAAGTGGGCGCCGAATCCTTGTACGAGAGGAAGAAATCGCCCTTGGGCGTTGCGTAGCCCGACATGCCCGGCGTGCAAGGATAAGTCGCGACTACCTCGCCTTCCTCGTAGAGACTCACCCGGCAACCGCGCGTGTCGACGAAGATGGCCTGCCCGATGGGCTGGAGCTCTGGCTCGCTCAGCGTCGCCTCGGCTTGGATGGCCAGACGATTGGGGTCACCGTTGCCAGAGGCGCCGAGCACGTTTTCGATACGCGTGACCGTCGTCGCCTCGTCCATCATGACACCCTGCATGGGCTCGGCAATTACGAGCGCATTGGTGGCCTCGTCGTAAGCATAACCGGCGCTCTTCGCAGGCGTATTAGTCTGCTGCGCAATTGCTGCCACACGGTTGACGAGCGCGTCATGGTCGACCACGCACGCAAGGTTTACGTCGTGCGTCTCTGGCTCTGCGCCCACGAGCTCGCCGATCATCACGAAGACGCGCACGACGGGGTTGTCGCGATATGGGGCAAAGGCTTGCTCCACCGTTGCATCGATATCAATGGCGCCGATCTCCGACATCTCGATCGAATGGCTCGCGTCTCCTGCGCTCAAGGTGATCGTCGTGCCGATATTGCTGTTAACGCGCCGGGTAATGAGCTCATGCAGCTGGTCGCGCGTCATGCCGGATATGTCAATCTGACCATCAAGCATGGTCGTCTCCGGAACAAATTGCGAACGGGTCTCCTCAACCGAGGCAAACGCGAAACAGCAGCACCCGAAAACGACGACCATCGCGGCAACGCATACGACGAGCGCCTTCTTCGCGGCACTCATCTTCTTCTCAGGTTTCTTGGAATGCGCGGGTGAAGCAGGCTTTGCGGGCTTTACCTCGCTCTGCTTCGTACGGTTCTTCGCATCGTACTTTCCGGCGTTAATCGCGACGGAATCCATCGAAGTGGCGGCGGCGACTCTCTGCGCATTCTTGAGAACCGTGCTTTTCGAACTACCTTTGGCCATTCACACTCCGTGCCTACGAGAAACCAAGTCTGTTGATTTTACTACGGCACGCGGGACTGTTCTCGCATAATGCGCGTTCTGCACATTTTGTTCAGGCATCGTTAATGAAGGAGTCAGCGTGCCTGGCACGCTGACTCAAATCGTAGTCAAATGGGGATTATTAGAGGAGCATGAGCAGCGCGTAGGAGGCGACGCCCACGACGATGCACCACACGAGCGACTTCGTCTTGTAGCCGACAACGAACACGAGCGCCGCGGAAATCCACGGGATCATCGCCGGCCAAGATCCCGTCGCCCAGCTATCGAGCACGATGAGGTCGTTGGCGACGAGTGCCGCGAAGGCCGCGGGCGGGATGAGGTTGAGCAGCCGCACCGCGTTAGATGGTAGGGTGCGACCCTTGAGCGCAAACACCGGGATCACGCGGCAGGCAAGCATCGTGATTGCGACCGATGCCGTAATGATGGCGAAATCAAACCAGCTCATGCGTGCTCACCCGGCTTCGTAATCGTCGCGTGGATGTAGCCGGCGAACATGCCCGCCAGCGCACCGAGCAAGATCGCAGGTCCGGAAAGCCCCGTGAGCTTGCACAGCAAGACGCCCAGAACCGCCACGCCAACGGTGATGAGATTCGTCGCCGTGATCTTCTGCATGCACAGCAGGCAGATGAAGATCGAGGTCATGGCAAACGACGCGATGGCCGTCGGCACCGACACGAGGTTGCCGATAAGCGCGCCCATGACGCAGGCAAACGCCCACGACGATTGACTGCACAGGTTGACGACCGTGGCGCGCTTCACGTCCCAGCCGCCGTTCTCGAAGCGCGCGAGATTGACACCGAAGGACTCGTCGGTGACCGTCGCGCCGAAGAGGAAGGCCAGGCGCTTGCTCGCCGATTCGCAATACCGCGACAGCGAGGCGCCGTAGAGCATCTGGCGCGTGTTCACGAGCGACACGCTCAGGATGATCGAAAGCAGCGGATTGCCCGCAAGCCACATGTTGGGAATCATGTACTGACCGGCACCGGAATAGAAAATGACGCACATGATGAGAACCATGACCCAGTCCATCCCCGCTTGCTGGCACAGCAGGCCGCAGGGAAGACCGAGCACGATGTAACCCGCCATGATGGGCAATGCGGCCTTGAGTCCGTCTGTGAAAACGCTTCTGTTCATAGAACTCACGATAATAGCAGTTTGGGGAATGAGACACATTGGACAGGTACGTCTGTCTCACTGCATGCAGTGAGACAGACGTACCTGTCCAATGTGTCTCATTCCGCATTTGACGATTGTCACCCGTTAGTGCATTATTGGGTGACAATTCGACAAAAGGACGATAACCATGACAAGACCATCGACAAGAACCATCGTGACCTGCGGGCTGCTTATCGCTCTCCTCGTCGTCTCCTGCCTCTTCACCATCCCGCTCGGTCCGGTTCCCTTCACGTTGCAGACCGCCGTCATCATTCTCATCTCATTGCTGCTCACACCCGGTCAAGCAGCGGCAACCTGCGGCATCTATTTGCTTATGGGCGCCGTCGGATTGCCCGTGTTCTCGAGCATGACGGGTGGGTTCGGCAAGTTCCTCGGTCCTACGGGCGGTTTCCTCGTGAGCTACCCCATCGCGGTCACGATTGCGAGCCTTGTCCGTCGCACGCTCGAACGTCGCGGCGTGCGCCAAGTCATCTGCGACGGCATTGCCGCCGCCTGCATCATCGTCATCGCCGATATCCTGGGCTGGCTTTGGTTCATGATGGTTACCCAGAGCGATCCGCTTTCGGCCTTTCTCATGGCAGACGCGCCCTTCATCATCATCGACTGCGCCAAAGGCGTGCTCGCCATTGCCGTAGCCGCTGCCGTACGCCCAGCAGTCGGGTGGCAGCGGGCATGATATCCTGCATGCATGCAGAGAACCACAAAAGACCGCGTCCGCGAGCTTCTCGAGAGGAGCCCCGGCGCCTTTATCTCAGGCGCGCATATCGCCGAGGAGCTGGGTGTCTCGCGCAATAGCGTCTGGAAAGCCGTCAAGGCGCTGCGCAACGACGGATTCGAGATCGAAAGCGTCACGAAGCGCGGACATCGTCTCATCGCATCCCCGAGCACCTTTGACGCCGCGAGCATTGCGCGGCTCATCGACGACCCGCAAATCATCATCGACTTCCACGACTGCGTCTCGTCAACCAATACGGTCGCCAAGCAGCTCGCGGAAGAAGGCGCCCCGCAGGGCACCCTCGTCGTCGCGAACTCCCAGAGCGCCGGCCGCGGGCGACAGGGCCGTTCCTTCTTTTCGCCACAGGACACGGGCGTGTACTTTACGCTCGTTTTGCGCCCGCGTTTCGCAGTCGAGGATGTCGCGCTCATCACGAGCTTCGCCGCCTGCTGCCTGGCTGACGCCATCGACGAGAACACGAGCAAGCATGCCCAAATCAAGTGGGTCAACGACGTGTTCGTCGATGGTCGCAAGGTAAGCGGCATCTTGAGCGAGGCAAGCTTCGATGCCGAGACCCAGACCGTCGCCTACGTCGTGGTGGGCATCGGCGTGAACGTCGTCGAGCCTCCGGATGGCTTTGAGGATGACATCGTCGGCGCCCTTACCGGCGATTGCACCGATGCGAATGATCTGCGATGCCGCATCGTCGCCGACACCGTCAATCGCCTCATGGCTGGCTATGAAGGCGTCGGGGCGCTCCCGCACCTTGCCGCCTACCGTGCGCGCTCGATTCTCGATGGTAAGCGCGTCGAGGTCTACCGGGGAAACGAGGTTTTCGAGGCACTCGTCATCGGAGTCGATGACGATTTCTCTCTGCGGGTGCGACTCGATAACGGCGAGGAACGTGCGCTTGCAAGCGGCGAGGTACACATTCCCTCGAGCCAGCTCGCCCCTGCCCCTAGGCCATGCCGGCGAGCGTGACGCCAAGAAGCACGACGCCGGCGCCGACGAGCAGGCCGGCAATCGTGAGCTTGGCGTTGTCCGTCCTGATTGCATGCGGGACGAGCTCGCAGATGACGATGTAGAGCAGCAAGCCAACCGTGAGCGCAATCATGAAGTGCACGATGTGGTCGTCTACAGCTGTGCCGAGCATGAACATGACAAGGCCGCCCAGGAAGGTGGACAGCGCGGCAATCGCCAGAATGACGACACGTCGGCCAAGGGACTGGTCACGCACGCCGGAGTAGATGATCATGCCCATGGGCATGTTATGGATGCCGATGCCAAAGGCGAGCAAAAACGCCGCCGTGACGGACTGCGTCGCCACGCCATACACGGACATGCCCTCGATGATGTTGTGGACCGTGAGAGCAATCACCACGGCAACGCTCACGTGGAGCGCACTGCCATGTGGATGCCCGGAAACCACGGGCGTATGAGCATGGTCATACGTATCGTCGTCCTCAACATGACCGTGGGCTCCATGCTTGCCGTGGTCGGAATCCGGCAAAAAGCGGTCGAGCAGCGCCAGGACCGCGAAGCCCACGATGACGGCGACGAGCGTGAGGGCCCAGCCGATGTGCTCGACGCCCTCGAAGGTCTCGGGCAAGAGGTCGAGGACGAGCAGCATGACGATGGCGCCGAGGGCGACTGCGACCGAGAGCTCGCTCACACGATGCTCGTTTTTGGCAAAACCCGCAATGGCCGCACCCAGCAACACGAAGATGCCGAGCACAAATGTGATGAGAAGTCCCACGTATGTCCCTCATGTCTCGCGTTTCACACCGCCCGCGTGGCGGCTCCTGCAACGAGCCATATTACCCCAGCGAAATTCGACTTTGGTGCCATGTTGGTATCAAATACCCAAGAGAGCTATTCTGTAGCCAATCAGGTCAATCGGGAAAGCGCGGGAAGACGTGGACAAGGCAGCTCGCAGGCAACGCATCAAGCGCATCGTCGGTGCCATCGCCGGTGTCATCGTCACCGTGCTCATGGCGCTCCTCTTTCGCCCTGAAGGGCTCGGCGAGCAGGGATGCTTCGTGCTCGCTATCCTCGCGGGCGCTATCGTCTGGTGGATCTGTGCAGTTCTGCCCGAGTTCGCCACGGCACTCATCATGGTGGCGCTCTTCGCGCTCATCGGCCAGATACCGGCAACATCGGGCTTCTCGTTCTTCTCCAACCCCATCTGGTGGCTGCTCGTCGGAGCGTTTTCCATCGGCCTCGGAATGAAGGAGACCGGCTTGCTCGAGCGCATGGCGCTCGCCATCGTGAGCCGCTTTCCCTCGTCATTCACCGCTCAGATCATCGGCTTTTTCGCCTGCGGAACGATTCTTGGTCCGCTCATCCCGTCCATGGCCGCCAAGGCCTCGCTGCTCGCGCCGCTAGCCATGGAGGTGGGCGACCTGCGCGGCTACCGCCGTCAGGGCCGGCAGGCGACTGGCCTGTTCCTCGCCATGTTCACCGGCGTTCAGACCGCCGCGCCTGCTTTCATCAGCTCTTCAATCGTTGGCTATACCCTCCTTGCAATCTATCCAGCTCAGGTCCAGGCGCAGTTCGATTTTGTCCACTGGTTCGTAAGCGCGCTTCCCTGGTTCGTCCCCATGGTTGTACTCAACCTCATGGCCCTGGCCCTGATCTACCGTCCGCGACGCAAAGATGCAACCGTCGATTCCGAGCCTAACTCCGAAGCCGCATCCGAGCCGAGCGAAGACGAGCTCATGGCCAAACGTCGCGAGCTGGGCCGCATGAGCCTCGACGAGCGCCGCATGGCCATCATCACGGCCGTGACCGTTGCACTTTGGGTCACCCAGAGCCTTCACGGCATGGCCGCCTGGATTCCGGCCGTCGGCGCACTCGTCGCGATGACGGCCTGCGGCATCATCAACAAGAAAAACTTCGGGCCAGGCGTGGGCTGGGAGTCGCTCATTTTCATTGGCGTCGTGCTCGGTCTGGGCGATGTCTTTGCCCAAGCCGGCATTACCGAATGGATCGTCGCCGAGTTCACGCCCCTCGTCATGGCACTCGCAGACAATCCCTACATGCTCGTCGTCGGCATCGCCTTGATCACGATCGCGGCACGCTTCCTCATCGTCTCCCAAACCGCTTTCATCAACATCTTCCTCGCCTTTGTCATTCCCATCGCGATTACGCTCGACATCAATCCCTGGGTCATAGGCATGGCAAGCTACACGGTCATCAACGTTTGGTTCGTGCAATATCAGAATCCGGTGTATCTGGCGGCTTTCTACAGCGTCGACGGGAAGATGGCGAAGAACTCCAAACTTGCCGAATATTGCATCCTCTACACCGTCATCGCCATCGTCTGCCTGCTCATCGCCGTACCGTTCTGGCAAATGATGGGCCTGTTCTAGCGCTATTTTTTTCGCGGGAACACGACGAGCGCGATGGCATAGCCGATGACGAACATGGCTGCACCGCCGAACATGACGGGAAGAAAGCCGACGGAATCGGCGACGAATCCCCACAGCGATGCTCCCAGCCCGACACCCATGTCATTGGCGAGGAGAAACACGGCATTGGCCGCACCCCAACGCTCGGGCGGCGTGTTCTTGACCGCCATCGAGTTGAGCAGCGGAAACGCGAAACCCATAGACAGGCCGAAGAAGAACCCTCCGACATAGAGCATCCATTCGGCATGCACGAACGCCATGACGAGAAACATCGCGATACCGCACAAGTTCGTCAACAGGAAGAGAACGCGCGGTGGCATGATGTCGAGTAGGCGGCCACCAAAAAAACGCGAGGCCGTCATCGCAATGGCACCCACGAAGAAGAACATACCGGCATTCGAAAGCCCCAGTGATTGGGCATACAGCGCGGTATAACTCACGGGAATCGCGAAGCCGAGGCAGATGACGACCATCGGCAAGGCGCCGACGAGCGCGCGTTTCTCGAAAAGCGCCGCAGGCCCGCGGTAGCGATCCGCGTCCTCGACCTCCTCGATGACGGCCTCGATGTCCCCGCTGTCCGCCTCTTCGGCAAGACGGCGACGACGTTCCTCGAGCACACGATACTCCGAGGTCTCGGGCAGGCGCTCGACGTGCTTCTCGTAGTTGCAGCACATGACAAGGATGAGAAGCACTGCACCCGCGCCGGCGACGCCGACAAACAGGCTCTCGGTAAAGACGAGCGAGCAAAGAAAGATACCGAAGGCCGGACCAAACGCCATGCCAAGCGATTGTCCGAGCGCGTAATAGCCGATGCCCTCACCCAATCGCTCGCAAGGTAGAACGTCAGCAGCTGCCGTCGCGCTCGCCGTCGTCACGCAGGCAAAGCCGATACCCTGCAGCGCGCGCAATACGATCTGCGGATAGAAGCCGGGCAGCGGAATGGCAAGCGCCGAGCCCGCGATGAGCAAAAGCGCACCAACGACCATGATGCACTTGCGTCCCGTTCGGTCGATAATGCGGCCGGCGAACAGGCGCGCGATGGCCGCTGCAATCGAAAAGTCGAGGATGAGCGCACCGGCAAAGCCCGTCGAGCCCCCGATGCGCGTGATGTAGAGCGGCGTGCCGTTGTTGAGGGCCTGGCACGAGACGAACGCGCAAAATGCAATGGCGAGCATGAGCGTAAAATCACCCGTCCACAGCCGTTGTTTATGTGCATCGTCCTTCATGCTCCTCCAATCATGCTTCCCTGAAGGCGATAGGGGGACGGGGGTTCGGATGTGCCAGGGGGGGGTCAGGTCCCTTGGCACATGATCATGTGCCAAGGGGCCTGACCCCCCCCTGGCACATCCCAATTTTTTACAGCGGAATACTACACCAACATGCACTCGGTGGCTTGTACCACGTGCTTACACAGCACACTCGTCGTGACGGAGCCGACGCCACGCGGCACGGGCGTGACGGCCTCGACGACATCGACCACCTCGTCGAAAGCGACATCGCCCACGAGCACACCATCCTCGATCACGTTGATGCCGACGTCGATGAGCACCTGCCCCGTCGAGACGTGCGGCTTGCCGATCATGAGGGCACGACCCACGCAGGCCACGACGATGTCGGCTTCGCGCGTGAGCTTCTCGAGCTCGGCCGTACGCGAATGCGCGATGGTCACGGTCGCGTTGCGCTCGAGCAGCAGCATCGCGAGCGGCTTGCCAATCACGAGACTGCGTCCGATGACGACGGCGCGCTTGCCCGCGATCTCGATGCCGTAGTGGTCCAGGATCTCGATGCAGGCCTGCGCCGTGCACGGCGCGAACCCCAGTCCGCTTCCCGTGAAGATGGCGCCGAGCGAGCGCTCATTGCAGGCATCGACGTCCTTGTAAGTCGCAAGCGCGTTGCACACGCGCTCCTCGTCGATATGCGCGGGTAATGGCCGCAAGATGAGCAGGCCGTGAATGGTGTCGTCACCGTTGACGGCCTCGACAGCCGCCACGAGCTCATCGGTCGTCACGTCCTCGTCGAACACGAGATTGCGCACCGCAACGCCCACGAGCTCGGCGCGCTTGCATGCGCCACGCTCGTACGAGAGGTCATCGGCTCGCTCGCCCACACGCATGATGGCGAGCTGCGGCGTCACGCCCTGCTCTTTGAGCGCCTCGACGCGCTGCATCACGTCGACGCTGATTGCCTCGGCAACAGCCGGTCCCTCGAGTATCGTCGCACTCATCGCAATCGCTCCTCCACGCTCGCGAACACGGAATCTGCCATCGGCAGGTACTCATCGAGCAGCTCGCGTGCCTGCGCGTCGCAGGCCTCGGCGTGCACGCGGTCCTTCATGAGCCGCGTGTTCACGAAGACGTTGAGGCTCGCCGCCTGCAGGGCCGCTTTGCAGGTGATGACACCGCAACCCGCGTCCGAGACAACGAGCGGGCTTCCCAGCGCGGCGAAGCGCTCGCACAGCTCGATGGCGCGAGCGCATGCGCGCATGATGTCGAGCGGGACCGCGCAGGCATCGCGCAGGCGCGCTTCCAGGACCTGCGCCTTGTGCGCCTTCTCCTCGTCGGTATTGCTCGGCAGCCCGTAGGCGGCCGAAAGCGGCACGAACGCCTCGGCGTCCGCCTCCACGAGCGCGAGCAGCCGCGCTCGCACGTCATCGGCATCGAGCATGAGCTCGAGCAGCTCGGGTTCCACATCGGCGTACTTGGGCTTGCCCACGGTGAGCGCACCCACCATATGGCCCAGACCCGCGCCGATGGCGCCCACGAGCGCAGCCGCTCCCCCACCACCGGGGGCCGGCTGGCTCGAGGACAGCGCCTCGACGAACTCCTCGCAGCTCAGCTCGACGCTCTTCGTCATCTAGAACAACCCCGTAATCTTTCCGTCGCTGTCGACATCGATCTTCTCGGCACTCGGCACCTTGGACAGACCCGGCATCGTCATGATGTCACCGGTCAATGCCACGATGAAGCCCGCGCCCGCAGACACGGTGAGGTTGCGCACGGAGATGCGGAAGTCGCGTGGCGCACCCAGCAGGGCCGGGTTGTCGCTGAACGAGTACTGCGTCTTGGCCACGCACACCGGCAGATCACCGAAGCCCTGCTCCTTGAGCACCTTGAGCTGGGCCGGAGCGTTCTCCACGAAGTCAACGCCGTCGGCGTGGTAGACCTTGCGCGCGACGGCCTCGAGCTTGTCCTCGATGGACGTACCCTCGAGCTCGTACGAGTACGTCATCTGCGAGGGAATCTCGCAGGCATCGACCACGGCACGTGCCAGGTCGATGGCACCCGCGCCGCCCTTGGCCCAATGCTCGGAGAGCACTGCGTTGACGCCCAACTCGGCGCACTTCTCCTCAACGAGCTTGAGCTCGGCAGGAGTATCCGTCGGGAAGGCGTTGATGGCCACGACGACCGGCAGGCTGTAGACGTCCTGGATGTTGCTCACGTGCTGCAGCAGGTTGGGCAGGCCGCGCTCGAGAGCCTCGAGATCCTCGGTTCCCAGCTCGTCTTTGGCCAAGCCGCCGTGCATCTTGAGCGCGCGCACCGTGGCAACCACGACGACGGCCGAGGGCGACACGCCGGCAAAGCGGCACTTGAGGTCGAGGAACTTCTCGGCACCCAGGTCGGCGCCGAAACCGGCCTCGGTCACGACGTAGTCGGCGAGCTTGAGCGCCGTGGTCGTGGCGATGACCGAGTTGCAGCCGTGCGCGATGTTCGCGAACGGGCCACCGTGCACGAGCGCCGGCGTGTGCTCGAGCGTCTGCACGAGGTTGGGCTTGAGCGCGTCCTTGAGCAGCGCCGCCATGGCGCCCACCGCCTTGAGGTCAGCGGCTGTGACCGGCTTGCCATCATAAGTGTAGCCCACGACGATGCGGGCCAGGCGCGCCTTGAGGTCGTCGATGTCGGTCGCCAGGCAGAAGATCGCCATGATCTCCGAGGCAACCGTGATCTGGAAGCCGTCCTCGCGCGGCACGCCTTGCTTCTCGCCACCCAAGCCATCCACGATGTGCCTGAGCTGGCGGTCGTTCATGTCGACGGCGCGCTTCCAGGTGATGGATTTGGGATTGATGTTGAGCTCGTTGCCCTGCTGGATGTGGTTGTCGAGCATGGCCGCGAGCAGATTGTTAGCGGCGCCGATGGCATGGAAGTCGCCGGTGAAGTGCAGGTTGATGTTCTCCATCGGCACGACCTGCGCATAACCGCCACCAGCCGCACCGCCCTTGATGCCAAAGACAGGCCCGAGGGAGGGTTCGCGCAGCGCGACGATCACGTCCTCGCCGATCTGGCGCATGCCGTCGGCCAGGCCCACCGACGTGGTGGTCTTGCCCTCGCCGGCTGGCGTCGGCGTGATGGCCGTCACGAGAATGAGCTTACCGTCGGGCTTGTCGGCGTAGTCCTTGAGCACCGAGATGTTGTCGACCTTGGCCATGTAGCGGCCGTAGGGCTCGAGGTACTTCTCGTCGATGCCCGCCTGCGCGGCGACCTCGGCAATGGGCTCCATCTCGCATGCCTGCGCGATTTCGATATCAGACGGCATATGCTCTCCTTCTCCTCGGCACGACCCACCATGCGGCGACGTCATGCGTTTTCATTCCACGTCACACGCCCCTGCGACGCAATCGACATACCGCATAGATGATACGTGATTTTCCCGGCAGAATGCGGAGAATGCCCTCAGGCTTCGTCCTTCGGCGTATCGTCGGGCAGCCCGCCGGGCGCGCCGCCAAAGCCAATGTCGACCTTGATGCGCTTGGCGCAGTTATCGCGTCCGTGGGTATAGTTGCTCCATGCGCTGCGCTGCCAGTAGGTCCAGTCGTTGGGCGGCGTGATGAAGCTCATGTACTTGCCCAGGTCGCCGGCACGTTTGAGTCGATGGTACGCCATGTAGTGCACGCAAAAGCGCGTGCCGCCCGGCTTCGTGGGAGGATACACCTCGCAGTAGCCATCCATGCTGCCACCGCACGGACCATTGCGTTCGCTCTTGGGACACGAGGCCATGGGGCAGCTGTAGGCGACGGATTCCAACCCGCAGTCGCCGCAATCGATGCAGCCGTAGAGAAGGGTCTTGCACGTGTGCTCGAAACCATGGGCGCGGTTGACGCCCTTCTTGCGATCCAGACGATCCATGTTCCAGGCGAGCAGGCCGTTCAAGCCGGAGCGGTCGGCGACGTTTCCCTCGTCATCGTATTCTTGCGCGAGTGCGAGCTTGTGGAAGAGACGCGATATGCCATAGCCCTTGAAGAGCTTGCGATCGGATATGTCCTCGTCGAGCGGTGCGTGCTCACGTGTGTTGAGCCCCGTGGGAGCGCCGTTCTCGTCGAGCTCGGGCTCGTAGAGGTAGAAGCCGCCGGCCGGCGCGTACGAGAGCTCACGGGCGCAGACGCGCCAATTCGCATCGTAATCCGCCGAGCGTTCCAGTACCTCGGTGACGGTGTCCGCGTCCAGCCCGACGCCCCCGATGTGCACGCCGGCATAGCCCAGCCCACGGGCGATGGCAATCTGCTTGGCGGCGCGCTCGATGCGCTTGCCGCGGGCATAGCCCGGACGCAGGGCATTGGCGTCGCTTTCCTCCTCGAGCTCTGCCATGAGCTCGTCGGTGACGATGCAGCCGGCGATATCGCCACGGCGCATCAGGGACGCGGCGGTCTTGGTGAGCATGAAGACGTTGGCGATCATGGGCGCGTCATAACCGCGTTCGGCAACGTAGAAGAGCTGCTCCTGCATCTTGCGCGCGTCGAAACCGAGCTGCTGGATAATGAATCTCGCGCCGCAGATGAGCTTCTTCTCCAACTTGAGGTACTGCGGGATGCTCTCGCCTTCACGGTACTTGTATGGATTGACGACGGCACCGGGAAAGAAATGCGCGGGAGTCTCGCGCACGTCGCCATCACGACCGTGGTAGACGAGACCCTCGTTCATGGCGCTCACAAGGCGCAGGGCATTGGCGGGATCGAGGTCGAAATCCGGGCGACCCGCGCCCTCGAAGCCGGAGCCCTGGTAATCCCCCGACATGATGAGCAGGTTCTCGAGATCGCGCAGCTGCATCGCATAGAGCTCGCCCTGCATCATGTTGCGCGAACGGTCCTTGCACGTGTAATGAACGATCGAGGGAATCCCCTCGCGCGCGAAACGCCGCGCCACGGTGGGCGGGCTGATGGCGGGATTGCCACTCGGACAGTCGGTGATCGAGATGGCGTGGACCAGGCCGGTTTCCCAGATGGCCCTCATCTTCATGTGATCGGCTTCCTGATAGGCCTCGAAGGCGCCGCGTCCCGGAATCATCTCGCAGGTGACAACGAACTCGCCGTTTTCCAGCGCCTCTCGAAACACGTTTTCCACGGAGATCCCCCTTGTGACCCTCGTTCTCCGATATGCGAGCAGTATATCAGCCGCGAACGAGGCGGTTGCCGACGCGTGGTGATGAGACAGTTGCTCAGGGACGTTGTCTCATTCGATGACGAATGAGACAACGTCCCTGAGCAACTGTCTCATCACCACGCGCACTCATCCCGTCCCCCGATGCGCAAGCCGCATCCGCAAATTGTGCGATTCGCCCTCCCGAGGGCGCGGTATCATATCTAAGATTGTAGGCTCTCGCAGAAAGGCGCACCCCATGCCCAAGCGCACCGATATCCACAAGGTAATGATCATCGGATCCGGCCCCATCATCATCGGCCAAGCGTGCGAGTTCGATTATTCGGGCACGCAGGCATGCAAGGCGCTCCGTTCGCTGGGCTACGAGATCGTCCTCGTCAACTCCAACCCGGCCACCATCATGACCGACCCCGACATCGCCGATCGCACCTACATCGAGCCCCTCAACGTCGAGCGCCTCGAGCAGATCATCGCGCTCGAACGTCCCGACGCGCTGCTTCCCAACCTGGGCGGCCAGTCCGGCCTCAACCTTTCGAGCGAGCTTGCCGAGGCGGGCATCCTCGACAAGTACGGCGTCAAGGTCATCGGCGTCCAAATCGATGCCATCAAGCGCGGCGAGGATCGCGAGGAGTTCAAGAACACGATGGCCGAGCTCGGCATCGAGATGGCCCGCAGCCGCGTCTCGCACACGGTCGAGGAAGCCGTCGAGATCGCCGAGGAGCTCGGCTACCCGTGTGTGCTGCGCCCCGCCTACACCATGGGCGGCACCGGCGGTGGCCTGGTCTACAACATCGACGAGCTCAAGACCACGGTCGCCCGCGGCCTGACCGCGTCCCCGGTCACCGAGGTCCTGGTCGAGGAGAGCGTCCTGGGCTGGGAGGAGCTCGAGTTCGAGGTCGTCCGCGATGCCAAGGGACAGCTCATCACCGTCTGCACCATCGAGAACATCGACCCGATGGGCGTGCATACGGGCGATTCGTTCTGCGCCGCCCCCATGCAGACCATTTCGCAAGAGGTCATCGACCGCCTGCAAAAGAAGTCCTACGCGATCGTCGACAAGGTCGGCGTCATCGGCGGCACCAACGTGCAGTGGGCGCATGACCCGGTGAGCGACCGCGACATCATCATCGAGATCAATCCGCGCACCTCGCGTTCGTCGGCACTGGCCTCCAAGGCCACGGGCTTTCCCATCGCGCTGGTCTCGGCCATGCTCGCGAGTGGCCTGACGCTCGACGAGATCCCCTGCGGCAAGTACGGCACGCTCGACAAGTACTATCCGGACGGCGATTACGTCGTCGTCAAGTTCGCGCGCTGGGCCTTCGAGAAGTTCAAGGGCGTCTCGGACCACCTGGGCACGCAGATGCGCGCCGTGGGCGAGGTCATGTCCATCGGCAAGACCTACAAGGAGGCCTTCCAGAAGGCCATCCGCTCGCTCGAGAAGAACGTCTATGGCCTGGGCTTCGTGAAGGACTACAACGAGAAGACCCTCGACGAACTGCTCACGCTGCTCAACTTCGCCACGCCCGATCGCCAGTTCCAGATGTACGAGGCGCTGCGCAAGGGCGCCACGGTCGAGCAGCTGCACGAGCTCACCAAGATCAAGGCCTACTTCATCGAGCAGATGAAGGAGCTCGTCGATGCCGAGGAGCGTATCATCGCCTGGTCCGCCGAGCATCCCGCGCAAATGCTGCCCGCCGACGAGCTTGCCAGCGCCAAGCGCGACGGCTTCGCCGACCGCTACCTGGCCCAGCTTCTGCACCTGCCCGAGACCCAGGTGCGCGAGGCGCGCCTTGACGCCGGCATCAAGCAGGCGTGGGAGGGCGTGCACGTGAGCTCCACGGCCGATTCCGAGTACTTCTACTCCACCTACAACGCCCCCGACAAGAGCGAGCCGGCCCCCGGCAAGAAGGTCATGATCCTGGGCGGCGGCCCCAACCGCATCGGCCAGGGCATCGAGTTCGACTACTGCTGCGTACACGCGGCCTTCGCGCTCAAGAAGCTCGGCTTCTCGACCATCATCGTCAACTGCAACCCCGAGACGGTCTCGACCGACTACGACACTTCCGACAAGCTCTACTTCGAGCCGCTCACCACCGAAGACGTGCTCTCCATCTACGAGAAGGAGCAGCCGGTCGGCGTCATCGCGCAGTTTGGTGGCCAGACGCCGCTCAACCTCGCCAGCGAGCTCAAGGCCGCCGGCGTCAACATCCTGGGCACCAGCCCCGAGATCATCGACCTGGCCGAGGACCGCGACCGCTTCCGCGAAGTCATGGACAGCCTGGGCATCCCCATGCCCGAGGCGGGCATGGCCGTCACCGTCGAGGACGCCCTCAACATCGCACACGAGATCGGCTATCCCGTCATGGTGCGTCCGAGCTACGTGCTGGGCGGACGCGGCATGGAGGTCGTCTACGATGATGAGACCCTCTCCCAGTACATGGCTGCCGCCGTGGGCGTGACCCCCGACCGTCCCATCCTCATCGACCGCTTCCTGCAGCACGCGCTCGAGTGCGAGGCCGACGCCATCTGCGACGGCACCTTGGCCTTCGTGCCCGCCGTCATGGAGCACGTCGAGCTCGCGGGCATCCACTCCGGCGACTCGGCCTGCATCCTGCCGAGCCTCAACATCTCCGAGGAGCACTTGACCACCATCAAGGACTACACGCGCAAAATCGCCGAGGCCATGCACGTCTGCGGCCTCATGAACATGCAGTACGCCATCGAGGGCGACACCGTCTACGTACTCGAGGCCAATCCGCGCGCGAGCCGCACCGTGCCGCTCGTCTCCAAGGTCTGCGGCATCCAGATGGTGCAAATCGCCACCGACGTCATCACCGGCGATATCACGGGTCGTCCCAGCCCCGTGCCCGAACTGCGCGAGAAGACCTTCTCGCACTACGGCGTCAAGGAAGCCGTCTTCCCGTTCAACATGTTCCCGGAAGTTGACCCGTTGTTAGGACCGGAGATGCGTTCTACCGGTGAGGTTCTGGGTCTTGCGGACACTGTGGGAGAGGCATTCTATAAAGCACAGGAAGCAACCAAGAGCAAACTGCCGTTAGAGGGAACTGTCCTGATCAGTGTCAGCGACCGTGACAAAGGAGAGGTTGTGGAAGTCGCAAAACGGTTTAAAGAAGCAGGATTTGCTATCCTGGCAACCGGTCACACGAAAGAACTGATCGAGCAGGCTGGCATCGAGGCAGAAAGAGTATTCAAACGCAGTGAAGGACGCCCGGATATCTATGATGTGATCACCAACGGTAAAGTACAGCTGGTAGTCAACACACCGAAGGGTGATGAGGATGGTCCGGATGATAGTTATGTGAGAAAGGCTTGCATCAAGAGCCGTGTGCCGTATATCACAACGATGGCAGCAGCACTGGCAAGCGCAGACGGTATTCTGGCAGAGCAGAAGCAGGATAAGAATGAGGTAGTATCCCTGCAGGAACTGCACAGCCGGATCCGTGAAAAATAAAAGGCAAAAAGGGAGTAACGAGATATGATGGATATGAGAGAATTTCAGGAAAAACTGGAGCAGCTGATGGAACTGGCAGCAAAGCAGGAGAAGAATCTGAATAACGAGCAGATTCTTGAGATCTTTGGGCTGAATCAGTTATCTCCGCAGCAGTTGCAGAGTCTGTATGAATATCTTCGTATCCAGGGAATCCGTATCCAGGGGGCAGATCTTGCCCCTATGGATATCGGAAAGGCACTGGATCCGCAGGAAGAACAGGAGGAAGAGAAGAAGCCTGTGATTCTGGAAGCAGAGGATGAGCAGTGTCTGAAGGAGTATGAGGAAATGCTCCGGCAGTTCCCTTTGGAAAAGGAAGGGGAGCGGGAGGCTCTGCTTTT
>OGRO01001798.1_pt1 | contig 17981 bp, 15 predicted proteins | sample 1553451 | NCBI WGS metagenome assembly OGRO01 (sample SAMEA2580021, study PRJEB22360) | human gut metagenome
GCCGTTCATTTTGCTTTATGCACTCTGTCCAATCGGTTCAGGATCAGGCTGGTTATGCGGGATAGTCGGGTTGTCTGCGATGATTATATTGCTATTTCTCAGAGAGATTCATTCGTTGTTTGTCGCAAAAAATATTACGAATTTGCATTGGATTTTGTACCTTTGCACCATCGAAATCGCACCGGTGGCATTTGCGGTGCTCATGTTGATAAAACACAGTTAAGAATGAGTGTAACGAAAGTCAGTCGAATTCTTGTCTCTCAGCCGCAGCCGGCTATCCCCGAAAAGTCTCCTTTCTTCGAATTGGCGCGCAGACAGCGCATAACCGTCGATTATCATCCGTTCATTCGGGTTGCGGGCGTTTCGCTCAAGGAGTTCCGGCAGCAGCGGGTCGAGATATTGGATCATACGGCCGTAATTTTCACGTCGCGCACGACCGTCGACAGCTTTTTCCGTATTTGCGAGGAGGCGCGTATCACCGTTCCCGAAACGATGAAGTACATCTGCCAGACGGAGGCCGTGGCGCTCTACCTGCAAAAATACATCGTCTACCGCAAGCGTAAAATTTCGTTTGCCGACGGTTCGTTCACCAATTTGATCGAACTGCTCATCAAGCACAAGGAGGAGAAGTTCCTGCTCACGCTCAGCGAGCCGCACAAGCCCGATCTGCCCGAGACGATGGCCAAGCTCAAATTCTCGTTCCATCCGGTGATTCTCGCCCGCACGGTGGCGGCCGATCCCGAAGGGATCGACATCCGTTCCTACGACGTGGTGGGCATCTATTCTCCCTCGGAGGTCAAGGTGCTCATCGAGCAGTTCGGCGACGAACTGCCGACGATCGCCGCCTTCGGCGAGGCGACGCTGCGCTGCGCCATCGAGGCGGGACTGACCGTCAAGATCAAGGCCCCGACGCCCGAAGCTCCTTCGATGGTCAAGGCGATCGACATCTACATCGACCAGGTGCACGCCGGCAAGGAGGTCGAGGCGGCGCAGTTCGTCGAGGACAAGCAGAAGGAGGAGTTCATCCGTTCGCAGCAGCACAAGCTGGCTAAGAAGAGCCGCGCACGCCGTTCGTCGGCCGACAAGAAATAACGACCGGAGGCGGTACGTCCGCCTCCATTGAGAGAATACGATGATCCCGTCCCGTACATTGCCCCGCGCCGAACGGTTGCGCACGCTGGGTGCGATCCGCCGCCTGTTCGAGAGCGGCGAGTCGGGTTTCGTCTATCCGTTCCGTTACGTCTGGTTCGCCGAGGCCGACGAGATAGCTTCGGTCGAGGTATTGTTCTCCGTGCCCAAGAAATTCCACAAGCGGGCCAACAAACGCAACTTGCTGCGACGCCGTACCAAGGAGGCATACCGGTTGCAGAAACAGACGTTGAAGAACGGCAGCCCGGCGAACCTCGACCTGGCGCTGATCTACTCCTCGAAGGAGATCGTTCCCTATAAAACCGTCGAAAATGCCCTGCGCCGGATTCTTCAACAGATTGCGGAGCGTCTGTAAACGTGCGGCGGCGCTGCCGCTGATAATGGGTCAGAATATAGGAACGTGCCTGACCTCGATTTTGTCGTCAATCGGCGCGACTAAGGACGCGAAGCGCGCAAGTGTCGTGCATCTTGTGTTCAATATCTCGGGTACGGTTGTCTGTCTTATAGTGTACTATATACTAAGGGCGTTTATCACACCGGATATGTTCGACTTCACAAAGCCGATAAACGCGGCGGGAATCGCGGTAATTCATACGAGTTTCAACGTGTTCTCAACGGTTGTGCTGTTCCCGTTCATCAAGCAGTTTGAAAGGTTTACCTATGTAATTATCAAATCGGAGAACGAGACGGAGGAAACCGAGCTTTTGGACGAAAGATTTTTGCTTACGCCGTCGGTTGCGATTTCACAGAGCAAGGACTTGACGCACAGAATGGCACAAATCGCAAAGAACTCGCTTTGCCGCTCACTTGACCTTATGACGGATTTTGACGAGGTAATCGGCACGGAAATCCGCAGCGATGAGGAAATGGTTGACCACTACGAGGATAAGCTCGGCACATACCTTGTAAAGCTGTCAAGAAAGAGTATGTCTGTTGAGGACAGCCACGAGGTGTCGCGGCTTTTGCATACGATAGGCGATTTTGAGCGAATCTCGGATCACGCGGTGAATATACTCGGCGTGGCGGAGGAGGTTCACACCAAGAAGATAGAGTTTTCCAAGGAGGCGCGGCACGAGGTTGACGTTTTGAGTAACGCAATACGCGAGATTCTGACAAACACCGTTACCGCGTTTGAGAACGAGGATTTGGAGCTTGCGAAGAAGATTGAGCCGCTTGAGCAGGTAATAGACAGAATAAAGTTCAAACTTAAACAAAGGCATATCACAAGGCTCCAGAACGGCGAATGTACGATTGAGTCAGGATTTATTTTCTCCGATTTCATTACCAACTGCGAGAGGGTAGCGGATCATTGTTCCAATGTTGCGGTATGTCTGATTCAGGTTGCCGAGGACAGCTTTGATACGCACGAATATTTGCAGAATTTGAGAGATCACGGCGATGTTTCGTTTGACGAGTTGTATAAGATGTATAAGGAAAAGTACTCTGTTTAAAACGTCGATGAAATTGCAGAATTAAATGGACCGAAGCCTGTTTGATACGGGTTTCGGTTCATTTTTTTTCGGCTTAATTTTTATATATGTAAGCCGAATACGATATGCCTAATGATTAAAAAAAGTAATTTTTTTGAATGTATACCTTACGATGCTGTGCTTTTGGGCGGTCAAAACGTCTACAGTGTTAAAAATACGGCACATATTCCAAGCAGAAGGACGGACAGCTCTCTTTTTCCGAATTTCTCGCGGAAGATGACAAACCCGGTCAGCGATGAAAGAATTATAACACTGACATTTTGAACGGGAAAGAAAAATGCGCAGCTCAGCCGTCCGGCAAGAAACGTGTTTAACAGATTACAGCAGCCGAAGCATATGCCGGTCGCAAGAGCAAAAACCTTGCTGCGCGGCGGCAGGCTGCATTTTTGGCTGCCGCCGACCGCAAGACGGCATATAAATGACGCGCAGCAGGCAAGCAAGAAGGCAAGCGCAAGAAACGCCGGCAGTTGGCTGCCCGACTGCGAATGCTGCCACAGTTTTTGTATGATTCCCAATCCGCCTGACGCGGCGGTACTAAGCAGAAGGGGCAGAATATGCGTTTTTCCGTCCGCGGGGCGCGTCCTTTTAGCTCCGGAAACGATAACCGCAAGAACGGCGGCGGCTATTCCGACTACCTTTTTAAGATTCAGGTATTCGTGAAAAAGCAGCGTCCCGGCAATCACGGGAATAACAAAGCCTAAGGAGTATACGGTAGCGCAGAGGGAGATGTTCCCGGTTTTGAGCGCCAGCGTATAATTCCACTGTGCCGCGATAAGCAAAGCCGCGTATACAAGCGAATAAATGAGGGTTGTACCCGACAGACCCGCACGGCTTGTCAGCGCGGGGATTAAAAGGCAGAAAAAGCCGCCGGCAAACAGGGCGCTCTGCACGCCGAAAAATTCCGCCGTACCAAACGAAAACCCCGATACCGACTTTGACAGCAGGTTGCGCATGACCGATATTACAATGCTTGCGGACAGGGCGCATACGATTATAGAATTCATCAGTCCGCAGCTCCCCTTATAATGCGCGCCATGTTCTCGCTCAATATTTTTCTTTCGTCATCGTCCACAAGGCTGAAACGGTTTCCGTCATTCGGCGTACTCAAATAATTCCATACGCAATACGGAATGTCAAACTCCTTCAAAACAGAAATAACATCGCGCATCCAGTTTTCGCGGTATTTTATATTGCAGTGGCGTATCGTGCCAAACTCGCCGCACCACAGGATTTTATCGGGGTGATTTTCCCTAAATTTGAGTGCGGGCAAAAGTGTACTGCGGATAAAACGCCTGTCGATTACCGAAAATTCTTTGTAAGAATCGTTGTTGCCGTATACCACGCGTTCAAAGTCGCGGTACAGCTCGGCATCGCCGGGGTACGGCATCTTTCTGTTGTAGAACAGCGGATCCGCCTGCAATACTCCCTGCTGGTGGGTAAAGCTAAACGGCAGATAATAATGGAAGGTATAGATTATATTTTCGTCATCAAAGATTTTGAGGGATTCCAAGGTGTCCACGCTGTTCCAACAGACGCTGCCGAGGATTATTTTGCGGTCGGTGTTGAGCTTCCGTATTTCGTCAACCGTTTTTTCCGCAAGAGTGTTCCATTGTTCGGGGTCAACGTCCCTCACTTCGTTAAGCAGCTCGAACGCGACTTCGGGATAGCCGCAGAAACGCTTTTCAAACTCGCGCCACAGTGCGGTAAAGCGTTCCTGAAGCTCGTCATCGTCAAGCAGCTGACGCGTTTCGGGAATGTCGCAGTAGTTCCCCACCGCCTTGTGAAGATTCAGCACCATGTTGAGGCTATATTTTCTGCACCACGTTATGAAATTTTCAATAAGTCCGAAGATGTGTTCACGGTATACATACGCGCTTTCCTCAATGACAATCTGGTCAAAGCCGAGACGGATATGGTCCATACCGAGTGACGCGATATATTTGACGTCCGACTCGGTTATGTATGTGTCAAAATGCTCAAAGTCGCCCACGGTCAGCAGCATACGCCGCTCCGGAGGAAGGACGTTAAACCTTTTGTAGTTTGTAAGCCAGCCGCCGATTCCCATACCCTTTTCAAAACCGATAAATCCGTTCATATAAGTTCTCCTTAAAGTAGTATTTTTCCGTATTCTATCACAAAAAACACCTTGAAGGGTATAAAAATTTATATATATACTTGTACAAAAGATAGATTTATGTTAAAATGCTCTTATAGGAAAGCAAAAGGGGTGACGGCATTGAATATAAGGATAGGAATTACGGCGGACGGAGTGAAACAGTACCCGCCGCACAAGCACGAATTCGGCGAGATTATGACCTACATAAGCGGCAGCGGGTATCTGTACACGCCGGAGAAAAACTATGCCTTTGAACGCGGAACGATGATTTTTGTGCCGCCGGGGGTTGTCCACGGCTCCGTATCGGAGGGGGGATTTAAAAATATATCAATCGGCGGGGATTTTGATGAGCTTATGCTGAACAAGGAGCCGGTTTCGGTCGGCAGCATTACGGCGCAGAACGGAATATCGATGGCAAAGATTATTTACAGCAACAGGTACGCAAACGATTCGCTCCTTCATTCGCTGTGTACGGCGTTCGTATGCCTTTTTATGCAAGGGGTGGATTTTGAGGAAAATGAGGTCGCCGTTTCGATACATGAAATAGTAAATAAAATAAACGACAACGCTTTTGACACGCGGCTGAATCTGTGCGAAATTCTGAACGGCAGCGGGTATTCGGAGGATTATATTCGCGCAAAATTCAGGCAGCATACAGGCAAAACTCCGACCAAATTTTTGACCGAAATCCGCATGAGAAGGGCAAGGCTTTTGATTGATATATACGGCAAAAGGCTTGCAATGCAGGAGATTGCGCTGCGGTGCGGCTACTGTGACTATGTATATTTTTCAAAGAGGTTTAAAAAATTTGCGGGGTGTTCTCCCAACGAATACAGGCGACGAGTAAGCGTGTAGCGGCATAAAAAAGTCCGCTTGATTTACAAAAATCAAGCGGGCAGAATGTATTTTAGTTTCCGCACTCAATACTAATCTCGTTAAACTGTGTAAGGTAATCGTCTATGGTTTTTGATTTCTTTTCCTCGCCGCGGAAGTCCATGATAATTTTGCCGTCGTGCATCATTATGCTGCGCGTTCCGTAATCAACCGCATAGCGCAGATTGTGCGTTACCATCAGCGCGGTCAGCTTTTTTTCCTCTATAATCTTATTCGTCAGCTGCATAACGGTGTCAGCGCTGCGCGGGTCAAGCGCCGCGGTATGCTCGTCAAGGAGCAGCAGTTTTGGCGTGTACAGCGTTGCCATAATCAGCGCAAGAGCCTGTCTTTGTCCGCCGGAGAGCGTTCCCGCCGCCGCGTCCATTCTGTCCTCAAGACCCATGCCGAGGACACTAAGGCTTTCGCGGTAAAAGCCGAGCCTTTTTTTGTTTAAGCCAAAGGTGAGGTTAAAGCTCTTTGCCTTGTTATCCGCAAGGCTCATGTTCTCGAAAATCGTCATTTTGGAGCAGGTCCCCATTGCCGGATTCTGGAATACGCGTGCGATGTCGGCGGCTCTTTTGTGGGCGGGCTTTTTGGTCATGTCCGCGCCGTCAAGCGTGACCGTGCCGCTGTCCGCCGGCAGACTGCCCGAGATTATGTTCAGTATTGTTGTCTTTCCGCTGCCGTTTGAGCCGACAACCGAAACAAATTCGCCGTTATCCACCGTCATGGAAAAGCCGTCAAAAAGCAGCTTTTCGTCTACTGTGCCGCGGTTAAAGCTCTTGTGAATGTTTTTTATTTCAAGCATTTTTCCGTCCTCCTTACGCCTTGCCCTTGTATCTGCTCAGAACAAGAGTTACTATAAAGAGCAGCGCGACAACAAGGTTTGTGTCCTTAGATTCCAGTCCGACAAGCATTGCAAGCGAGATAAACGCCTTGTAGATAATCATGCCGAAGATAACGCCCGTGGTCGGTTTCATGAAACGCAGCCGTCCGAACAGCGTCATGCCGATGATTACCGCGGCAAGTCCGATAACAAGCGAGCCTGTGCCGGCGGACACGTTGAACGATTTTATGTACTGAAGGTATATGCACCCCGAAGCCGAGATAAGACCGTTGGCTATCGCAAGACCGGTGATTTTTACCTTTCCGGGATTTTTTGCAAGGGTTACGACAAGATTTTCGTTATCTCCCGCCGCGCGGAGGATAAAGCCCGATTTGGTGGACAGATAAAGGTCAAGTATCAGCTTGAAGAATATCGCAAGCAGCGCCGAGATAATCAGGTATCTGTACTTGAACAGCGGACTGTCGCTGCCTATGAGCGAAAAGAGCGTTACCGTGTCCATGCTCAGAAATTCGTTCGGCTTGTCCACGATTGTGTAGTTTATCGAGTAAAGCGCCGTCATGGTGATAATACCGCAGAGCAAGTCGCGAAAGCCGAGCTTGACATTGAGTACGCCCGTTACCGTTCCCGCGAGCGCGCCCGCCGCAAAGGCGAGAAGAAGGCAGAGAAACGGATTTACGCCGCGCAGAAGGCAGGCTGTTGCGACCGCCATGCCGAGCGGAAATGTTCCGTCCGTGGACAAATCCGGGAAGTCAAGGATTCGGAGACTGATATAGACGCCGAATGCCATGATGCAGTATATAAGACCCTCTGTTACAATACCTGAAATTAAACTTACCATAATTATCTGTTCCTTTATTCCTGTATAAAAAGTGTATGGGGGTGTAAAAACGGTTTTTTTACACCCCTGAAAAATTATTTACTGTTCGTGTTATTCCTTTATCTGTGCGTCCTTTGACACATCCTCCGGAATCGTTATTCCGAGAGCTTCCGCAACCTTGGGATTGATTGTAATGCTGCTTTCCTTCCTGGTTTCGTAAGGAATGCTTGAAACCTTTTCGCCGTTTAAAACACGAGCCGCCATAGCTCCCGCCTGTTCGCCGAGCTTGAAGTAGTCAAGACCCGCGCTTGCAAGGCAGCCGTTGCCGACCTGTTCCTCCTCGGAGCCGAATACCGGTTTTCCCGCGGCATTCGCCTTTTCAAGAACAACCGAGAGCGCCGCAACAACGGTGTTGTCGGTCAGGTTGGATATGCAGTCCGCATCCTTTAAAACAACGTCCGCAGCCTGTGCAACCTCGCTCTGATTGCCGATTCCGCGTTCCACTATCTCAAAATTGTACTTGGGAGCGAGCTTTTTGTAGGTTTCGATTGTGCTGACAGAGTTTGCCTCGCTTGTTGTGTATATGATACCGATTTTCTTTGCGTCGGGGAGTATGCTGCGAATCAGCTTGAGCTGCGCCTCAACCGGGAGCGCGTCGCTTATACCGGTGATACCGTCCATTGCCTCGGTTTTCGATTTTGCGAGCTTTGCCGCAACCGGGTCGGAAATCGCATTGAAGATAACCGGGATTCCCTTTTCATAGCAGGCTGTGTAAAGAGCCTGTGCTGACGGAGTAGAGATACCGCAGACAAGGTCCTTGCCGAGTGACGCAAAGTTTTGAGCAATCTGACCCGCGTTTGTGGTGTCGTTCTTTGCCGACTGGAACTCGATTTCAACATTCTTACCCTCGACAAAGCCCGCGTTTTTCAAGCCTTCGATAAAGCCTTCGCGGCAGTTGTCAAGCGACGGATGATCCGCAATCTGTGTTACGCCGATTTTGTAAACCTTGCCGTCCGTGCTGCCGGTTTTTGCGGTTTCGTTCTTTGTGCCGCAAGCCGCCAGAGCGGAGACGCAGAGTGCTGCGGAAATTGCTGCCGATAAAATTTTCTTAAAGCTGTTGTTTTTCATTGGATAAACCCTCCTGAAATTATTTAATATTTGTGAGGGCAATAAAAAAACCCTCCGACAGAAGACCGGAGGATTGAAAGTCATAAGAATATAATTATAAAAACTCATCTCATCTTTTCTTTGCTAATCTAATCTCAACCAATCTAATCTGTGCTTATGAGTATAGCAGATTAAATTGGATTTGTCAACCCCTTTTTTGAAAAAATTTACGGTTTTTCGGTCGGACGTGACAAATTTTGCGGAAGGGCGCAGCCTTGCGGAGTTATAGTCACATCGGAGCGTACTGACCCCCAAAGGTCAGATTAAAAACCTAACTATTGGAATGTCGGTTCAAATTCCGCACCCTTTTTTGTGCGAACCGCATTGAGCGATTCGCACACTTTATTTTCAAAAAAACTATTCTATAACAATAAGGTAAGCGGAGAACAGCGGCATATCAAGAGTGAGCTGTGTCGTGCTGCCGTCTATGCTTTCCTCGCGCACAAGCTCCATATCATGCTCGCGGTCAAGAAGATATACCTTTGCGCATTTCTTTGCGCCGTCCGCAATACCGCTTAAATCCACGCTTGCCGCCGTGCTGCCGAGGTTGTCGTCATCATTGAAATATGAAATCATTACCGCACATTTTTCGGAATTTCCCGCGGCGCAGCCGTATATATCCTTACCGTCAATATCGATTTTGGCGCTTTCGCCGAGCTTGTAAAGCTCGTTGAACATTTTGAGCGAGTAGTAACCCTTCAGCCTTTCGGACGGTATATCCTGTGCGAAAAGTCCGTTCATGCCGCACGGTCTTGCGTCATAATACATAAGCATATCAAGCGGCGCGTACTGGCAGTCGCATATGGCTGACGCGATAAATGCCGCGCCCTTTATATCCTTTTCGCGTTTGAGGGTGTAAATCCAGTCGTCATTTGTCCAGCCGCGGACGTAGTTCCACTCGTTAAGTATGCTCTCTGTGTCCTTAAAGCCGTTCTCGTCAAGAAAGCGGCGCGCGTGGTATGCCTCGTGCGCAACCCATGCCGCGTCATAGGCATAAAGGTGCCATGAGAAGAAGTCAAGAGTAAGTCCGCGCTTTTTAATCTCGTCAAACAAAAGTTTGGCATATCTCTCGTTTACATGAGTGAAGGCGGGTCCGCCGATTTTAAGGTGCGGGAAACACTTTTTAAGGTGCTTAAGCGCGATACAGAACATATCGATAAACTGCTCCTCCGTACCCTGCCAGCACGGGTTTGTGCCGTTTGCGTTCTGACAGTCAGGCTCGTTCCATATCTCCCAGTATTCGATGTCATAGTTAAAGCCGTCCGCCCAGCCTTCGGTATAGTGACGGATTATATGCTCGCATATAACCGACCACTTGTAAAAATCCTTGGGCGGCACTGTTCCGTATTTTTTTACTCCGTGCTCAATCTTTGAGCCGAGCCGATAAAACGGCTTGACACCCGCCGCGTCCATAACGCGCAGATATTCGTCCGTACACGCGAAGTCATAGGATTCGGGGTCGTTTGCGTCTTTGTCAAAATCGGGGAAAATCGCGTGAACGTCAACCGTATGCTCGCCGCCGTAGGTCGAGTAAAATGCCGCGTCATGAGTTCTTGCGTACGGTATTCCCGCGTCGATAAACCATTGCAGATTGGATATGCGCTGGTCAAGAGTGAATTTGTGTACGGGGCCGTTGTTGACTGCGTGCATAGGCTTCATTTTGCCGCATTTTTTACTGAAATCAACTTTTACTTCATTCATAGTTCCACACTCCGTTTTATATTATTATTGTTTATTTTATGAATTGCATTTTTTACATATATTGCAGCAGCGATGTAAATAATAAATGTAAGGAATGACAAAATCTGCTGTGCGTAGATTGTGTGACCCATTACAAGATTTCCGCTGCCCTGCACCACGGAAACTATCTTTGCTCCGCAAAGCGACGCAAGAAATCCCGCCATGCCGCCGATTGCCGACTTGATTCCAAGTGCGCACGCGCGGTCCTCTGTCTTTACATAGTCAAAGGTAAGATTCATAATTCCGCTGTTTGACCCCGCCATATACACAGCATAGAAGATATAGTACACCATAAACATGATTTTTCCGTTTGACGGAACGGTGAACGCGTTTAAAAGATACCCAACCGCGCCGATTGAAAGGCTGACGGTCATCATTGTGCGCCACGAATATTTGTCGGCAAATCTCCCGAAAAAGCGGGAGAAAAGTACGCGCACCACGCTGTGTACCGCGTTGAGTATCGCAACGTAGCGAAGGCTGAATCCAAGCTCCTGTATTTGGTACACTCCGAAATACGATACCGAGATTCCCGAGCCCATATGCCACAGAACATCGATGAGTATAATTTTTGTAAAGTCGCTGCCGGAAAAAACGCTTTTTATCGCCTGCACGGCTGTACGGCTGTCATATGCCGTTTCGGTATCGGAGTCTCCCGCGTCTTTTACCGCAAGCAGTGACAAAAGGTGCAGCACGGTGAGTGCGAAAAGCGTAATTCCGCAGACAAGAAAGGCAAGCTCCGTATGCCCCGCGTCGGTAAAACGGTCGGACACTGCGCCCATGACATAGGAGAAAACTATTCCGCCGACAAGCGACACTATCTCTTTATTGGCGGTAAACTCGCCGCGGTGGCTGTCGTCCACAAACGACATAAGCCAGCTGAGCTTCAGCGGCATGACCGTGTTGGAAAGCAGGTGACCGCCGAGCAGCATTGCCGCAAACACGGCGACCTTCACGCCGTGGGGGATATTTATAAACGGTATCATGTACAAAAAGACGAACATTATCTGATTTGCAAGGTGCAGCGCGGTCACAAGCCGTTTCGGTGACCGCTGCGGCTTTAGCATCAGCACCGCTGCCTGTGCCAGAAAGCCGAGTGACGCAAGCGAGGTGACGATTCCGGACGCTGCGTCGGAAAAGCCTATATGTTTGAGCAGAGCCGCGAGAAACGCGCCGGTTACAAGCAGCGAGATAAAATATTCAAGTCCTGCCTCCGCTATGTATGCAAGTCGGTTTCTGCGCCGTACGGCGGCTGTGTTCTCGTTTTTCATTCTTAATCAGCACTCCCTTTCGGCTCTATTTTAGTTTAGCGAAAAATTTTTGTCAATAAAAAGCGAAGCTATTTTTTTTCGTAAATTACGAAAAATTTTCGTTTCTTTCTTATTGCCTTTATGCGAAAAAGGTGGTATAATCGGAAAAGGTAAAAAATATACGCGAATTTTTTGCGGAGGGGTGTGCGGCATGAGCAAGGTAAATCAGAAAAAGCTGGCGTTGCTTGCGGGCGTGTCGGTTTCCACCGTTTCAAAGGCGTTTTCGGGCAGTCATGAGATAAGCGAGGAAACGCGTGATTCGATTTTTGCACTTGCCAAGCGTTACGGCTGCTTTGACAAATACTGCCGCGTACGCTACCAAAAGCGGACTGTGGCGGTGATTGCGCCGGAGTTTTCGAGCAATGTCTATACAAGCGGAATCGGTATTCTGGAGCGGCAGCTCCGCGACCGCGGCTGCGTCATGCTTGCGGCGTTCTATAACTTTTCGGACAGCGTTCTTGAGCAGCTTATAAGCTATTTTGCGGAATATGTGAAGGTTGACGGAATCATTGTGCTGAGCGGAGATGCAAAAAATATTCCCGAAACAGGCGTGCCGATTATACATTATAAGGAAAGACAGACCTTTAATCCGCGTGTCGATACATTCAGCTCGGAGTACAAAAGCGCGGTCGGACTTGCAATAGAGTACCTGAAGGAGTCGGGACACAGGGATATAGCGTTTATCGGCGAGCTTTTGACAAATATCAAGCTGGAATATTTTCTGGACGCGATGAGGGAGCAAGGCTTGAAGGCGGATGACAGCTTTATCCGTACAAGCCACTCACGCTGCGAGGAGGCGGGGTTTTCAGAGATGGAAAAGCTGCTCTCGCTCAACAGGCGGCCGACTGCGATTATGTGCGCGTACGATACGATTGCTTTCGGCGCGATTGACGCGATAAAGCAGCACGGACTGAGAGTGCCGGAGGACTTCTCGATAATAGGCATGAACGATGTCAAAACCGCGGTATATAGCGGAATCGGACTGACCACCGTGCGCGAGGTGCCGGACGAGGTGTTTTCGATGATGACAGACCTTCTCTGCAAGAGAATGGACGGCTCAAACGTGCCGCGGCAGGCGGTAACGCTCCACGGTGAGCTGATAAAGCGGCAGTCGGTTGCAAAAAGATAAGCGCCGCAGCGCGGCACGCGGCGCGCCTGCGGAAACGGAGCGCGGCGAAGAAGGCGGACGGAGCGCGGCGAAAAATGCGAACGGAGCGGCAGAAAGAGGTGCGGAGGTATAAACGCCGCGGCGGGCGGAATATACTGCGCGCCTTCACGGCGGATTTGAGGAGGAACAATAACGGAATGGGGTTTTTATATGAGCGGAATTTTTAATACAATAGCATATTATTTCAGCTTTTCGTTTGTGCGCTATGCAATGGCGGTCGGAGTGCTTATCGCGCTTTGCTCCGCACTGTTCGGTGTGACGCTTGTGCTGAAACGGTTTTCGTTTATCGGTGACGGACTATCCCACGCGGCGTTCGGCGCGCTTGCGGTTGCGTCCGTTCTGAACGTATCGAACGAGCTTGTCATAGTTTTGCCGTTTACGGTGATTCTTGCGGTTTTGCTGCTTAAAACGGGGCAAAACACACGTATCAAGGGTGACGCGGCGGTTGCGATGATTTCGGTCGGGGCGCTTGCGCTGGGGTATCTGCTGCTGAATATATTTCCGGTATCGTCCAATGTATCGGGCGATGTGTGCGGAACGCTGTTCGGCGCGGCGTCGATTCTTACGCTGTCAAGGGGTGACGTTATCCTTTGTACGGCGCTTTCGGCGGCGGTCATTGCGCTTTTTGTCCTTTTTTACAACAAGCTGTTTGCGGTGACGTTTGACGAAACCTTTGCCGAGGCAACGGGAATACACGCGTCGGCGTACAACACCGTTATCGCGGTTATAACTGCCGTAATAATAGTTCTCGCGATGAATCTTGTCGGCTCGCTGCTTATCTCCGCGCTGATAATTTTCCCCGCGATAACCGCTATGCGCGTTTTCAAGAGCTTTCGCCCGGTAATCATCTGCGCGGCGGCGGTTTCCACTTTCTGTGCGGCGGTAGGAATTATCGGCTCGGTGCTGCTGTCCGTGCCTGTCGGACCGTCAATCGTGGCAATGAACATAATATGCTTTGCCGCGTTCCATGCGGCGGGACTTTTGCTCGGCGCAAAATAAGCCGCGATACAGCGGCGGTGCGGCATTGAAAAAGGGCAGGACTGCCGCGGCGCGGCGGCTTTTGTTTCTTTGACTAACAAAAATTAAAATAAAGAAGTGAATTTTGTGAAAAAAATTTTAGTGGCAATTATTACGTGTATTTTGTCAGTAACTCTCTCCGGCGGTTTGGCTTATGCGGACGGTAACCGTCAAAACGGCTTTGTGATTGAGTTTAACGGAGAGGTGACAGACCGCACCTCCGTTATCTGCAATAACACGCACTATGTTCCGATGAGAATGATTTTTGAGAAAATGGGCGCGGCTTTGTTTTACAGAGAGCGCGACCGTCAAGTCATGGCTTTGTCGCGTGACGGAAATATAATACGTCACATTGTCGGAGAAAACGTCATAACGGTCAACGAAGAACAGATGAGGTTTAAAAACCCTTCTTTTTCCGAAAACGGCGAAACGTACATACCGATTGATATGGTTGCGGTTGTTTTCCGACCCGACAGAATTTCGTATGATAATCTGCGCCTAATCATACAAAAGCAGTTTGCCGACAATGAATATTACAAAATAATTAAAGATGTGCTTGACGTGTGCAGAAGCTGTAACTTCTATCCCGAAAGATTCCAAAGATACATAAATTATCACACCAAAATGCCCGGTTTCACTCTGCAGGAAGTTATTTACAGAGTAAACCTCGGACTGGATTATCCTTTTTATGAAAATGTGTCCGAAATTGAAAATCCGTATGAGCTTTTGGTTTTGGTGAACAAATATCATCGGCTGCCGCCGAATTTCCGCCAATATAATCTTGTTAACATGAGTCCGGAGTATACAGTAAATGACGGAAAGCAGTATTTGCTTGCGGGCGTGGCATACGAAAAATTTGTGCAGATGTCAGATGCCGCCAAGAAAGAGGGACTTACATTAAAGGTTCTTTCGGCATACAGGACGGAGGACTATCAAAGAGGTCTGTACAACAACAGCGCCAAAAACAACGGAAAGACTCATGCGGATAACTATTCGGCAAGACCCGGTTTTTCGGAACACGAAACAGGTTTGGCTGTTGACATAAACTCCGTAAGAGGAGCGTTTGAAAATACCTCCGAATTTGCATGGCTGCAAAAGCACGCGCATGAATACGGATTTATTTTAAGATACCAAAAGGGCAAAGAATGGATTACGGGATATGCGTATGAGCCGTGGCATTATCGGTATGTCGGCGCTGACGCGGCAAGGGTAATACATGAAGAGAGCATAACCTACGAAGAATATTATGCAAAGTACATATCCGTGATTGAATTTAAGTAGGCTGCGAAAGCATTGCGGAATCGTGAAGGATTCTGCACATTCGTATTTTTCGCGGCGGAGCGGGGCAAAACTTGCTCCGCTTTCTTTTGTCTAAACTCAAAAATAACAGTTGTAATTTCTTTTTACCTGTGGTAAAATATATACGGTTTATAAAGAAGTGCAAAACACATGAAATAAACAGCCGGGATTTTGCACGCGGCTGATAAAAAATACATTAAGGAGTGAACAATTTGAGCATACCAAGCATAAAGCTTGCGGAGGGTGTGAATATACATCCGCTGCATACCGATAAATTCAAGACAAATCTTATAAGCGTTTATTTCCGAATCCCGCTCAGACGCGAAACGGCAACGCTTGCGGCGCTTTTGCCGAGCGTTCTGAAACGCGGAACGGAGAAGTATCCCACAATGGCGCAGCTTTCGGCGCGTGCGGAGGAGCTTTACGGAGCGTCGCTTTCGGCGGGGATTGCCAAAAAGGGCGACTCGGAGGTTATACGGTTTTCGGTCAGATATGTCAGCTGCGACTTTCTGCCGGAGGACATAACGGGCGGTATTTTGGAGCTGCTTTCGCAGCTTGTACTCTGCCCCAAGCTCACGAACGGCGCGTTTGACGCCGAATATTTGACACAGGAGAAGGAAAACACAAAAAGCAGTATCGAAGGGTTGATTAACGACAAAAAGGCATATGCGCAGGCGCGCTGCAATGAGATAATGTTCGAGGGTGACCCCTACGGCGTGTCCGAGTACGGATATATTGACGAGCTTGAAAAAATCACGCCGCAGTCGCTTTTTGAGTTCTATAAGTCGCTGCTTGATACCGCAGCTGTCGAGATTTTTGTAAGCGGCAGCTTTGACGAGGAGACGGTGGTTAAACGCATCGCGGCAGAGTTTTCACGGCTCGGTGCAAGAACGCCAAATCTGCCCGCAACACGTCTTGCAGAGCGCGAGGCGGATATATGCGTAAAAGACGTGACCGAGCCTATGCCTGTGACACAGAGCAAGCTGTGTATCGGCTTTAACTGCGGTATATCGCCGCGCAGTGCGGAGTATGCGGATTTGCGGCTGTTCTGTGCGATATTCGGCGGCAGTCCGTTTTCAAAGCTGTTTAACAATGTCCGCGAAAAGCTGAGTCTTGCGTATTATGTGTTCTCGGTAATCGAGGGGCATAAAAGCTGCATGAAAATCAGCTCCGGCATAGAGGCGGACAAGTTCCGCGCGGCATATGATGAGATAAACGTCCAGCTTGAAAAGATGAAGGCGGGCGACTTTACCGATGACGAAATCGAGTCGGCAAAGAAGTATCTTGCGACAGGCTTTGGCTCAATCAAGGACAGCCTTGACGCGACCGAGAATTTCTATCTTGACAGGCTTATACTGGGCAGCGGCGACAGCATTGACGAGTATCTTGAACGGCTTTGCCGCGTAGAACGTGACGGCATTATCCGTGCGGCGAACAGCGTTCAGCTTGACACAATCTATTTTTTGAAGGGGGAAGGCAGCGATGCAGTTCAGTAAAACAGAAAACAAGGCAATAAAGGAAACCGTTCTGTACGGTACGCACGAAAGCGGTCTGCGCGTGTACATCATTCCCAAAAAGGGTTTTTCAAAGTATTATGCAATCTATGGCACGGAATACGGCTCGATTGACGAGATGATAAAGCCGACGCCGGACTCGGAGCCGACAAGACTTCCCGACGGTATCGCGCACTATCTTGAACACAAGCTGTTCGAGGAATCGGACGGCAAGAACGCGTTTGACAAGTTTGCGCTTACCGGCGCGAGCAGCAACGCTTTTACTTCGTTTGACATGACGGCGTATCTGTTTTCGTGTACGGACAGGTTTTATGAGAATCTGGAAATACTGCTTGAGTTTGTAAATAATCCGTATTTTACGGAGGAAAACGTTGCAAAGGAGCAGGGGATAATCGGACAGGAGATAAAAATGTATGATGACGACCCCGGTTGGCAGCTGTTTTTCAATAGCCTCGGCGCGATGTACCACAAAAACCCGGTCAAAACGGACATTGCTGGAACGGTCGAGAGTATAAGCCATATCACGCCGGAGCTGCTTTACAAGTGCCACGAAACCTACTACAATCCGTCAAATATGCGGCTTGTGCTTGTGGGCGATATTGACCCGGAGAGGGTTGTGCCATATATAGATAAGTATGTTGACAAAAGCCGCGACCGCGGCGAGGTTGAAAGAATCAGACCGCAGGAGCCGAAGGGCGTTGTTACGCACAGGGTAAGCCGGCGGCTGAGCGTGTCAAAGCCGATGTTCCTTATCGGATTCAAGGAAAAGACGGAGGGCGAGAGCGGCGAAAGGCTGCTGCGCAAGCAGATTGTGACAAAAATATTGACGGAGATTCTTTTCGGTCGCAGCGGCGGATTTTTCACCGAGCTTTACGGCAAGGGTCTGATTGACGCGACCTTCGAGAAGGACGCGGAGCTTGAAAAGGGCTATGGTTTTACATCGATAAGCGGTGAAACAAAGGATCCCGACGAGGTGTATCGGCTGACGCTTGAATATATTGAACGTGTAAAGAAGGACGGACTTCACGCGGAGGACATTGCGCGCGCAAAGCGCATCGCAATAGGAAAAAGCCTTCGCGAGTACGACAGCGTGGAGCAGACGGGCAACAGCTTTATTCGCGGCTTTATGAACGGATTTAATCTTTTGGACTACCGCGGGATTGCGGAAAGTATAACGGCGGACGAGCTGACGGCGCGGCTTTTTGAACATTTTGACGGCGAGTATGCGGTACTTTCGGTAATAGAGCCGGAGAGCGCGGAAAAATAGGCGGCGGTGAAGGTCGTAAAAAGGCGCCATACGCAGACTGGGACGGAAAGGTTGTGAACAATAATGGTAAATAATATATCGTTTCCCGCACTGGGACTTAGCTTTACGATAAACCGCTCGCTGTTTTCGGTATTCGGTGTGGATATATACACATACGGACTGCTGATTGCGGCGGGGCTTTTGCTTGCGTTTGCCTATGCGGTGCGCGAG
>OGRO01001803.1_pt1 | contig 17962 bp, 12 predicted proteins | sample 1553451 | NCBI WGS metagenome assembly OGRO01 (sample SAMEA2580021, study PRJEB22360) | human gut metagenome
AATGGCATGCGATGTTGCCCTGCCGGTCGCGTCTGAGCGCGACTCCCGCCTCGATGAACTGTCCGGTCCAGATCTCCAGCCCGCTGAGCGCGGCGTCAATCGGGGATCCTGCACGCTGCCATTGACCGAGCTGTTTGAGCAGTGCCGCCCGTTGCTTGGCGACGTGCGTGAATGATTGCAACCGGTTCGCATATCCGGGAATCAGCAGCGAGGCGACCTGGTTGATGAACGAGCGGCGCACGGCGGGGTCGCCCGCCACAAGCTGCTGATCCTCCGGGGTGAAGCTCACGGTCGGCAGCGTGCCGAGAATCTCCCGCAGATACCGCGACTGCCCGCCGTTGATGCGGGCGCGGTTGGCGCCGCGTGCCGCAATCGTGGCCTCAAGGGTGGTGGTCTGTGTCTGCCGGACCGGTTTCATGTCCGAGATATCCACGGCATCAGCGCTGGTATTGACGCCCTCATCAGCGGGCTCCGGATCCGTCACGGATTCGATATTGGCCCGGATCGTCGCTGCATGTTCGCCGCGCTGCACCAGTGGAACCGAGCTGGATGTGCGATGGCTCAGGCCCGTGGACAGCACTTCTATCGCTTCGACGATGTTGGTTTTCCCAAGCCCGTTCGCCCCCTGCAGGATGTTGATGCCCGGCGTGAGGTCGAGCACGCAATGGTTCCATGACCGGTAATGGTCAAGCGCAAGACGCGAAATGTACAAGATGGGCTCCTGTCATGTCATCGCCGGCACCGTGTGTTTCGGCGGTGCCGGCGATTCGATTCGGATTCCAGTGTTCAGCCGTCGGGCTCAGCTGTTGAAACGCATCGGGACGAGCAGATAGCGGTAATCCATCGATTCGTCGCTGTCCGCCTCCTGCTGGCCGTTGAATTCGACGGGCTTGACGGCCGTGGTCATCTTCATGCGCACGAACGGCTCAGTGATGGCGCTCAGGCCTTCGATCAGGTAGGACGGGTTGAACGCGACGGTGATGTCCTCGCCGTCCATGTCGATGTCCAGCATTTCCTGCGCCTGGGCTTCGTCCACGGCGCCGGCGGACAGGGTGACTTCCTGGCCGGAGAACACCATGCGGATCGGGGCGTTGCGTTCGGCGACCAGCGCGACGCGCTTGATGGCGGCGATCAGCAGCTGCTTGTCGATGACGGCCTGAATCGGGTATTCGTCGGCGAACAGGCGGTCGACCGCAGGGAATTCGCCGTCGATCAGCTGAGATGTCGAGACGCGTCCGGCGTTCTCGAAACCGAGCAGCGTGGGGTTGTCGGCGTCGAAATCGATGACGACGTTCTGGTGATCGTCAAGTGCGCGGGCGACGTCGCGCAACAGGGATCCGCGCACCAGTGTGGTCGTAGAGGTGTCGATGTTCTGCGGCGTCCAGGTGAACGTGGCGCGGGACAGGCGGAAACGGTCGGTCGAGGTCATGGTGACTTTGTCGCCGTCGAACTGCATGCGCACGCCGGTCAGCACCGGGCGGTTCTCCTCGCGGGAGACCGCGACGCTGGCCTGGGTTACGGCCTGGATGAACGTGGGTGCGTCGACCTGGCCGAGCTTTGCCGGCACGACCGGCAGATCCGGGTATTCGGCATCGGGCATGAGCTGCATGGTGAACGTGGACTTGCCCGAGTTGATGGTCATGGTGGAGCCGTCGGTCGACAGGTAGGTCTTTTCGGCAGGCAGTGACTTGGTGATGTCGGCGAGGAGTTTGCCGAGTACCAGTGCGGTTCCGGGTTCGTCGATACCGGCCTCGATGTGGTGACGGGCGGAAATCTCGTAATTGAACGCGGACAGTTGAAGGGTGCCGTCGATGGCTTCGAGCTGGATACCTGCAAGGATGGGGCTCGCCGGTCGGGCGTCGATGACGCGGGTCGTCCAGGCTACGGCGTCGGCGAGAGCCGCGGAATCGATTTCTACTTTCATGGGTTCCCTCATTTCACGATGTGCTTGGCAACATTCTAGCGGGTCATGTTCGGATTGTTTTTTCTCATGCGCGAAGTGAGTTATCATCACGACGGTTATCGAAAGAGAAATAAGATAGTCGTAGTAATAAGCCCTGTGGATAGTGTGGATAACTGCGCGAATCCTTGTGTTTATATGGGCTGAGTAACCCACAGATTATGTGGATAACTTTCCGGACAAAATGTGCATAAGTACCGAGTTATCCACATTTTCGGCGAACTATTTTGATTGTCCACATTTCCTGTGGATTAATCCACTGTTCATCCACAAAAAATGTGCAGTAGTCCACAAGTTATCCGCAGGCTCTACCCACATTTGTGAATAAGCATGTGGATAACTTTTCCTTCAATCAGCAGATCGTTCGGCGTGTTGCGCCTGTTTTATTGTACAGATTAAATATGTATGTCTATATTATTTGAGTCTGATAGGTCCTGTCGACGGTGACGAATCAGGCCTTCATCCAGCAGAATCACGCACAGCGACGAAAAAAGGCGTTTTTTGGTGTCTCAGCGCGATCGTGCCAGACGGGACCATTGCACAGCCGAGAGAAAACGACTGTCGTCACTCATTGCCGCGCTGCTTGAGGCGCGCGGTCAGCTCGGTCACGTAGTTGTAAATTTCAGGCTTTTCCTGCATATCATCGCTGACGCGGGTATACGCGTGCATGACCGTGGTGTGATCGCGGCCGCCGAACACTTCGCCGATATCGACCAGGCTCATGCTGGTCATCTCACGGGCAAGATACATGGCGACCTGACGGGCCAGCGCGATGTTTTTCGTTCGCGCGCGCCCGACGATGTCGTCGAATGTCAGATGGAAGTACTTCGCCGTCTGCCCGATGATGTCGGTCGGCTTGATTTCCACGTCGGTGGTGAAGAAGTCCTGCAGCGTCTGCTCGGCAAGCGCGCGGGTCACCGGCTGACTGCTCAGCGATGCCACCGCGCTCACGCGAATCAGGGCGCCTTCCAGCTCGCGGATGTTCTCGGTGAAGCGCTCCGCGATCAGATTCAGCACGTCATTCGGTGTCGAAGTGCCGTTCATCGAAGCCATCATGCGCAAAATAGCGATGCGGGTCTCAAGATCAGGCGGCTTGACATCGACGGTGAGTCCGGAGTCGAAACGCGAGATGAGTCGTGCCTCGAAGCCCTTGAGGTTCTTGGGCGCGACATCGGACGCGATGACGATACGCTTGTTGGCCTGATGCAGCGCGTTGAATGTGTGGAAGAACTGTTCGAGGGTCGCTTCCTTGCCGCCGAGGAACTGGATGTCGTCGATGAGCAACACGTCGACCTCGCGGTATCGGCGGTTGAATTCTGCGATGCGGTTCTGGCTCTGGGCCGGGGTCTGCAGTGCCTCGATGAATTCGTTGGTGAATTCCTCGCTGTTGACGTATCGGACCTTGAGCGTGGGATCCTTGACCAATGCATAGTTGCCGATGGCGTTGAGCAGGTGGGTCTTGCCCAGTCCCGATCCGCCGTAGATACACAACGGGTTGAATTCCTGCCCGGTTCCCTCGGCGACCGCAAGCGCGACAGTGCGTGCGAAACGGTTGGAATCACCGGGAACGAACGTGTCGAACGTCGAGTTTTTGTTCAGATGGGTTTCCGGATCGCGCATCACCTTCTGCTGCCGTACCGGAAAACTCGGCTCGCCGGGTATTCGAGGAGCCGTGGCGCCTGGTTGCTGATTCGCCTCCGTCATTTCCGCGGAAATCGAATCGATGGAGGAGATTGACTGCATGCTGTTGGGCATGTAGGATTCCTGAGCCAGATCGGCGACGGTCGGCGACGGATTCGCAGGGAATGGTTCGCTCGGTTTCGCCGCAGTATCGGGATGCCGGTATTCCGGCGGCTGCGGTTCCGGTTGGGACACCTGAGGAGCCACGATTTTGAACGCCGGGAACATGTCGTTTCCGGATATGATTTTCAAAGCGTTGAGCAGCGGCGCATTGAGTTCATTCTGCAACGCTTGCTGCGTGGCCATGTTGCTTACGCACAATACGATGGTCGTGCCATATACCGCTTCCGGTACGACTCCTTCAAGCCAGCTCTTGTCACGCGGCGACAGCGTGGGATTCTGCTTGAGCAGACGCAGCGTGTCCGACCATATCCGCGTGGCTTGCCCGGCTGGACCGAGAAGGTCATCCGACATTGTGACCTCCTTCAGGTATGTGTGCCGGTGCGCACCGCAGCGGATGCGCTACGGTAGCTATAATAAGTACAACAACAACAGGATATATGTACTCCACTTTAGCCAAGTTATCCACAGCTTAGCGTGTTGTGTCGCCTCAATTGTGAATAACATTCATGTAATTTGTGGATAACTTTTCTACATGTTTTGGCGTGTTTCCAATGTTTTCCGCTGCTCTGCAAGGGGCACGACACACTGATAAATCGTGAAGAAATTGTTTTCATTTTGATTTTTGGGCATGGCTCAGAGTACCGTTATAGAGCTTGACTCATGAGAGCCGTGCATCAGCATGGCAAAAACCGGGAGCATAACTATGAAGAGGACATTCCAGCCCAACAACCGCCGTCGCTCGATGAAGCATGGTTTCCGCGTGCGCATGCGCACCCGTTCCGGCCGCGCGATGATCAACCGCCGCCGTAACAAGGGACGTAAGTCTCTGTCCGCCTGATTGCGGTAGGTGACGAAGGCGAGTGAAGCGGCTGAAAAGCCATCGTGACTTCATCGCAGTGCTGAAGCGTCGCTTCAAGGTGACGGATTCGGATATCGTCGTGCACTTTGTGGTGCATGACGATACCCGTGATGTTCAGGCATCTGCGGATATCATGAGACGTATGGGACTTGCCGTCAGCAAGGCTGTTGGTAACGCTGTAACGCGTAATCGTGTGAAGCGTCGATTTCGTGTGCTCGCAAGACGATATGAAGATATGCTTCCGATGCAGTGCGATATCGTCGTGAGAGCCAAACCCAGCGCATCGCGTGTCGATTTCGCTGACCTTGACCGACAGTTTTCCCGTTGCTTCGCCAAAGTCACGACTACGCATGAACGCAGGGTGAGTCGCTGATGTCAGCCATCGGATCGGCGCTTATCGGCATGATCAAGTGGTACCAGAGGGCCATTTCGGCGAAAACGCCGCCATGCTGCAAGTACTATCCGAGTTGCTCACATTACGCGATCACTGCGGTTCGGCGCTTCGGCGCGGTAAGAGGAATCGTGCTGTTTATGTGGCGTTTTCTTCGCTGCAACCCTTGGAGTCGTGGCGGCATCGATGATGTTCCGCAACATTTTTCACTGTGCTACAGATTTCGCTGGTCGAAGGCATATGAGAAGCCTCGACTCACACCAATGGCCGATGATTAAGGAGATGGCCTGATGAACACTTCCGGAGAATTTCTTCTTGACAGAGGCATTTGGGGCTGGCTGTATAAGCTGCTGACCCCACTTGAGTGGCTCATGACCCAGGTCATGGTCCTGTTCCATAAGTTCCTCACCCTGCTGGGCATGGCACCGATCGGCATCTCTTGGGTGCTGGCGATCGTGTTCCTTGTGCTCGTGGTGCACGCCTGTATTTTGCCGATTTATCTCAAGCAGATGAAGTCGATGCGCAAGATGCAGGCCTTGCAGCCCAAGATGCAGCATATTCAGAACAAGTACAAGGGCAAAAAGGATCAGGCCAGCAAAGAGGCCATGAGCCGTGAGATGATGAAGCTCTACCAGGACAATGACGCCAACCCCATGGGGTCGTGTTGGACCGCCGTCATTCAGGGTCCTGTGTTCATGTGCATGTTCTACATGCTTTCCGCCATTCCGTATATCGCGACCGGCAAGAGGGGAGCGCTTGGCGCATTCGATCAGGCGACTGCCAAGCAGTTCGCGCAAACCCGCGTCTTCGGTGTCAGCGTCACCGATACCTTCGGTACGGCCAACAATTCCGGAAAGGTCGTCATCGGCTTCTTCATCCTGTTGATGTGCGCATGCATGTGGTACATGCAGTTCAACAACATGCGCAAGAACCTCCCCAAGGCTTCGATGCAGGGATCCACGTACAAGATGCAGCAGGCCATGACCTGGGGCTTCCCGATCATGTACATCTTCTCCGGCATCATGTTCCCGTTCGCCGTGCTGGTGTACTGGCTGACCAACAACGCATGCAACCTTGCCCGTTCCTTGTTCCAGGTGTACAAGTTCCCGACCCCGGGTTCCCGTGCAGCTGAGGAAAAGGAGATTCGCGATCATCGTCAGGAGAATGCTCGTCGCGCCAAGGCCGGACAGCTTTCGATTGAGGAAGAGGAACTGGAGAAGGGGCGCCAGGAAGCCGCTGTTCGTCTGGAGCGGGGATACCAGCGCAAGCAGCCCCAGCGGAAGAATCGCAAGAAAAAGTGACACGATTGGAAACCTCTATTTGACCGTGAGGTTTCCTTTTTTTACACTATGGAAGTAATACTCGCTTAAAGGAGTGGTGATATGGCGCAGGAGGAGACCACGACGATCGATCAGCTCAATGAAGAAGCTGACATCGCCGCCGACTACTTGGAAGGCTTATTGGACATCGCCGATTACGAAGGCGATATCGAGATGGGTGTTCGCAACGGTCGTCCGATGGTGCAGATCATCGCTGATGACGATACAGATATCAAGCATCTCATTGGTTGCAATGGTGAAGTGGTCGATGCTTTGCAGCAGCTTACCCGGCTTGCTGTTCAGCAGAAGACCGGCGAACGCTCGCATCTGATTGTTGATGTTGACGGGTTCCTGAAGCGCAAGCGTCAGCGTCTTCGTGACATTGCACTTGATGCCATTGATGAAGTGCATGACACTGGTGAGCCCGTTGATTTGAAACCGATGAATTCGTTCGAGCGCAAGGTCATTCATGATGTGGTTCGCGAGGAGGGGCTGAAGTCTCGTTCTCATGGTGAAGAGCCGCGTCGCTATGTCACCATCTACATGAAGAGCAGCGCCGATGAATCCGACGTCGATGAAGGTAGCGAAGAGTGAGCGATATTGTTTCACGTGAAACATCTGGTGATGAGCTGGATGATTCCGCAATAGTTCGTGAGGCATTGGGCGAAGCATACGACAAGCTCGAAGTGTTTCACGTGAAACTATCCCGCGAGGGTGAGCTGCGTGGATTGATAGGCCCACGCGACATATCCATCATCTGGGAACGTCATATCCTCAACTCCGCCGCATGCGTCCCGTTCATTCGGGAAGTCACCGATCGAAGCAAGGCAAAGACCATTGCCGATGTTGGCAGTGGCGGCGGTTTCCCCGGAATCGTTGCGGCAGCATGCATGCCGGATTGTGCGTTTACACTCATTGAGCCCATGGAACGTCGTGTCGAATGGTTGCAAGAGTGCGTGGATGACATGGACCTGCAGAATGTTACGATTATTCGCGCACGTTCCGACGAAGTCATCGATCGTATCAAGCACCACGAAGGTGAATTGAAACCATTCTCTGTAGTGACCTGTCGAGCAGTGGCGCCAATGACCAAGCTTGCCGGTTGGACGTTGCCTCTGCTTCGCCCTCAAGGTCGACTGGTCGCATTGAAAGGCCGTTCGGCGCAGGCTGAGATTGAAAAGGCGAAGCATCAAATTTCCCATGCCGGGGGAGTGCGTGCTCGTGTCGTTGAAGCTCCAGTAGCTCCCGGTCTCGAATCCACGCACGTCGTTCTCGTCGACAAGCGCTAATTATCGTGTGGCTCCCATGGGTGGGAGTCACACGATAATCCCATGCCCCCGCTGACGGGAATCGTAATTCTGCTTCCGCTGTCGGAGGTTGGATTGCGGGGCGAGATGAACGATATCCATTGCCTTTGATCGCATAAACAATGCTGTTATATCTTCATCGACATCGCTGACTGTCCGAAGATTGTTTCACGTGAAACAATGGATGTCAAACACGAAAGCGATGGTTTCGCAAGAATGGAGTTATCCACAATTTCAAACAGTGCACAAAGTTATCCACATTATTTGCGACATGTAATCCACATTAGGAAAATGGCGGAAATAAACGGTTTATCTAGTGTTGATCGAAGTGTTCACACACTAATGCACTATACTTATCCACAGTTATCCACATTGCTGTGCACAACTTGAGATGTCCATACGACTAGGAAAAATTAGATGTTGTTCGTTTTTTAGGAGGGACTATGACATCCAATGATTCACAGGAATCCTCTGCGATTCCTGCCATGGAATCTGCTTCTGAAACGGTCAGAAGGATTTTCGGGAATGATGGTTCCTCTTTGGGCGCAGAGATTGCAGATGAGGCGTCACGCTATGAACGCCTGAATGCCGCATTGTTCCCCCTGCCATCGAGAACCCGATGCATGGCCGTCGCCAACCAGAAAGGCGGCGTCGGCAAGACGACAACAACGGTGAATATTGCCGCAGCTCTCGCCTCTCACGGAGCTCACGTGCTGGTCATCGATATGGATCCCCAGGGGAACGCCTCTACGGCATGCGGTGTTCCTCACGGCACCAGCGATCCTTCGGTATATGACGTTCTTGAAGGACGAATGACAATCGGAGAGGTACTGAAAACCTGTCCTGATATCCCAGGGCTCGATGTGGTTCCCGCTTCCATTGAACTTTCGGGTGCGGAACTGGAAGTGGCGGATCTGCCGAATCGCAACAATCTGCTGAAGGAAGCCGTCGAATCATTCCTGCAGGATCCGAACAATCATTATGACTATGTTCTGGTCGATTGCCCGCCGAGTCTTGGCCTGTTGGTCATCAACTCCATGTGTGCGGTGTCTGAGATGTTGATTCCGATCCAAGCTGAATACTATGCCTTGGAAGGGCTTGGTCAACTTATCAATACCATAGGATTGGTGCAGGAGCACTATAACCCTAATTTGACTGTGTCGACTATGCTGGTCACTATGTTTGATAAACGAACATTGCTCAGCAGGGAAGTGTTCTCAGAGGTGAAGAGTCACTATCCGAGTATCGTTCTGGATACGACGATTCCACGTACGGTAAAAATATCCGAGGCTCCAAGTTTCGGAAAGACAGTCATCAGCTATGACCCGCGTGGAATGGGAGCGAGTGCCTATGGCGAAGCGGCCTTGGAAATCGCCCGTCGATCGCCTTCGGTGCTGGCTGCAATTGACGCGAAGAGGGGAGAGTAACCCATGACCTCAAAATCACGTTTGGGTAAAGGATTGGGTGCGCTGTTCCCCGCACTTCCCGGTGAGTCGAAAACAGCTCATGCGGAACAGCAGCAATTGGGTGTTGATCTTGAATCCGAGGAGACGACAGCCAACAAGAAAGCCCCTCAAGAGAAAGCTGCGGCTGCACCAGAGAAGGTCGAATCCCATAAGAGCGGTACTGAACAACACAGTGAGTCTACCGCTCCGGTTCGTCTTGGCGAAATCAAGCGTAAGACCATTCCAGCCATGAAGGATTCCATTCCTGCCGTACACAAGTCCGCAACGGTGGAGAAGCCCAAGAGCGGCAAGCGCGTTGCCATGCCCGGTATCAGTGATATGGCACACCCCAGTGACATGTTTTTCGGAGCAACAGCACAGGGGACGAGCGATTCCAAGAAAACGCAGCCGGCTCAGCGTTCCGAGAGCACAAAGGCATCCGGCAAGGAAAAGGATAATAAGGAAACTCCAGAATTGAAGCCTGTCGAGGGTGGCTATCTGCTGGATATTCCTGTCAGCTCCATCGTTCCGAATGCGCAGCAGCCGCGCAGCGTCTTTGATGAGGAAGAGCTGAATGAGTTGGCTGCGTCTATCAAGGAAGTCGGCGTATTGCAGCCGATCGTGGTTCGCAAGCGTCAGGCTGGGGAGTTCAGCAAGAGTGATGTTTCACGTGAAACATCGCAGAAATACGAGCTCATTATGGGCGAGCGTCGCTGGCGTGCATCACAACTTGCACAACTGAAGATGATTCCGGCGATTGTCAAAACCACATCAGATGACGAGATGCTACGTGATGCACTGCTGGAGAACCTTCATCGCGTCGCACTGAATCCTCTGGAAGAGGCGGCGGCATATCAGCAGATGATTGATGACTTCGGCCTGACTCAGGCTGAACTATCCAAGTCGATCTCGAAATCGCGACCGCAAATCGCGAACACATTGCGTCTGCTGAATCTTCCTGCGTCCGTGCAGAAGAAAGTTGCCGCAGGCGTACTGTCCGCAGGGCATGCGCGAGCTCTTCTTGGTTTGAATGACGAAAGTGAAATCGACAAGCTGGCCACTCGAATCATAGGGGAGGGGCTTTCGGTTCGCAGCACCGAGGAAATCGTGGCGCTGAAGAACGCAGAAAGCAACGTGCCCAAGAAGGTAAGGCCGACGAAGAACAATCCTTGGGCCGGTTCTCCGATTGTCAACAACCTTGAAAATCATTTTGACACCAAAGTGTCCATCAAGGGTACGCAAAAGCACGGTCGAATCGAAATCGTGTTTTCCTCCCCTGAGGATATGGAACGCATCCTCAGCATGCTGATTCCCACGGCAGTCGAGGGCGCGGCGGCAAAATGGGTGTGAGGTTGCGAGCCACACAACGGTGTGAGCCGCCATCATCACACAACGGGAAACAACGGTCATGCCGTTCATGAGCTGTATGATCTGGTCTGCCGAGAGGTATTCATTGCCTCTCCGGCAGAACGCGTATAAAGCAACTGTCGTGGCATTTGCAGTCAGAGGACTAATGCAATGAACCGCACGTATAACTGTCCTATTGCATGCACCTGAAAATTCATTACCGAAAACTCTGTTGAGCAATATGAGTTGAAATCGGTCCAGTACAATGCGCTAGATTTGAGCGGATTGTCGTTCTGATGCGATTCTCCGGCGCTGGTAAGCGTCCGCAGCGCTATTTCGGTCAGTCTGTCGTTTCGTTTGTGATTACTGACAATGCAAGCAATATTTGTGTAGCTCAACCCGCCGGTGAAGCAATATCATCGTCTGTGATGAGGTTTGATTTCGCCGACAGGTCGAGCTGTGCTGTTGGATCAGTGCAGTGAGGCCAGGTAGGATTGTGCGTCCAGCGCGGCGCGGCATCCCATGCCTGCGGCACTGATGGCCTGACGGTACACCCGGTCAACGCAGTCACCGGCGGCGAACACTCCAGGCACGGAAGTATGCGTTCCGGCACCGGAGACCAGAATGTACCCGTCGTCATCCATATCCACGGAACCCTTCGCAAAACGCGTGGCCGGTTCATGGCCGATCGCCACGAAGATGCCCTCGGCGGGCAACGTGCCCGTCTCGCCTGTCACGGTGTCGCGAATGTCCACAAAGCCGGCGGAATCATCTGCGGTTTCAGCCTTTGCCGACAGGGAAATGCCGGTCGAAGAGGGAGCATTCAATGCCGATCCGGAGACATTCAGCATCGGAGTCGTCTTCAACGAGAGAAGATTTCCGGTGTTCTGCGCTGCGGGTGCCGCAGCGGTTACCGCATCAGCGCCTGTCTGCTCGCCGGCGGCGTTTTTCTGCCCGCGAATGGCTGTCGCCACCGTATTCATTTTCACGGTGATCTTGGGATTGTTCAGCACGCGCTCGACCATGATCTTGGAGGCGCGGAACTGGTCGCGGCGGTGCAATACGGTCACCGAAGAGCCGAAACGAGTCAGGAACAGTGCCTCTTCGAGCGCGCTGTCTCCTCCGCCCACCACGACGATGGGCTTGTCCTTGAAGAAGAAACCATCGCAGGTGGCGCAATACGATACGCCGTGACCGGAATACTCGGTCTCGCCGGGAATGCCGAGCTTGCGGTACTGCGAACCGGTGGTGATGATGACGGCATCGGCGTGATATTGGCTTCCATTGCTGCACGTGACGGTCTTGGGGGAGGAGCTGAAATCGACGCTCGTGACATCGAGATATTCGATGGATGCGCCGAAAGACTCCGCCTGATCGCGCATACGATCCATCAGTTCCGGTCCGAGAATGCCGTCAGGGAAACCGGGGTAATTCTCCACGGTGGTGGTGTTGACCAGCTGGCCGCCCGGCGTGAGCTCACCCGCAAGAATGGTTGGGCGATACCCGGCGCGTGCGAGGTAGATTGCGGCCGTATATCCGGCAGGGCCGGAACCGATGATGATGGTTGAAAGTTCAGTCATGTCCCTTACGATAGCGAGTTGACCTGACCTCGTCCAGCGGTGGGTGAACAACGACATGGATTCGCCTCGGATGCCGATTGGTCGCTTTCAGATTGCCGAAACAGGCATGCCGCGTTCATGGAAACCGGAGGAGCTAATACGAGCACGATACGGGCCCACAGCATAAGTCCACAGCGTGAGTCACCGCGTACGATGAAACACCCCTCCTACCCGTGAGTAGAAGGGGTGTTTCATGAGAACTTCTGCGTCGCCTACAGAACGCGGATGTACACGATGTCGGATTGTGCCGCAGAGTTCTTTGACGTGGAGTTCTTTGACGTGGAGTTCTGTGTGGTCGAGTTGCCGAACGGGACGTTATCGATGTCGGTCTTGTTCGGCCAATCCTGATTGTCGGATCCGCCACCGTGGTTGTCTCCGTTCAGGATGAACCATGCGGCGACCAATCCCACCACCAGCAGAACCAGCGCGACGACGATGGCGATGACCTTGATCTTGAGCTGCCCCCAGAGTGGCTGGTCAGGCAGGTCCTCCTCGATATTGCGTCCGACATTCGCCGCATTGACATCGTGCACCTGCTGGGGCGCGAAGCTCGGCGGCATGATCTGGGCCATAGGCGGCAGCTGATCTACCGAAGTACCATCAGTGCCTAGCAGCGGAACGGTGACCGTGGGGTCAAAGGCGTCGGATTGGGCACGCTGCGCCGGTGTCTGCACACCCGGCACATTCGCACCCGGAGCCGCCGCAGGACGGCCGCCAGACATGTTCCGCAGGGCATCGCGGCTGATTGGTGCCGTCATCCGCGTACGCGACTTCGATGATCCGGGGATGGCTGCTCCATTGGCTCCGGGCGCCGATGCCGACACTGCGAATGACGGGGGCATTACGGCGTCGCCCGACGCCGCGGCCTTGGCGGATCTGGCGGCAAGAGCGGCCAATGATTCCGACATATGCGCGCGCGGCTGCGGCATGGCGTTCGTGGCAATGGGCTGAGCCGCACGGGTCGTGGGATGGCTTCCAGCCACGGTTTGCTTGCCTTCAGACACCTGCGCCTCACCGGACTGCGGCAACGGCGGGATGCTGCCGGCGCGGGTGCGCTCATTGTCGTTCTCTTCCGGCAGCGGAACATTCGGCATATTGGCCACGATGCTCTGTATCTCGCCGGTTGCACCGATCGTCCGGGGTTTGCCGGTACCGCCCGCAACAGCAGACGCACCAGCCGCGTTTGCCGGTACGTTCACGCCGTTGCTGGACTGTGCCTGCGTCGCGCCAGTAGCGGACCTACGCGGCTTGGCGGCGGGCGGGAACGATGCCGGCAGCGGTGCATACACCGGCATCGGCTGCTCAATCGCGGTCTCTTCCGCAGTGGATGTCGTCACCGGCGACTCCGGCTCCCCGTCCTTGCGCAAGGAGCCCATAAGCTGACCGACCTTCGATTGCAGGGAGGCCAGGGTCTTCGACGGCTCGGCGGTATCCGGTTCGAACAATTCCGCTTCGGGGATGACCGGCTGATCGGCCGAGGGCGGATCTCCGGGCAGCTGAGCCAGGAACGCCTGCTGTGCGAGACGCTGCTCGTTGACGAACCTGGCCTCGGCGCCGGCTGCCAGTCCCGCCTCGGAAATCGACAATTCCGGCAGCTTCGTCGAGGTCACCAGCCCATCCGGCAGTTCCACGATCTTGTCATCGCTCGTGTCACGCAACGCCACCATGCTGATCGAGGCGCTGCCACTGACCGACGGCAATATGATGTCACGATCCGACAGGTTGCCGAATGGCTCCCACGCGCCCAGCAGCGCGCTCAGCTCGGCCAGCGTTGCCATCGGCACGATGATTTCCCCATCTTCGGTGTGCAGGGCCAGTCCACGCTTGCAGATCACGCGGAATTCCGTGGGAACGTCGGCGGGCAGCATATTCAGGTCGAACGTCGTGTTCGCGCCTGAAGGCGTCTTGGTCAGCAGCGCGTACAGCAGTGCGGCCAGCTGTCGCGTCGCCATCTGCTCATACGACATCACATCGCCGTCGATGCCGCTGCAGATATCGGCCAATGCGGCGGCGACGGGAGTGTCGGCGAACTGCACGCCATTGACGCTCACGCGAATGGTATCGGTGCTCAGCGCGGTATGGGTCAGCCCCGTGTCCAACAGCTCCTGAACCGCCTGGGTGCATTGTCCCACGATCGATCGAATCGCGTCGTAGCTAAGGAACGAGGAAGACGAACGCTGCATGTATTCCGCCAGCGCCAGACCGGAGTCCGGCTCGGTGATCACCACCGCGGCATCGCCGACGTGCTGCAGCTGCAGCACCGGCGTGCAGTACCGGCTGTTGGCCAGCGCGAGCGTGGAAGCCGCCTCGTTGATCTGCGGCAGAACGGATGTGTCGGTGATGATGAACAGCTGGCAGGACTGCGCCAGCATGCGGTCATTGGCTATCCATGCGCTCAATCCGTCACTTTCGCGCAGTGAAGAAACGAGAGTGTAGCGACCGATGACGGTATCTCCCAATTGAGGCTTCATAGTAGTTGTTTCTCCGTGCTCTGCTGTCATGCGCTGAGATAGTGGTGATGCTGACATTCTAGCCGTGGGGATGGTCGGCTGTGCAGCCGCGATGGACGCGGCTTGACGAGTGGAATGATGCGGCGTTGGCAGTATGGTGGGAATTCGCGGCCGGCCGCGATACCTGCCGTTGCACCGGCTGCGTTTGCCGCGACGTTCGGCAGTACGACGGACTTGATGGACGGGCGTTGGCCCTTACGGTTGACCGTCGGCGCGAAGCTAGGCGGAAGGTTGTCGGACGGAATCCCCCTGGGGTGGTCCTGAACCGGCCGTTCGAGATCGGTCACAGTTTCAGCGGCCCGTTCCGCGGAACCGTCATTCTCCGAGGTTCCATCGTCACCCAGCGAATGATTATCGTAATGATTATCATTCTCCGCAATTGCCGTGGTGCCCTCTTCGACCTCCGCGTTTTGTGCCTGAGCTTCCTCGGCCTCCGACTCAGCCGGTGTCGATACCGATGTCGCAGTGGAAGTCCTACGCAACAGCCGTGCCTTCATGGTGACGATCAGGCTGGAGAACTCCTCCACGCGCATCAGCCATAGCAGCCCGGCATACACGGCCGTCACCACAATCGTCAGAATCGCGCATATGACGATGGATTGCCACCAGCTCATATGTCCGTTGACGCTGGAAACCTTCGCGCCGACCAAACGCGTGGCCAGCGGGTTGAGGAATAGTCCGCACGCGCATGCCGCCGCACCGGCAATCAGGGCCTTGACATGCATGATGATGATGCGCTTGCCGTCGATCCGCCCGCCGAATCGTCTGCGCAACAGCCAGAACACCCATGGGAACGTGATGATATATGACAGGCTCAGCGACAGAGCCACCATGAGCGTCCAATATTTCGGCGGCGCGAAACGCAGCGAGGTCAGCAGAAGCAGCAACTGCACGGCGTTGTCGGCCGCCGCGAACAGGAACGGGCTGCGGCCGTCCTCATACGCGTAGAAGGCGCGCTGCACCAGCAGGAACGCACTGGTGGGCACCAATCCCACCAGCAGGCCGATCAGAGGCCCGGATATCAGAATCGCCCCATGCACATTCGTGGACGGAATCAGCGCCTTCACCAGCGGCACCGGCATGGCAATCATGACCGCGGTGAAGAAGAACATCGCAAGACCGGTGGATCGCAGGGATGAGCTGAGGTCGGCGCGGGCATCCCCGATACGATGCTCGCTGATCGCGCGGGACATGCGCGGGAACACCGCGGTCGTGATGGACACGGCGATGATCGAATAGGGAAGAACGTATATCGTGTACGCGTACTGATAGCTCGCGTTGCCCGCGATGCCGTACAAATCGCCGCCGGCGGTCGGGGCGCCGGTATTAACACGCGAATTGACGATGCCCATCAGCTGGTTGAGCAGCACCATGGCGATGCTCCACACCGCCACCTGGCCCATGGAACGCAACCCCAGCCCATGCAGTCCCCAGCAAGGCCGGTAGTGGATGCCGCAACGCAGCAAAGGAATGAACAGCACCAGGGCCTGGAACGCCACGCCGGCCGTCCAGGCGCCCGCGGTCAGGGCTATCTTGCCGGATGTCCAGAACGACATCGGCTGCCGTCCCGCGTTGCCGAACAGCATGATGAACGCGCCGAAACCGATGCAGCTGATGACGTTGGCGCCCACAGAGCTCCACGCATACGTCGCGAAACGCCCCTTTGCGGCGAGGATCTGCCCCAATACGGTGTACAGGCCGTAAAACAGGATCTGGGGCATACACCACAGCGTGAAGGCGTTCGCCAGCGCCCTTTGCGCGGGCGTCCAGCTGGAGTCGAGGTACAGCATCGTCAGCAGTGGCGTGCCGGACGCCATCAGCAGTGTGATGGCCAGCAGCAGCGCGATGGACAAGGTGATGAGCTTGCTGAGTCGCTCATCCGCGTCCTTCTGCTTGAGCGTGCGCACGATCTGCGGCACGAGCACCGCGTTGAACACGCCGGTGGACAGCAGGTTGAAGATCACCTGCGGTATCTGCGCGCCGGCCTGATACGCGTTGGCTGCGATACCGGTGGTACCGAGTGCGCCGACGAGGAAGATGGTGCGGATCTGGCCGGTCACACGTGACGCGGCCGTGCCGCACGCCATGATCAGCGAATTGCGTCCTACCGTGGTGCTCATTCGTCGGGGTCCTTCTTTCGATGGAATTGGCGCCAGAGGCCGACCAGGCCGAGCAGCAGCGAGAAGCTGATGATGATGAATCCGGTCATGTCGCTGATGCGCAGCACGCTGGTGATGTCGGTGTTCTGTGCGGAACCGAACGTGTCGCCGTTGCGGTCCAGCAATGTGATGTGGGCTGTGGCGTGGCCGGAAGTGGCGACGCGGATGGCGAACGTGACCTGCGCCTCGCTGTTCGCCGGTATGGTGACCTCAGTGAACCGCGATGTGACGATTTCCATGGAGTCGGTGAGGGATGAGACCTTCACCCGTACCGGATACGGATGGTTGTTCCTGACGGTGACGGGCATTTTGGCCGTTTCGCTGACGACGGTGATGGAGTCGGTCGGCGTGATGGATACGCCGCCGAACATGCCTCCGCCGAGCCGTTTGGCGCCGTCGACCAGACTGTCGATGTCGCGCGGCGCGGACGAGAGCGCATGCAGTGCCAGCGTGCTCTGTGCGGCCTTGATCTTGCGGATCCAGGACGCGGATGCCTTATGGTCGGTGAGGACCGACGTGGCGAAGCGGTTGATGTCGTTGCGGCTTTCGGCCAGCGATTCCAGCGCGGACGTGACCGATCGGGTGTTCCGCTCGCTTAAATGACTGTCTTGGGGGACGATTTGCAGCGCCTTGTCGCCGGTCCGATAGGCGTCTGCGTCAATGAGATCGTTCAGGTCGGTGAGTTGCAGCCATGAGGACTGTTCGACCGCGGTCATCAGCGTGTCGATGAACGCCGCCGACATATTAGTGCCGAAGCAGACCAGCAGGTTGCGGTTCATCGCCGCATACGGCTGCTCCATCTGATAGAAGGCGCTCTGCGCGACGAACCGCGCGATGCGTCCCGCGTTACTGGTCTCGCCGTCCGCATCACTGCTGGTGGGCTTGCCTTTGGCTAGGTCGCCGAGTTCCTTCTGCTCGCTCAGCACCGTGATGTCGCCGGCCGAGGTGGGGATTGTGTATGTGCCTGTGTGCACGGTGGCCGTGGTGCTGGAGTCGAAGTCGTGACCGGCGATGACGTACTGGTATCCCTGCTTCCTGGCCGTGGAGAGCGCCTGCCGGGTCCAATCGCCCTTGCCTTGCCAGGCGATGGGCAGGGAATTGGATGATGCCGGTGCCGCGGCCAGTGCGGATCGTGCGTTCCATGCGCCGGTGCCGACGCCGGCCTGTTCGTACGACCGGACGTTGTTGATCGCGGCATAGGCGGTGATGTCGAATCCGGCCGGCTGCATGACGGCATCGATGC
>OGRO01001809.1_pt1 | contig 17935 bp, 14 predicted proteins | sample 1553451 | NCBI WGS metagenome assembly OGRO01 (sample SAMEA2580021, study PRJEB22360) | human gut metagenome
GGTCAGCTGACCGCCCTCGTCATAGCCGACATATCCCGGAGGTGAACCTACAAGCCTTGACACTGCGTGTTTCTCCATATACTCCGACATATCTATACGTATGAGCGCATCCTCATCGCCGAACATTGCCTCCGCAAGAGCCTTTGAAAGCTCTGTCTTGCCGACGCCTGTCGGGCCGAGGAAGATAAACGAGCCTATCGGACGTTTCGGGTCCTTCAGACCTACCCTGCCGCGGCGGATAGCCTTTGAAACCGCCGTTACCGCCTCGTCCTGACCGATAACACGTTCGTGAAGTACCTCCTCCAGGCGGAGCAGACGTTCGCTTTCGCCTTCTTCAAGCGACTTGACCGGAATACCCGTCCAAGATGATACGATTTCCGCTATCTCGCCCGGCGTAACCTCGACACTGCCGCCGCGGTTGGAGTTCTCCCAGCTCTCCTTTTCCTTTTTCAGGGAGTCGGAAAGCTGCTTTTCCTCGTCACGGAGCTTTGCCGCCTTTTCGTATTCCTGAGCCGTTATCGCCGCCTCCTTTTCCTTGCGGACGGAGTCGATTTTGTCCTCAATCTGCTTTACGTCCGGCGGTGCGGTAAGGGTTTTAAGCCGTATCCTTGACGCCGCCTCGTCGATAAGGTCTATCGCCTTGTCCGGGAGGAAACGGTCGGGTATATATCTTACCGAGAGTTTTACCGCTGCGTCGATTGCCTCATCGGTAATCTTTACGCAGTGATGCGCCTCGTACTTATCGCGTATTCCTTTAAGGATTTTTACGCTTTCTTCCTGGGTCGGCTCGGCAAGAAGTATCGACTGGAATCTTCTTTCAAGAGCCGCGTCCTTCTCGATATGTTTTCTGTATTCCTCTATTGTCGTTGCGCCGATTACCTGAATCTCACCCCTTGCAAGTGCCGGTTTTAAGATATTCGCCGCGTCGATTGCGCCTTCCGCCGCGCCCGCACCGATTATCGTGTGCATCTCATCGATGAACAGGATAATGTTGCCCGCCTTGCGGATTTCGTCCATTACGCCTTTAAGGCGTTCCTCAAATTCACCCCTGTATTTTGCGCCCGCTATCATCGACGACAAATCAAGCGCAATAACCTTTTTGTTTTTCAGTGTTTCGGGGACAAGTCCCTGCACTATCTTCTGTGCCAGACCTTCCGCAACGGCGGTTTTGCCGACACCCGGCTCACCGATTAAGCACGGATTGTTTTTTGTACGGCGGCTGAGGATCTGAATAACCCTCTCTATCTCGGAGTCACGTCCGACTACGGGGTCAAGCTTCATTTCCTTTGCCATTTTAGTGAGGTCCCTGCCGTATTTGTCAAGGGTCGGCGTTTTGCCGCCGCCACCGCCCGACGGCGCGGAGCCTGTCATGTCCGGAGCCTCGCCCACGTCGCCGTATTCCGACGCCCCGTTTTCGCTGATTGTGTTCAGAATATCGGTATAGACCTTTTGAATATTTATGTTAAGGTCGCTGAGTATGCGCACCGCAAGACTGTCGCTTTCGCGCAGCAGCGCAATGAGCAGATGCTCTGTTCCTATATAGCTGTGACCAAGCCGCATAGCCTCGGAGTTACTGTGCTCCAAAACGCTCTTTGTACGCGGTGTAAAGCCGATGTTTGGGTTGTTTATCGGCTGGTCCATGCCGACATAAAAATCGATTTTGTTCGTCACCTTTTCCTCTGTAAGTCCGTTCTCGGTCAGAACCCGCGCCGCAACGCCGTTACCCTCGCGGATAAGACCCAACAGCAGGTGTTCCGTTCCTATATAATTATGTCCCATTTCCATTGCGGACTGCCCCGCAAGATTTATTGCCGCTCTGGCACGTTCTGTCAGGTTTCTTCCTACCATAAAGCATTCTCCTTTCGTTTTGTGGAATGTTTTTGTATTTATTGATTAAGCTCTCGGCGACATGATTGCCGCCGCTCTGCGCGTTCTTTATTTCTCCGTATCTGCGCCGCCCGCAAGACCGTTTCTGAACAGCTCCGCGCGCTTTAGGTCGCGCTCGGTCGGGTCGGTGAGGTTGTATTTTTGTATCATGCTGCCCGGCAGGGTATCGTAAAGAATCTCGCTAAGACGGACAAGATTTACATTTTTAATTATGCCCAGGTTTACGCCCCATCTTACATCCGAGAACAGATTCATTGTCTCGTTCGAGGTAAGCAGCCTTGCGTTCGTCAGCGTACCGAAGGAACGCATAACCCTGTCCTCAAGACGGAGCTTGTTTTTCTCGTAAAGTTCTTGGCTTGCGCGGCGCTCCTGCTGAATTACCTCCTCGGTAAGCTGTTTCAGCTTGTCGACGGTTTCCTGTTCGGAAACGCCCAGTGTTACCTGATTTGAAATCTGGTATATGTTACCGCTTGCGCGGCTGCCTTCGCCGTAAATTCCGCGGACTGCCATGCCCAGCTTTGACAGTGAACGTATTGTTCCGTCAATTCTTCCGCTTTCCGTAAGTGCGGGGAGGTGGAGCATTACCGACGCTCTGAGCCCCGTTCCGACATTGGTCGGACAGCAGGTAAGGTAGCCGAAACGCTCGTCAAATCCATATTCGACCGAGCCTTCAAGACGGTCGTCCACCTCGTTGGCGCGTGTCAGGCACTCGTCAAGGCTGAAACCCGGCGCCATTGCCTGGATGCGGACGTGATCCTCCTCGCACAGCATAACCGATATGTCGCTGCTGCCGTTTATAAGGATTCCGCACTTGCCGTGTTTTGCCGCCATGTCGGGACTGATTATGTGCTGCTCGGTAAGAGCCTGCTTTTCCGCGTCCGACATTGCAAAGAGGTCAATGTATTTGAGGTCGGGGAGCGCGCCGCGGCAGAGGTCAATGACCTTTTCCCTGTCCGCGTCCTTCATTCCTTCCCCAAACGGAATACCTTTTATATTACGCGCAAGACGTACCCTTGACGAGAGTACGACATCGCCCGAATTACCAAATTCTGTGTACCACATATAATCAATCCTTTCTTTATGTTTCCCGTAAGTCGAGCCGCCGCACGGCGGCTTTATCGGTTTTGCTTTCGTTTGTCCTTTTTGCGGTCCGGACTTTTTTACATCTCCTGCTTTTTAAGGTCGTTAATTTTATCCCTGAGTACCGCCGCCTGTTCAAAGTTCTGATCCATTACCGCACGGTTAAGCTCCGAGCTGAGCTTGTCGATTTCGCTTTCCTTGCGGAGCGCCTTGCCGCTGCGGAGCGGGATTTTACCGCTGTGGCGGTTGCTGCCGTGAATCTGTTTCAGCGGGTGCATAAGGAAATCCTTGAATGTGCTGTAACATTCCGAGCAACCGAGTTTGCCGCGGTTTGTTATGTCGTCCAGCGTGCTTCCGCATACCGGGCAGGTCTTTGCGTCACTTTGCTGCGGCATTCCGATACCCAACTGCGGCATACCGAAAAATCCGCTGAAGAAGTTGTCAAACTCCTTGTCAAAGCCTGTCTGGAAGTTTATAAAATCCTGGTTTTCCGCTGCGCACTTTTCGCACAGATACTGCTCTGTCTTGACGCCGTTCACTATTTTTGTTATATGTGTGTTTGCTTCGTTTTTATTACATTTTTGACATTTCATAATTGATTCCTCCAATCAATTCTTTAAATTAGGTTTACAAGAATGTTTTTGAATATTTTTGCTCTTAGAATATCCTTCTCGGGCTGCTTGATTGCCAGCGAGTTATCGCTGAGCGCCGCCAGTATGATTTTTGCCTCCTTATGAGTAATCAAACCGTAGGAGTACAAATCCTTTATAATTGCTTTGGAATCATCGGCGGAAATATAGTCGCCGACCGAGTTCACCGCGTGCATCACAAGTCCGCCGTCCTTTGGCGCCGTCCTCGTTATCCTGATGTATCCGCCGCCGCCCCTGCGCGATTCGACAATGTAGCCGCGCTCCGGCGAAAACCTTGTCGATATTACGTAGTTAATCTGCGACGGTACACAGTTGAACCTGTTCGCCAGCTCGTTCCGCTGCAGCTCAACCTCCGCGCTGTCCTCAAGCATATCCTTGATGAATTCCTCGATAACATTACTTAGCTTCATTTGATTTCCACCTTCTTGGTTTTTATCTTTTCTGACTTTGACTTTCTTTGACCTTTAACTGTATTATAGCACACTTTTTTATTTGTCAAGGGTTTTTTGAAAAAAATTTTAAAAATTTTTAGAATTTTTCAAACCCGCTCTGCGCGGCGGAAAGCGCGGCTTTTTAAGCGCATTTTTCACACGTGCGGAGTATATTTTGCAAAATTTTTTTCGCTTTTGAAAATCAGATTTTGTCGTGGTATAATTATCGGTATATATTTATAGAGAGGGAAAAATATTATAATCTTTCCAAATGCTCGGCGGGTAAGGTTGATAGCCTTACCCGCCGAAAACAAAAATATTATACTTTTACAAATGTTTAACACGCAAAGCTGCCGCGGCTTATGACATGGGCGCAAGCGCAAAACGGATAAACCAGCCGCGGTTATGCCCGCACACGGGACAGGCCTCGGGAGCCGCTTTGCCTTCAATCACATGACCGCAGTTCAGGCACATCCATGTGCAGTCAACATCGGATACAAACAAACGCCCTTCCTCCAGCATCTCGGCAAATTTTGCGAAACGCTCCGCGTGAGTTTTCTCAATTTCCGCAATGTTTTCAAACGTCAGTCCGATTTTGTCAAAGCCTTCGCGCCGTGCGGTCTCCGCAAACGCTTTGTATACATCATTGTATTCTTCAAGCTCGTTATGCTGCGCCATGCGCAGCAGCTTTGCCGCTGAGCTGTCTATATCCGTCGGATATGAGCCGTCTATACGGATGCTCTCGCCCGCCGCCTCGCCGAGAAGGCCGTAAAACACCTCCGCGTGTTCCTTTTCCTGCTCCGCGGTGAACTTAAACACCGCGCTCACAACGTGCAGCTTTTCCTTTTCTGCCGCGTTCGCGGCAAAGGTATAGCGGTTTCGTGCCTGGCTCTCGCCCGCGAATGCACGCATAAGATTGATTTTTGTTTCACTTGACTTGAAATCTGCCATTTAAGTACCTCCAAAAAATTTTTATATGCTTATTATAATCAATCCGCGTGCAAACTATTCCGCAAAAAACTTTGTATAAATACTTGATATATTCGAAAAACTGTGGTAGAATGTATTAAACTTGGGGGAGAATTATGCGAAAGGCAGTGATATAAATGGAGGAACACAATCCAAAAAGACCAACCTTTTATTATTGGATAGTCGCACTTGTGATAATTGTTCTGCTTAACTCGTTTCTTTTTCCGATGCTCACATCGAGCAACGTCAAGGAGGTAAGCTACAACACCTTTTTAAACGAGCTTGAAAAAAAGAACATTGACAAGGTACAGGTGAACGAAAACGAGATTTTCTATTCCCTGACCGATGACGGCGATGAGAAGCAGCAGAAGAACACCGCAAACAATTTTCTGACCGACTTTGGCGGCGGAAAAACCGTATATCTGACCGTTAAAATGGAGGACCCGCAGCTTGTTGACAGACTATATGGCGCCGGCGCAACTTTTGAGCGCGTTGCGCCGAAGGAAATGAGTCCTTTGACAATGCTTGTCATCAGCTATGTACTGCCGATACTGATATTTTTCCTCATTTGGCGCGTCATGATGCGGCAAATGGCAAAGGGCGGCGGCAACGTCATGTCGTTCGGCAAATCCAACGCAAAAATCTATGTCAAGGCTAAAACCGGAAAAACCTTTGCCGATGTTGCGGGACAGGAAGAAGCAAAGGAATCGCTTACCGAAATAGTCGATTTTCTCCACAACCCGCAAAAGTACGCGGTAATCGGTGCGAACCTGCCGAAGGGCGCTCTGCTTGTAGGTCCTCCGGGAACGGGTAAAACCCTGCTTGCGCAGGCGGTTGCGGGCGAGGCTAACGTGCCGTTTTTCTCGATGTCCGGCTCGGAATTTGTCGAAATGTTTGTCGGTATGGGAGCGGCAAAGGTGCGCGACCTCTTTAAACAGGCGAACGAAAAGGCTCCGTGTATAGTGTTTATTGACGAAATCGATACAATCGGCAAAAAGCGTGACGGTCAGGGTTTTTCGGGCAACGATGAGCGCGAGCAGACTCTGAATCAGCTGCTGACCGAGATGGACGGCTTTGACGGCAAGCGCGGCGTGGTAATTCTTGCCGCAACCAACCGCCCGGAAACTCTTGACAAGGCGTTGCTGCGCCCGGGCAGATTCGACAGACGAATCCCGGTTGAGCTGCCCGACCTTCACGGCAGAGAAGCAATTCTTGAGGTTCATGCAAAAAATGTCAAAATGGAGAACAATATCGACTTTTCACAGATTGCAAGGGCAACCGCCGGCGCGTCCGGCGCAGAGCTGGCAAATATAATAAACGAGGCGGCGCTCCGCGCGGTGCGCTGCGGCAGAGATAAGGTTGCGCAGCAGGATTTGGAGGAAAGCGTTGACGTTATCCTCGCCGGCTACAAGCGTAAAGGCATGGTTGTTTCAAAACATGAAAGGGAGGTTATCGCGTACCATGAAGTAGGTCACGCTCTTGTTGCCGCGCTCCAGAAAAACAGCGCCCCCGTACACAAAATCACGATTATACCGAGAACCTCCGGCGCGCTCGGCTACACCATGCAGCTTGACGAGGACGAGAAGTTCCTCATGACGCGCGAGGAGGCGTTTAACAAAATAGTAACGCTGACCGGCGGCAGAGCTGCGGAGAAAATCATCTTTGATTCGATTACAACAGGCGCGTCAAACGATATAGAGCAAGCGACACGGCTTGCCCGCGCCATGATTGCAAGATACGGAATGAGCGACGAGTTCGGCATGGTCGCGCTCGAAACGGTGACAAACAAGTATCTTAGCGGCGACACATCGCTTGCCTGCTCGGAGGAAACAAGCGCGAAGGTTGACGGCGCAGTTGTGGAGCTTGTCAAAAAGGCATACGCCGCAGCGGAAAAAATTCTTTCGGAGAATACCGGCGCAATGCACCGTATCGCGGCTTATCTGATAGAGAAGGAAACCATAAGCGGCGAGGAGTTTATGTCGATTTTAAACGAGGTCAGAGCCGAAAACGGCGCGGACAATGTGAACGGCGCGGACGGCGCATATAGCACAGACAGCACGAACAGTGCAGACGGTGCGAACAGCTCGGACGGCAAAAACGGCACAGACGGTGCAAACAATACAAGCAACCCGTCCGCACAGACCGCCGGTAATTCCGAAAACACGCAAAACGCAAGTGATACAGGCTCCGCGAAACACGCGGACGGCTTAGACGGCAAGGAGGTATAACCGCTTTGAGAAAGGGTATCTGGAAGGAATATAAGGAACAGATAAAGCGCGACAAATTTACCTTTATGGTCTATGTTTTTCTGCGCGCACTGGTTATACTGGCGATTGTGGTGTCCTGCCTTCGCGGCGACTACGAGAATATATACGTCTGCGTTCTGTCGCTGATACTGTTTCTCGTTCCCGCGTTCTTTGAAAAAAACTTCGGCATAGAGCTGCCGAGGACGCTTGAAGTAATAATTCTGCTGTTTATTTTTGCGGCGGAGATACTCGGCGAAATGGAAAACTACTACACAAAATTTCCGTACTGGGACACCATGCTGCACACGATAAACGGCTTTATATGCGCTGCAATCGGCTTTGCCATGACAGACATTTTAAACCGCAACGAGCGGATAAAATTCAAACTCTCACCCGTCTTTCTGGCGGTTGTCGCGTTCTGCTTTTCAATGACAATAGGCGTTTTGTGGGAGTTCTTTGAATTTTTCTGCGACGTGGTTACGAAAACCGATATGCAGAAGGACATGGTACTCCCTGCGATAGCATCGACCCTGCTCGACCCGAACGGCTCCCAAAAATCAATACTTATTGATAACATCAAAACGGTCACTGTAAACGGCAAGGATTTGGGACTCGGCGGTTATCTTGATATAGGTCTTTACGATACAATGAAGGACTTGTTCGTCAACTTTATCGGCGCGGTCGTGTTCAGCGTTATCGGCTATGTATATGTAAAAAAACGCGGCAAGGGTACAATCGCAAGCTGGTTTATACCGCGGCTCAGAAATGAGCGCGAAAATCAAAAACCCGTTAAAAAGAAATAAAATATATACATAATGCGGCTCGCGGCGGATGTATTCTGCATTTTGCCGCGGCTGCAAAAAAAGAAAGGTACGGTCAAAAATGAAAAAGACATCAAACGACAACAAACTCAGACGGCTTACATACGCGGCAGTATTCGCGGCAATCGTATGCGTAATGACAATGATTGTCAAGGTTCCTACCCCGACAAAGGGTTATATGAATCTCGGCGATGTTGCGGTACTTCTTGCGGGCTTTATGCTCGGCGGAGTATACGGCGGCGCAGCGGCGGGCGTAGGCTCCGCGCTTGCGGACCTGTTCGCGGGATATATGGTATACGCGCCCGCAACCTTTGTTATAAAGTGGCTCACGGCTGCGGTTGCGGCAATCATATTCGGCAAAACCCGCCGCGGCACGGCTGCGGCAATCCTCAGCGGAGTTGTCGGCGAGGCGGTAATGGTGCTCGGCTACTTTGTATTCGAGATATTTATCTCGGGCGGAGCTGCGGCGGCTCTTACCGGAGTACCGATGAATCTGCTCCAGGGCGCGGTCGGAGTAATACTCTCAACGCTGCTTTACGCACTGCTTAAAAATAAAATCGATTTGAACTGATATTTATTACATCGGAAAAAGGCTGTTTAAAAAATCAATTGACTTTTTAAACAGCCTTTTGTTTTTTAGGGGATAGGAAAAAATCTTTGTAATCAACAAACTGAGCCAAAACTTCGGTTTTGGGTTACCCGACGGCGTTCGTCGCAGCTCGCGTTCTATCCTCAGATTTTCATCATAGACGAAAATCTCTCGTCCCCACGCGGTTGCTCCTCCTTCATCAAAAGCCGTAGCTTTTGATGAAAAAGGCGAAACAATTTGTATAAGCGATGCTGATTTTACTAAATCAGTTAAGCGCATTTCGACTTGTTTCGCCGTCTGAGCGGCGAAGCTTGCTGATAGCAAGGAAAGGAATACTTCTATGAAAAATCAAATTTTTTTGATTTTTCTACTTCATACAAAATGGACTGCATTACTCGTTCTTCCTAAAATATTTACTTTTCCTTTTCTTGCGTTCCAGAGTTTTTTTACATCCCCATTTTTGTTGCGACAGTCCTATACCCTGTCCTTCTGCTCATGCCTGTAATTCAGCGGCGAACAGCCATATGCCTCCTTGAATCTGTTTGAAAAATAGTACGCCGTCTTAAATCCGCACTCCTCTGCGATTTCGGAGATAGTCAGCGTTGTATTTACAAGCAGCTCCTGCGACTTTTTCAGCCGATAATTCATAAGGTATCGGTGCATGGTGCAATTTGTGTACCTTTGCATCAGCCTGTTAAGGTGGTACGGATGATAGCCGGAAACCTCCGCCAAATCCTCGTTTGTTATATCCGCGCGGTAGTTTTCCTCTATATACCGAATTACCCTCATCGCCTTATCATACGCGGTTGAGGAGGAAAAAATCATCATCCGCAAAATCCGCAGAATAATCGCCTTTAAAATTGCCGAGCTAAACTCATCCGCATATCGGATATTCTTTTTTCGCTCCGCAAGTATGGAATCGAGCAGCCGCTGAATTTCGTACACGCCCGACAGCACAATCGGTCGGTTAAGCTCGTCCGCATCCGAAAAGCTCGGACGCTCCAGTACCCTGTCCGCCCTGAAATTCTCTGCACAAACAGGCGTAAGAAATTCTTTGCAACTCATAAAGTCCTGTGTATAATCAAAATTGAGCGATATAATTTTAATCGGCTTGTCAACCTCGATTCCATATACGATTCCGCTTTTCAGCAGCACAACGCTCCCGCTTTGCAGCGGGTACTCGATGTTTTCTATTTTAATTCGACATTCCCCCGTGGTCACGTAAAACAAGCGGTGGTCGTAGGTCAAAACGTCGCCGTTTGAATTTTGCACCGCAAGCTCGCGCGCAAAGCGTATAAACGGATTGATTTCCGCTGTAAGCATTTTTATCACCAGATTTCGTTTATCGGATATGATTTGATAACCGACAGCGCGCCCCGCAACATTATTCACGGGCAGGCTCGTCTTTGTTTATATCCTATACTCATTATAGAGCCTTTTTGCCCCAAAATCAATATAAATCTTAAAAACGGCGGAGCAAACGCTTTTTTGACTGCCTTTTAGAGGATAGAAAAAGATTTTGAGCGGACTTTTTTCATTCCCTTTTATTTTCCGTCCAGAAATCTGTCAACCACCAACTGCCGAAACTGTGGCGAAAGGCTTGCAAAATACGCGGTAAAGCCTGTTACACGCACCACCAAATCGGGGTATTCCTCCGGATTTTCGTTCGCCTTCATCAGCTTTTCGCCGTCAAGCACGTTTATATTTATAAGCGTTCCGCCCTGCTTAAAATGCCCCTCAATTAAAGCAAGAACAGTGTCCACACCCTTCTCGTCCGCCGCGACATGGGGGTCAAACTCAATTTGCAGAGGCGCAGTGTTGCCGTATCCGCACTGAACGGAAGCAATGCCGTTGGACTGTGCCGTCGGCGCTCCGTCCTGTCTGAAATGCGGATTCGGGTTTGCTCCGTGAGAAATCGGCTCGCCGCGCCTTCTGCCGTTCGGCGTTGCGCCGACCTTTGAGCCGTATTCTATTGTCCTTGCCCACGAAAACCAACCCGGCACGAGCTGTCTGCCGTTTGGCATTTTTTGCGCACGGATATTTTTTACCCACGATTTTGTAAGCGCCACTGCCCATTTGTCCGACACTGTGTTCCCCTGACAAAACTTTGGCGAGGAATTTAACATAAGCCGTATTCTTTCGTCCGCAAAATTGCTGTCAAGCGCGTCATAAAGCTGTTCCCACGTGAGAAGTTTTTCTTTTTCTATTCTTGTCTGCATTGCCCCGAAGGAGTCTGCAACAACCGCGAGCCCTGCGCCATCCACTCCTATTGTATAAAGCTCAGCGCACTGCGATATGTCATCGCCGCGTTCAAGCGTGTTCTTCATCATCAGATTCATAATCAGCTCCGGAGTTACCTCCCACTGGTGGTCAAGGTGAAGGTTTATTCCCTTTGCGGTGGTGTCGATTGCAATTTTGAGGTGATTTTCATATATCTCAAAAAGCCGTTTGCAGGATTTTTCTTTTTCCGCGCGCATTTCGTTTAACGCAACGTCAAAGACCTTTGCAATATTGATTTTTACGGTATCGTTCATGGGAAACTCCTTGCCAGGAACGCACATCCAGTTACAGCCTACCGCAATGCGCTCGCGCGCGGTTTTCCTGTCAACTCCGTTTTTCATATATCCCTCACAGAGAGCTTTGTCATTGCAGAATCTCGGCCAGCCGTTTTTGTTTTTCAGCAGATAATAGACCGCCTTTTTAAGAAAATCCCTGTCGCAGTTTTCGTGTACCCGCACGGTCAGATTGCACGCTATGTCAATGTTGTCTGCGGCATCCAGAATAAGGTACGAAAGGTGATTTGTCATATCGCAGTCGTTTTCGTCAACGCCCGAAATCTGATAGTAGTGCGGGTCGATTAAGAGCAGATTTGCAATTAAAAACTTTGCCGTTTCGTCATCCAAAATGCCGTTTTTGACGTCGTTTTCGTAATACGGCAAAAGCAGCGTATCAAGCTGAAATCCCGCTCCGTCACGGGTATAAATCCTTGACGCGCAGTTGAAAAACGCCGTCCACTGGCACACCTCGCGGAATGTCTTTGGCGCGTCAAGCCGCACATTCTCACACGTTTTCAGCATTTCTTCAAGGCTTGCTTTAATTTCCGCGCGGTTTTCGTGCGGTATCATTTCTCTGATTTTTGCAATATGACGGTCAATAAACGCGATTATTGCACGAACACATTTTTCCTCCGCATCATAAAAAGCCTTTTTGTCGGGGTTGATTTTTCTGTATTTTTCTATCTTCTCCAAAAATCCGCCGAAGCCGAGCTTAAAGCCTATGCGATAGTCGCACGCAAAATGTGCGTCACCGTCAATGCCCGTCTGAATATTGTACTTTTCCTGCAACGGTTTTAAATCGTCATACGGAAATCTCTGTTCGTCCCATCTTTTGCTCCACTGGTCGGTAGAAGATGACATCAGCTCCATAATTTTCGGCTTTTTCTTAAGCCAGTCAGGGAGATAATGAACGTCGCCGCGGTAGTTTACAAGCATATCACGCCATCTGCCGCACAGCATTTCCATCGGGTCAACATACGGCTCGTGAGCGTTTATCACACGGCAGAAATTTTCACTCATACCGTCATAACCGTAAAAGCTTCCGTTTGAACTGTTATACCATGGCGTGACCTCGTACCCCTCCGAAATCGGTACCGTTCCGAAATCGTCAAGGTCGGTATAGCCGTTCTGTTTTTTCTTTTCAAGCGTATGGCGGATTTTTGTTTCGCGCATTGATTTTAATCTGTCAGCGTATGTAAGCATATTTTTCAAGCTCCTTCATATATTCTTTTGACGGAACGCTAAAACCGTCGGGTTTTTGTCCGAGCGCTTTCCGCTTTGAATTTCCGAGCGGATGATACGGCAAAAGTTCATACTTTTTCACATTATCAAGAGTTTTTAAAAATTCCGATATTTTATCAATTTCTTGATTTATTTCGGGTATAACGGGAGTTCTTGCGATAATCGGAATATTAAGCTTATTAAGATTTTCAAAGTTTTGAATAATTTTGCCGTTGCCGACCCCTGTGTATTTTTTATGCAAAGCACTGTTCCAAATTTTGAGGTCTGCCATAACAAAATCAAGTTTTTTGAAAATTTTCTCATCATAGTATATGAGCGAGGTTTCAACAGCACAGTTTATGTTTTTTTCTTTGCATTTGTCTATACACTCGCTTAAAAATTCCTTTTGCGCAAGCGGTTCTCCGCCGGAGAAGGTTACGCCGCCGTTTTTTCCGTAATACGGCACGTCAAGCATTATTTCCGACAGAATATCATCTGCGGTCATCTCTTTGCCGCACACAACCCTTGCGCCCGAAAAGCATCCGTCTGCGCACATTCCGCAGTGAATACACCTTTCGGGATAGAATAATGTTTCCTTCTCAAAACCGATACATTCGGGATTATGGCACCACCTGCACGAAAGCGGACAACCCTTAAAAAAGACCGTTGTCCGTATTCCGCTTCCGTCGTGGATTGACGACCTTTGAATATCGGCTATCATTCCCGTTTTCATTATATTTCCTCTGCTTTTCCGCTGAGCGATGAGCGCATCGCGGCGTCAAGCATCGCCATAATCTTCATGTTTTCCGAAAGAGTAAGCACGTCAAGCACGCTCTCGCCTGTCTTTATATGGTTAGCAAGGTGCGACGGCATATTTTTGTATTTATCGGAAAATTCAAATCCCGCAATCTCGACCTCGTTTCCGTAAATGTCATATGCTTTTACATTCGGCGAGCTTTCCGCACCGCCCGTGCAAACAACCGCGCCGTCCGAGCACATAACCATAGGTCCTGACGGAATAACCGCTCTCGGAGTAGTCCATGTGCCTTCAATAACCGACATTTTATCATCATAGCTGATTATCGCGGCAAAATTGTCGTCGGTATCGCCGAACGGAGTGTTAAGATTTGCGCCGACCGCCGCAACGCTCCTTGCGCCGTCACCCATAAACCACTCGGAGAACAAACAGCCGTAGCACGCTATATCCAAAAAAACACCGCCGCCGAGTCTTGCGCTGTGCCACCATGTTTTGCCGCGCTGTGCGTCCGTCATTTCCTCGGCGTTTTCACTCACGCCCCTGTGCTTTGCGCCCTTGCCGAGCGGACCTGTGTGACCGTTGATATATCTGAGTTTCAGCGGCTTGCCTACGATTTCTCTGTCAAGTGCGAACTTCATTTTATGGATATATTCCCGCCACACAACAGGCCAGTTTACAACCGCCTCTATGCCGTATCTTTCCACACTCGCCCGAATTTTCTTTGCTTCATCATAGCTTACTGCAATCGGTTTTTCTATGGAAACATTTATATGCCGTTTTGCACATTTCTCCACAATTTCGGGTTTAAGGCAGTTTTCGCACATAATAAATGCGTAGTCGGGTTTCAGTTCGTCCAGCATTTCTTTGTAATCGTCATATATATTTGCACAGTAATTTTTACGCACATTTTCCAGATTCCACCCTGCGGTGTAGCGCAGAGGAGGAATTTTTTCCTCACCGGCGTTCACATCTGCCGCACCGATAAGTTCAAAGTCCGGCTGCTCGCTGATATACAGTGCAACCTCGTTTACGTGCATATGTGCAAAACCTATTATTACAGCCTTAGTTTTCATCTGCAAACACCTCTCTTTTAAGTTCTGCCGATTTGTAGAAAAGCTCAAGTATTTTCGCCGTGTTTATTGTTTCTGACGGCTTTACAATCGGCTCCGCCTCGCCTTTTAACACTTTTCTTAAATTATCCGCAATATACATATGTCCGGCAAACGGAGCGTTATATATGAGTTTGTTCATACTCAGGTTCTCCTCGCCGCTCTCGCCGTAATATATCTTACCTTCCGGAAGGTCAATTCCGGCTTTATCACCGACAATACGTATATCGGAGCTTTCGGGCATATTTGCCGCCCACGCCACCTTAAAGCTGACGTTCGCGCCGCCGCGGAATTTAAGCGTTCCGCAGGCAAAATCCTCAACATCCATTTCATCGGGATTGAATTTTCGCATATTATCCACATTCCCCGTCAGCGCACCGCTCGATTTGAGCGAGCCGAGCTCCTGTTTGTGATTTTGCATTGTAACACCGCTTACCGATTTTATCTCAGGATTTCCCATAAGCCACAAGAGAGCGTCCAGCATATGTACGCCGATATCAACAAACGCTCCGCCGCAGCTTATTTTTTTCATATGAAAAGTTCCCCAATACGGAATACCTCTGCGGCGCACCCTTGCAAAGTCGCCATAATATATGTTTCCGAGACCGTTTTTGTCTATGTACTCCTTTGCCGCAAGGCGGTCGGGAGTAAAACGCATACTCTGACACGCCATAAGGAGCCTGCCGTTTCTCTCGGCTGTGTCAAACATCTCTTTTGCATCCGCATAGCAGAACGCAAGCGGCTTTTCACAAAGGACGTTTGCGCCGCTATTCAGCGCCATGAGAGTGTATTCCTTATGAAAGCAATTCGGAACGCAGACCGAAACAAGGTCGGGTTTCTCCTTTTCAAGCATTTCCTCCGCGTCCTTATACCAATTCGGTATGCCGTGACGCTTTGCCGTTTCCCTTGCCGCGGTTTCGTTTATGTCCGACACCGCAGATATACAGAAGTCGTCGCCGAAATTTCTGTACGCCGGTATATGTGCGGAGTTTGTTATCATTCCGCAGCTTATTATACAAACCTTAATCAATGAGCTTCGCCTCCCTTAAAAATCCGAATGTTTTGCCGTCGTTTTTTGTTGCCCTGTATTCAAGACCGATATAACCGTCATACGGCAGCGCGGATATTTCGCTCAGTATTTTTACATAGTCAATGTTTCCCGTCCCCGGCTCGTGCCTGCCCGGGGAATCGGCAACGTGAAAGTGACCTATCAAGTCAATGTTTTTCCGTATATCCTCAATGGATAAATCGCCCGTCATGCTCTGATGATAAATGTCATAGAGCATTTTTATGTTCGGACTGTTTACCTTTTTTAAAAGTTCAAAGACAGGCTCTGCATACGGCATGGAGTACCCTTTTCTGTCAATAGCGTTAAGCGGCTCGATTACCAGAGTTACATTCTCTTTTTCGCATATCGGCTTTGCGGCGTTCAGGCATTTGAGCGCGTTTTCCGCGCAGTACGGCGCACCTTCGCCTATCAGCACTATCATCGCGGATGCACCCAGCTTTTTGTATGTCGGTATGCTCTCGCATAGAGCCGCGACAAACTCCTCCGCTCTGCCGGAGTTAAGTATTCCCCTCGATAAATCATAAGAGAGTGCCTCATCCGTGCTGTCGATATTGAACACCGAGAGCCGCATTTTGTTTTTGTCAAGCAACCGCTTAACCTTATCAACATCTTTGTTTGTCCATTTCCAAAATTCGACCGTGTTTATTCCGCAGTCCCCGACCGCGCCTATTCTGTCATAAAAATCAAATCCCGAAAACATCATGTCTATACAGCAGCTGACCGGCGGTTTTATATTCTTTTCCTTAATCAAAACTCAACAAATCCTTTCCGCTTGGGATTTCGCCTATATCGGGGAACTTCAGTATTTTGGAGCCGCTCATCGCACTTTCGTGAGCAAGGATTCCGGTAAGCGTGTAGACCGCCGATGTCCACGCGTTTATCGGAGGGATTTTGTCCTCTGTGACCGCCCTGACAAAATCGTCAACGCAGAAAAAATGCGAGCCGTTGTGTCCGATTACCGAGAGGTCACCTTCCGCCTTTGCCCTTTTTTCCATTTCGACAAACTCTTTGGGAAGTCTGTCCGTGTTATGCACGGGGGAAAATCCCACATGGTATTTGTATTCCAGTCTGCCGAGTTTTTTGTCGATTTTGTCCGCCTCGGCAGTGTATGTATATGTGTTAATTTCATCGCTTAGATCAACCGAATCCGCAGTCTGACCGAAAACCGCGCCGCGTGAGAACAAGTGCTGATTTCCGCTGTATTCGTACGTTCCCTTTGTGCCGTAGATTCCCGTAATATAGCTTGACGGCTTGACCGAGCCTATTCTTCTGAACTCGTTCAGTCTGCCGACTGCGCCGTTTTTGAATCTGACAATCGCGGTTTCATTGGAATACGGGTTATCCCAGTCGTTTACGCCCTTGCCGTAAACGCCGTCGCCAACCTTCTGCGCGCCGTCCTCGATGTAACTCTCGATCATCAGTCCCTTCACCAGTTTATGAACATCTTCTGAAACCTTACAGCTGTGCATAACATCCTTACTGATACGGATCTGTTCCGCAAACCGTTTTCCGGAGTTGGAATGATTGGTGTCTATGATAACAGCAGGATTTACCAGCTTTGTCTGAGCGGATTCGTTGACTTCCTGATAGTGTTCCAGGAGATTCTGCAGATCTTCGTAATGATAGTTCGGCATATTTCTTCCGAATTTGTCCACATAACCACGCAGAATCGCATGTGCGTAAGGATTACCGGGAGTTTTTACTTCCCAGCCGCGGTACAGGAACATATGACCATGCTGTGCGGCGATGATAGAATTCATCATGACAGAAATATCTCCGCCGGTCGGGTTCTTCATACCTGCCGGGATGCCAACGCCGCTGGCGGTCAGACGGTGCTGCTGGTCTTCGACAGAACGGGCACCGATGGCAACGTAAGACAACAGATCCGATAAATATCTGTGATTTTCCGGGTACAGCATCTCATCGGCACAGGTAAATCCCGTCTCATTGACTGCTCTGGTATGCAGGTCACGGATCGCAATGATACCCTTTAACATGTCTTCTTTTTTTTCCGGATCCGGCTGATGCAACATACCCTTGTATCCCATACCGATGGTTCTCGGTTTGTTGGTATAAATTCGCGGAATCATAAAAATCTTATCTGCCACCTTATCCTGTACAGTACGAAGACGGCTGATGTAATCGATCACCGCATCTTCATTGTCGGCGGAACAAGGTCCGATGATCAGCAGAAGCCGGTCATCTTTTCCCTCGAAGATTTCACGGATCTGTCTGTCGCGATCCTCTTTGATTGCTGCTATTTTTTCACTTACCGGAAACTGTTCTTTTAACTCCTTCGGGGTTGGTAGTTTCCGTAAGAATTCCATATCCATTTCCATAATTTCAAAAGCCTCCATAAAAAATAAAGAATTTTGCACTTCAACGCGTTGCAGTGCGAATCTGTTTATAATCATACTTGGTTACAGATGATTCGTCAACCCTTTTTTGAAATTTAATTACTCAATTTGCCATTTACAAATTTCGTAACTCTTCAGTACCCTCACAGTTATGAGCCAAAATGCATTTCTAATCACCTTCGGTGATGGCATTT
>OGRO01001816.1_pt1 | contig 17875 bp, 14 predicted proteins | sample 1553451 | NCBI WGS metagenome assembly OGRO01 (sample SAMEA2580021, study PRJEB22360) | human gut metagenome
CGACGGCGAGGTTCGCATGGACGGCGCCCCGGAAGAGGTGCTCGTGCGCGCCGACGAGCTGCGCTCGCTTTCCCTGGAGGTGCCCTTCGCCTGCCGCCTTTCGCTCGAGCTGCAGGCCGCGGGCGTTCCCGTTTCCACCTGCATCACCGACGACACCCTGAAGGAGGAGCTATGCGCCTTGCGTTCGAAGATGTGAGCTACTCCTACGAGGGCGGCGAGGCGAAGAAGAAGCGCGGCCGCCGCAAGAAGGACGCCGCCCGCCAGGCCGATTGGGGCAACGCGCCCGATGCCGTGTGGGCCCTGCGCGATGTGACCTTCACGGTGGAGCCGGGGGAGTTCTTCGGCGTCGCGGGGCACACCGGCAGCGGAAAATCCACGCTCATCCAGCATATGAACGGCCTTGTGCATCCCACGTGCGGCCGTGTTCTGGCCGATGGGCGCGACTTGGCGGAAAAGGGCGTCGCCACCGAAGTGCGCCGCCAGGTGGGACTCGTGTTCCAGTATCCCGAGAACCAGCTGTTCGCCAACACCGTCTACGACGACGTAGCCTTCGGGCCGCGCAACATGGGGCTTGGCGCCGAGGAAGTCGACCGCCGCGTGCGGGAGGGCCTGGCCCTGGTGGGGCTGTCTTTCGACGAGCTTGCCGAGCGCATCGAGCAGTCCAAGCCTGTCTTGGGCAATAGCCAGAAGCGCCAGGTCGAAATCGGCCCCATCTTCGAGATTCTCGATGAGATTCGCGACATCTTTCCCGAGGAACTGCGCCAGGCCCGCATCATCGTTCGTGACCGCCAGGGCATGATCGAGGCGGCCGAAATCGACGCCAACCGCATCCTCGAGGACGCCGAGCGTCAGGCCGAGCACCTTGCGGGCGAAGAGGAGGTCGTGCGCCTTGCCGAGCAGCGTGCCCAGGAGGTCATCGATGACGCCATGGCCCGCGAGCGCGAGATGCGCGTCGGTGCGGAGGATTACGCCGATCAGATCTTCGCGAACCTCGAGACGAACCTCGACAACCTTCTCAAGAACGTCACCCGCTGCCGCCAGCGCCTGAACAGCGGCATGACCGACTAATGCGCGTTCATTGCTCGGCGGCTCGATAGCTGGGAGGTCGAGCAATGCAACAGCTCATCGTTTCCATTCATCCGGATCTAGCGGAACCGGCGTCAACGCGTTTTATCGAGGGCACGCTCGACGTGACTTCCTATCACGTTGGTGGCATGGACCTGCAGACGCCGGATGGCATCCAGTACCATCTCCAACTGACGAACACCGGCGAGGGCGTTTTGCTTTCCGGCGAGGCGAGCTGCACGGCGATAACCCCGTGTGCGCGTTGCCTTGCCCCGACGAGCCTCGAGATTTCGGGAGCCGTCGAGGGATATTACCTGCTCGAGCCCGCCGAGGATATCGACGGCTACGAGGATGACGAGTTCGAGGTCATCGACGCGGACGGCAGTTTCGACATCGCCCCGGCCGTCATCGCCGCCCTCGTGTACGCGACCCCTTACGTCATCCTGTGCAAGGAGGATTGCGCCGGCCTATGCCCGCATTGCGGAGCCGACCTCAACGAGGGACCCTGCTCGTGCGGCGAAACAGACGAAATCGATCCCCTCAATCCCTTCGCGGTTCTCAAGGACCTCGAGTTTGGCGACGAGTGACGCCGCCGTCGTGGGGTACAAGACGTATACATGCCCCCATGCCGCCCAGTGTGGCGGTTGCGAGTGGCTGTCAGTTCCCTATCCCATCCAGCTTTCCCGCAAGCGCGCGGCGCTCGGGGAGCTGTTCGCGCCATTTGGCCGTGATGTGGATGACATCGTCGGCATGGATGAGCCCGTGGCCTATCGCCACAAGATCATGACACCGTATGCCCCCGGCAAGGGTGGCAAGCCGAGACATGGCATGTACAGGCGCGGGACGCACGATCTCGTCGGGATGCGCACGTGCCTCGTCGAGCATAAGGCGGGCCGTCCCATCCTCGAGAGCATCGCGGAACTCGCCCAGGGATTCCGAATCCCGGCATATGACGAGAACACGGGAAAGGGGCTGCTGCGTCATGCGATCGTGCGCGTTGGCAGGGTGACGGGGCAGGTCATGGTGACGCTCGTCGTCAATCGCAAGGAGTTTCCGCGTAAGAGGGCCTTCGTCGCCGCGTTGCGCAAGAGGCATCCCTCCATCGAAAGCGTGAGCTTCAACGTGAACACGCGTCGTACCAATGCCGTGCTCGGGCCGCTTTCGATGACGGCCTATGGCCAGGGTTGGATAGAAGACGAGCTATGCGGATGCACTTTTCGCATTCCCACGGACGCGTTTTACCAGACCAATCCGGCACAGACCGAGCGTCTCTACCAAATCGCGATTGACATGGCGCGGCTGCGCGAAGGCGACCGCGTGCTCGACGCATATTGCGGAATCGGAACCATCGGCATCATAGCCGCCAGGCAGACGCGCATCGAGCTCGTCGGCGTGGAGAGCGTCGAATCGGCAGTTTGCATCGCCCGGGAGAACGCCCGCATCAATCGCGTGAGAAACGCGAGTTTCGTCTGCGCCGATGCGGGGGAGTACCTTGCCAAGGCCGACGAGACGTTTGACGTCGTCATCCTCGACCCTCCTCGCGCCGGGGCCTCCGAGGAGTTCCTGGGTAGCTTGCTGGCGGCCGCTCCCCGGCGAATCGTCTACATCAGCTGCAATCCCGTCACGCAGGTGCGTGATATCGAACGGCTCTCGTCTGCCTATCGGGTTGCGCGTCTCGTGGGCGTTGACATGTTTCCCCATACCAAGCATCTCGAGAGCGTGGCGCTGCTCGAACGCCGATGAAGAGGGCGAGGCAGCAGCGATGTGCCAGGGGGTCAGGCCCCTTGACACATTAGCGTGTGTCAAGGGGCCTGACCCCCTGGCACACCGTCGTGGGACAAATGACTTGCCCCCTTGTCCCGCTCCCTCGTAATTTTCTCTTCACTCTCGCGATAAATCGTGTTATATTTCTTTTTCGCGTGTTCGAAGAGATTCTGCGCGTCGCGATGACGCGCTTGCTAGAAAGGTAACAGACGATGGCAGTACCCAAGCGCAAGACCGGCAGGATGAAGACCCATTCTCGTCGTTCCTCCAACGACGTTTGTAGGACGGCACCCCGTTCCGTATGCCCGCAGTGCGGCGAGGTCAAGCTTCCGCACACCATTTGCCCGAGCTGTGGCTATTACAAGGGCCGTGAGGTTCTCGTCGTCGAGGACTAAAGGCAATCTACACATTACGTGTAATCCTGCAAACGGTCGCCCGCTTGCAGGATTATTTCTTTATTCTGGGAAGAAAGATCTCGTGAGGCGGGTGGATGAGCATGGATGAGGTCAAGGTCGTTGTAGACGCGATGGGTGGCGATGATGCGCCCGGCGTCGTGCTCGAGGGCGTTGGCCAGGCCGTGGCGCAGGATCCTTCGCTCACCGTCATACTCACCGGGCCCGAGGACGTGATCGTTCCCTTTGCCGCACAGCACGGCAATGTTATCGCCCATCCGACCACCGAGGTCATTGGCATGGGAGAGCATCCGGCGGAGGCCGTGCGCCGCAAGAAGGACTCCTCGATCGTCGTGGGCTGCCAACTCGTCAAGGACGGCGAGGCGGGCGGGTTCTTTTCCGCCGGTTCGACCGGCGCGTGCATGTCGGCCGCCACGCTCGTCATCGGGCGCATCAAGGGCGTCAAGCGTCCCGCCATCGCAACGGTGCTCCCCTCTCCCGTGGCGAAGGTCGTCTTCGCCGACATGGGCGCAAATGCCGATTGCAAGCCCGAATACCTCGTCCAGTTCGCGCGTATGGCACGCGTGTACGCGCAGGTCACCCTCGGTATCGACAACCCGAGCGTCGGCTTGCTCAACATCGGCGAGGAGGAGACGAAGGGTTCCGAATTCGCGCAGGAATGCCACAGGCTCATGAAGGAGCACGTGCCCAACTTCCGGGGAAACGCCGAAGGCCGCGCCCTCGCGTTGGGTGGTTTTGACGTGATCGTGACCGATGGCTTTACCGGAAACGTCGCTCTCAAGGTCTACGAGGGCGTCGGCATGGCGCTTCTGGCCGGCCTCAAGGAGACGATCTACTCGACGACGAAATCGAAGATCGGCGGTCTGCTCATCAAGGACGCGCTTTCGAAGTTCAAGGACGAGCTCTCGGCCGACAAGTACGGTGGCGCCCAGTTGCTCGGCTGCAAGGGCGTGTGCCTCATCGGGCATGGCTCGAGCAATGCGCAGGCCATTTGCAGCGGCGTGCTCGCGACGGCCGATGCGATTCGCCAGGATATGCCGGGAAGGCTCGCCTTTGCCCTGGCAGACGGCGATGCGCAGGCAGAAGGGCTCTGATATGGCCAACGAGGAGGTCCTCGAGACCCATCCCGACAAGATAGCCAAGGCCGAGGAGATTCTCGGATACGAATTCAAGGACAAGCCGTTGCTCGGGGCGGCCATCACGCATCCTTCCGCTCTCGACAAGGAGAAGACGCTCTACGACTACGAGCGGCTCGAGTTCCTGGGCGATTCCATCTTGGGCGCCATCACGGCCATGTATCTCTTCACTCAGTATCGCGACCTCGACGAGGGCGGCCTCACGCGCATCAAGGTGTCGCTCGTCTCGGGCAAGAGCCTTTCGCGCGTCGCCTATGACGAGGGCATCGCCGATTGCATCATCTTTGGCGAGAGCGAGGCGGGGACGGACAAGCGTGGGCTTCCCTCGGCGCTCGAAAACGTCTACGAGTCGCTCGTCGCGGCGCTCTACCTGGATGCCGGCATGGACGCAGCCTACGAGTGGGTGTCCCGTTCGCTGCTCACGCACGCCGATCGCAGCCTCGCCTCGGTGCCGGAAAGCCCCAAGTCATCGCTGCAGGAGCTCCTGCAAGACGAGGGCAGGCAGCCGCATTACAGGATCACCGGCTTTGACGGACCGCCCCATGACCGCACTTTCCACGCGCAGGTCCTCGTCGACGACGAGGTGATCGGCGAGGGAAGCGGCAAATCCAAGAAGCGTGCCGAAGCCGCGGCGGCGCAGGTCGCGCTCGACGGGTTCGAGAAGAAGAGGGCCTGACGTGTACCTCAAGTCACTCGTCCTCAAGGGGTTCAAGTCATTTGCCGACCGGGCTGTGCTCTCGCTCGAGCCGGGCATGACGGTCGTCGTCGGTCCCAACGGGTCGGGTAAGTCGAACATCTCGGATGCCGTCTTGTGGGTGCTGGGCGAGCAGAGCGCCAAGCAGCTGCGCGGCCAGGCGATGGAAGACGTCATCTTCGCCGGCTCGTCTGCGCGTCAGGCGGTCGGACTGGCCGAGGTCGACCTCGTGCTCGACAATTCCGATGGCACGCTCCCGCTCGACTTCGACGAGGTCGTCGTCACGCGGCGCATGTACCGCAGCGGCGAGAGCGAGTATCTCATCAACGGCTCGCCCTCGCGCCTCATGGACGTACTCGACATTCTCAACGATTCCGGTCTCGGTCGTGACACGCATTCGATTATCTCCCAGGGCTCGCTGCAAAACGTGCTGCGCGCCCGTCCCGAGGACCGTCGCCTGCTCATCGAGGAGGCAGCCGGCATCCTCAAGCACAAGAAGCGAAAGGAGCGCTCGGCTCGCAAGCTCAAGAACATGGATGGCGAGCTGCAACGCGTCCACGACATAGCCGGCGAGATCGACCGCCAGCTCAAGCCCCTCGAGCGCCAGGCGAATCGCGCACGTCAGCATGAGCAACTCACCGAGGAGCTCAAGTCCGTCGAGCTCTCGCTCGCCGTCGATGACTTGCGCAGGCTCCAGGATTCCTGGCGCGAGACCGAGCGACTGGAGAAGGAAGCCGACTCGCTCGTCGAGCTCGCGCGCTTTCGCACCGACGAGAAGAAACGCGAGCTCGAGAAGTATCAACAGCTCCTCGAGGAAAAGGGCCTGTTTGCCGGGGACATAGCCGAGCAGCGCCGACGTTGCCAGACGGTTCTCGAGCGCCTCGACTCGGGCATGCTCTTGCTCGAGGAGAAGGGGCGCAACATGGTGACGCGCCTTTCCGAGCTACGCCAGGCCGTCCATCGTTCCGAGGCGAGTCGCATTGACGTCTCCTCCCGTCTCGAGACCTACGAGGCCGAGCACCGGGACACGGTTGCCCAGCTCGACGAGCTCACCGCCCAGCTCGAGCGCAAGCAGGCCGACGCCAACGAGATTCACGATCTGCACGAGCAGGCAGAGCGCGAGCTCGCCGAGGTGAACGTCGAGGCGCGTGCCTGCGAGAGGGAATTTGACGAATGCACGCTTGCGGAGCTCAAGGCCACCGAGAGCCTTTCTACCGCCGACGTGGAGGATGGCCTTTTGGCCAACCGCATCGCGCAAATCGAGAGCGCCCAGGTGTCCACCCAGGCGACGCTCGCGGCGCGGCGTACCCGTCTCGAGGATCTCGAGGAGCAGCTTGCGCAGCTGCAAGCCGATTCCCTGGCCGCAAAGTCCGATATCGATAGCCGCGTGCGCATTCACGACGACTGCCGTGCCCGTCTCGAGGAAAAGCGCGACCAACTCAGCTCACTGCGAGCGGAGATAAAGGGTCTCGAGCACGTCGACAGAGCCCTTGACGAGTCGCGTCCGCTGCTCGCATGGGCCATGGAGCGCCAGGACGGCAACGTCGTCTCGCCCGTAAGCGAGCTCTTCTCCGCCCCGCCTGCGCTCGAGCGCCTTGTCGAACATCTACTGGGATCCGACATGTTCGGGCTCATGACCAAAGATGCGCACGCCTCGGCCGATCTGGTCGACCGGCTCCTGAAGGCCGAGCTTTCCGGGGGCGAGCTCTCGCTCATCAGCGTCGGTGGTGCGCCCATCGAGCGATCTCGTGCCAAAGCCGGCACGCGCCTGCTCGATGAGGTCACCTTCGCTCCCGAGCACGAGCGCGTCGCCGAGCTCCTGCTTGGCGATGTCTACGTGCTCGATTCGGCCGTCGAGGCCATCGAGGCAGCTGCGGCGGACACAACGGGAGCGCGTTTCGTCACGCGCGATGGCGTGGTCGCGTGGCCCAACGGCAAGGTCACCATTGGCACGCAGGTCACCGACACCGAGGGCGTCTTGAGTCGCAAACGGCGTCTGCGGGAGCTGCAGGCGCAGGAGCCCACCGTCATCAAGGCCATCGGGGACGGCGAGCGCGACGTCGATCAGGCGCTCAACAACTTGCGCATTGCCCAGGCGGATGACTTCGAGCTTTCGCAGTCGATTGCCCAGGTTTCCGGCGAGACGGACAGCCTGCGCGAGGAAGTCGGTCGTCTCGAGCAGACGATCACCGGCCAGCTGCAGGAGAAGGGGCAGATTCAGGAACGTCGCGCGCGCATCGCCGAGGACACGGCCGCGAGTCGCGCGAAGGTCGAGGAACTCGCCGCACGCAAGGACGAGCTCGCCGCGCACAAGGCGGAGCTCGACGAAAGGGTTGCCGCCGCACGCGATAAGAGCGCCGCCTTGGCTACCCGCGAAGAGGGTTTCACGCGCGAGATTTCCACCATCCGGGTCGATCTCGCGACCGTACGTGAGCGCGAGAGGCATCTCGGCAAGCAGATCAGGTCCCTGGGGGACGAGATCGCGCAACTCGAGGAAACGCTCAAGGTCTCGCATGAGACAGAAAGCAACCTCGAAATACTGCGCCTGCGCGTCGAGCCCCTCTACGACGTGTTCACGAACCTGCGCGAAGGCGTGCAGGAGAAGGCCGAGGTCCTGCGCGATCGTGCCCAGATCGAGCAGGCGGGCCAGGGTGACCTGCGCGATACCATCGACAAGGCACGCGAGGCCGTTGACGCCGAGCAGGCCAAGCTCGACGAGGCCAACGAAAAACTCACGCAGGTGCGCATCGAGAAAAGCAAGCTCGAGGTCAAGGTCGAGGCCGCCATAGCCGTCATCACTGAGACCCATGGCGTGCTGCTCGACATCGCCCTCGCACTCGACCCTCCCGAGAATCGCGACGAGGAGGAAAGGCACGCCGAAAGTCTGCGACGCAAGCTCGGCAATCTCGGTTCGGTAAACCCGGTGGCCGTCGAGGAGTACCGCAAGCTCAGGGAGCGCCGCGAGTTCATTTCCGTGCAGCTCGAGGATCTCGAGGCCGCGGCCAAGGCGCTGCAGCGCATCGTCGCGGCGATCGACCGCAAGATGCGCAACCGCTTCATCGACACCTTCGAGCAGGTCAATGCCAACTTCGAGGAGGTGTTCGCGCAGCTCTTCCCCGGCGGAAACGGGCATCTTGAGCTGACGGATCCGGATAATCCCGAGGAAACGGGCGTGGAGGTCTATGCGCAACCGCGCGGCAAGAAGGTCCGCAAGCAGACGCTGCTTTCGGGTGGCGAGCAATCGCTCGTGGCACTTGCGTTGCTCTTCGCCGTATATCGCGTGCGCAAGACACCGTTCTACATACTCGATGAGGTCGAGGCGGCTCTCGATGACACCAATCTGCGCCGACTGCTCTCGTATCTCGACAGCATCCGCTCGTCCACGCAATTCATTATCATCAGCCACCAAAGGCGTACGATGGAGATGGCGGACCTGCTCTACGGCGTCTCGATGCGCAGCGATGGCGTGTCCAAGCTCGTGTCGCAGAAGCTCGACCAGCAGATTCGCCTCTCGACCGAGGATTCGGGCCAGACCCGCGACGTCGAGGAGTTCAGCGGCGCGCAATAACGCCTGCTTGCAAGGGAGATTCACATGGCGTTCAAGGACAAGATCGATCGGAGCAGGGCGAAGTTCAACGAGCGGATGAACGTGCTGTTTCGCCGCGGTCCCAAGCTCGACGAGGATTTCTGGGATGACCTGGAGGAGACGCTCATCTTGAGCGACCTGGGTGCCCAGGCGACCATGGAGGTCATTGACCGTTTGCGTGACCAGGCCACGCGCCGCGCTCTGCCCGATGCGTATGCGGTGCTCGATCTTCTCGCCGACGAGATAAGCGGGCTGTTTGCCGAGCCCGATCCCGACCCCTTCCGCATGAATCCCGTCTGCGTGCTCTTTGTGGGCATCAACGGCGCGGGAAAGACCACGACGGTCGGTAAGCTCGCAAACCAGGCATCGCTCGGCGGTCGCAAGGTGCTCATCGGATCGGCTGACACCTTCCGTGCCGCCGCCATCGAGCAGCTCGACATCTGGGGCGAGCGCAGTGGCGTCGAGGTCGTGAAGCGCGAACGCGGAAGTGATCCGGCAAGCGTGTGCTATGACGTCGTCGAACGCGCCGAGCAGTTGGGAAGCGACCTGGTCCTCATCGACACCTCGGGGCGTCTGCACACCTCCGACGAGCTCATGCGCGAGCTGCAGAAGGTGGTCAACGTCACGCGCAAGCGCGCCGACGTCGATGTCAAGACCGTGTTGGTGATCGATGCCACGACGGGTCAGAACGGCCTGCAGCAAGCTCGCGAGTTCGACAAGGCGCTCGATCTGGACGGTGTCATCATGACCAAGCTCGACGGAACCGCGAAGGGCGGCATCGCCGTGGCCGTGAGCCGCGAACTGGGACTGCCTATCTTGCGCGTGGGCGTGGGCGAGGGCATCGAGGACCTGCAGCCCTTCGAGCCGCGCGAGTACGCCGAGGCGCTCTTCGGCGAGATGCGCGACGAGGTAGAGGGCAAGGACGAGCCCGTGCCTGTCGTCGATACCTGTTCCGGAACCGGGGAAGGGAGCCTCGAGGACGTCGAGGAGGCTCCCGAGGTCGAGACCGATGACGAGCTCGTCGAAGCGCAACTCGAACCCGAGGAGGAACTTGCCGAAGCCGAGACCGAACCCGAGACCGACGACGAGGAGTATGAGGACGGTGTCGAGATTTGGCTTGAGGTCGATGACGGTTCCGAGGATGATGAGGTCGACGAGTTCGAGGACGAGCCTGCATTTGACGAGGGCGATGCAGATGACGAAATCGATGCGGAGCCCGTCGACGAGGACGATTCGGAACCTGCCAAGGAATCGTTCCGCGACAAGATGCGCCGCTGGTTTTCATAAGGAGCGATGATGTTCGAGAGTCTTTCCGACAAGCTGCAAAAGGCGTTTACCGGGTTCAAGTCCAAGGGCCACCTGACTGAGGACGACATCAACGACGGCATTCGCGAGATTCGCATGGCGTTGCTCGAGGCGGACGTCAACTACAAAGTGGTCAAGAACTTCACGCGCCGTGTCAAGGAGCGCTGCCTGACCGCCGAGGTCATGGATTCGCTCACGCCGGGTCAGAACGTCATCAAGATCGTGCTTGACGAGCTGACCGAGCTGCTGGGCGGCACGACGGCCGAGCTTACCTTTGGCAGCAGGATTCCCGGTGTCGTCATGCTCGTGGGCTTGCAGGGCTCAGGCAAGACGACTGCAGCGGCCAAGCTCGCGTATCGCCTCGGGAAGCAAGGCCACAACCCGCTGCTGGTCGCCTGCGACGTCTACCGTCCTGCAGCCGCTGACCAATTGCAGACCCTTGGCGACGAGATGGGCGTGCGTGTCTATCGCGGTGACGGCAAGGACCCCGTCAAGATCGCGACGGAGGGCGTGCGCGATGCCATCGACAGCCTGCGCGACGTCGTGATCATCGACACCGCGGGTCGCTTGCACGTCGACGAGGAGATGATGGACGAGGCGGTCGCGATTCGCGATGCCGTCGAACCCGACCAGATTCTCATGGTCGTCGATGCCATGACGGGCCAGGATGTCGTGAACGTCGCCGCCGCGTTTGCCGAGCAGGTCGACTTCGACGGCGTCATCATGTCGAAGATGGATGGCGACGCCCGTGGCGGTGGCGCCCTCTCCATCCTCGAGGTCACGGGTAAGCCCATCGAGTTCATCTCGGCTGGCGAGCGTCCGGACTCTCTCGAGATCTTCCACCCCGACCGCATGGCAAAGCGCATCCTCGGCATGGGAGACGTCGTCTCGGTCATCGAGCGTGCCATCGAGATCCAGGATCGCGAGATGGAGGAGGCCGAGGCCGAGCGCCTCGCACGTGCCGACTTCGACTTCAATGACTTTCTCCAGGTCATTAGCCAGACGCGCAAGATGGGCGGCATTGGCAAGCTCGTGAGCGCATTGCCTGGCGGTGACAAGGCCCTGAACGCCGGCCAGGTCGACGAGCACGAACTCGACCGCACCGAGGCGATCATCAACTCCATGACGAAGGAGGAGCGCCGCAAGCCCTCGCTGTTGAACGGGTCGCGACGCAAGCGCATCGCAGACGGATGCGGCATGTCGATTCAGCAGGTCAACCAGCTCATCAAGCGCTACAACGAGACGCGCAAGCAGGTCAAGAAGATGATGAGCTCGATGAACCAGCCCGGCAAGAAGGGCAAGCGCGGCAGGAGGCACATGGGCATCCCGGGATTGGGTGACATCGACCTCAGCCAACTCAAGAACATGATGTAGACAACCAATGGCTCTTGGCAAGATCGAGTAACGATGATGGAAATCTGGGATATTTACGACGAGAACATGAACAAGACCGGCAAGACCATGGAGCGTGACAACTGGAGCATGCAGCCCGGCGAATATCACGTGTCCGTACTTGGCGTCGTGCAGAGGCCTGACAAGAAGTACCTCATCACGCAGCGCAAGATGGACAAGCCATGGGGTGCCGGCTGGTGGGAGTTCCCCGGTGGCGCCGTGCGCGCGGGCGAGGAGCCCGAAGCGGCGGTACGTCGTGAGGTCGCCGAGGAAACCGGTCTGGACGTCTCTGACGTTGCAGCAGAGAAGGTGCTCACCTACAAGCGCGAAGATCCGAACGATGATAACAATTACTTCATGGTCGTCTACAGGCTCGAGCTTGATGCCGACGAGTCTATGGTCGCGATTCAGGAAGAGGAGGTCGAGGACTTCGCGTTTGCCGATGTGGCTAGAATCAGGTCCCTGGCAGACGAGGGCATCTTCCTCCACTACAACAGCATTAGTTCCATTTTCGAGTAGGGCGATTACATCATGCAGAAAACCGATACGGTCTTAATGGCACATGGTAGCGGCGGAACGATGATGCGTGACATCATCGAGCAGCTGTTCTTCGAGGCGTACGCTAGCGACACCCTGCGACGCGGCGACGACGCGGCGGTGCTCGATGTTCCCGCTGGCCGCATCGCCTTCTCGACGGACACCTTCGTGGTGACGCCGCACTTCTTCCCCGGTGGAGACATCGGGCATCTGGCCGTGTGCGGTACGGTCAATGACGTCGCGACAAGCGGGGCCACGCCACGCTACCTCTCCTGCGGCTTCGTGCTCGAGGAGGGTTACCCGCTCGACGACCTGCGACGCGTGTGCGCATCCATGGCGGCGACGGCCAAGGAGGCCGGTGTCGAGATCGTGACGGGTGACACCAAGGTCGTCAACCGCGGTCATGGTGACGGCATCTACATCAACACGGCTGGCATTGGCGAGTTGCGCGAGGGCATAGACCTCTCCGCATCGCACATCAAACCGGGTGACAAGATTCTCATCAGCGGCAGCATCGGCGATCACGGCATCGCGATCATCTCGACGCGTGAGGAGCTGAGCTTCTCGACGCAGATCGAGTCGGATGCCGCGCCACTCAACCACATGATTGCCGCCGTGCTCGATGCGTGCCCGGCTGGAAGCGTGCGTGCGTTTCGCGACCCCACGCGTGGCGGTCTCGCCTCCACGCTCAACGAGTTCGCGAACACGGCGCACGTCGACATTCGCGTCGACGAAGAAGCGGTACCCGTGCATGACCAGGTGCGCGGTGCCTGCGAGATGCTCGGCTATGATGTCTTCCAGGTGGCAAACGAGGGCAAGATGGTGTGCGTGTGTGCGCCCGAGGTGGCCGATGCCGCGCTTGCGGCCATGCGCACGGACAAGTATGGTGCCGAGGCCGCGATCGTCGGAGAGGTGCTCGAAGGCGAGGGGCGCGTGTACCTTCGCACCGCCTTTGGCAGCGAGCGCATCCTCGACATGCTCGTTGGCGAGCAGCTCCCCCGCATCTGCTAGCCTCTTGCACCTCACGCGCTCTTCACATCTCCATGCGATAATACGTTGTCAAGAACAATGACAACTCACGACAGCGAGGAGCAAGTCATGAGCACTGAAGATACCGCGCAAGCCTACGTTCCCTTCGACCTCATGCACGACTTCATGGTCGACGTCTTCGAGGCGTACGGCGTCCCCCGCGAGGATGCCGAGATCTGCACCGACGTCCTCATCGAATCCGATCGCCGCGGCATCGCGAGTCACGGCATCAACCGGTTCAAACCCATATACCTCGATCGCATCAAGAACGGTACGCTGCTGCCCAAGACCGACATCGAGATCCTGAAGGAGACGCCCACCACGTTGGTCATGGACGCTCATGACGGCATGGGCATGGTGGCGAGCTACGAGATGATGAAGCGCCTGATCGAGAAGGCTAAGACGCTCGGCATGGCCGGCGGCGCGATCCGCAACTCCACCCATTACGGCATCGCTGGCTACTGGGCGACGATGGCAAGCGACGAGGGGCTCATCGGTATCACCGGTACCAACGCCCGGCCGTCCATCGCCCCGACCTTCGGCGTCGAGAACATGCTCGGCACCAATCCGCTCACCTTCGCGCTTCCCACCGACGAGGACTTTCCCTTCTGCCTCGACTGCGCGACCTCCATTTCGCAGCGCGGCAAGATCGAACGTTACGCCCGCGAGGGAAGTCCCACGCCGGCTGGTATGGTCATCGGCCGCGACGGCAGCGCCATGACGGATAGCGACGAGATTCTCAAGGCGCTCGTCGACGGTACGGCGGCGCTCGCTCCGCTCGGCGGCATTGGCGAGGACCTCGGCGGCTACAAGGGCTACGGATACGCCACTGTGGTCGAGATCCTCTCGGCAGCCCTTGCCGGCGGCGAGTTCATGAAGGCGCTCACGGGCGTCTCTCCCGAGGGCGATCCGCAGATGTACGGTCTTGGGCACTTCTTCTTCGTGGTCGACCCCGATGCGTTCATGGGGCAAGACACCTTCAGGAAGATTGCGGGCGATATCTCGCGCGAACTGCGCGCGTCTGAGAAAGCGCCTGGCGAGGAGCGCATCTACACGGCAGGCGAGAAGGAGCACCTTGCTTGGCTCGACCGCAAGGACAAGGGCATTCCGGTCAACGCGGCCGTCAAGCAGGAGATGACGCAGATCCGCGACGAGCTCGGGTTGGATTACCGCTTCCCCTTCGAGGATTAACAACATCTATTTGCGTACAGGCAAGCTGCGAAGCGAAATGTGACAGGGGCCTGGCTCCTATCACATTTTGAGCAAAGGCCATCCTCATGCGCAGGCAAGCTGCTCCGCTCCGACGGTCGCTTCCCGACAGCCCGCTTCGCGGTCTTTACGGCGCGCTCCCTTGGGCCTCCGCTTCGCAGCTTGCCTGCGCATTGTGTCTGGGTGCATCCCGCTCAGGCAACGATTTGCATGGTAGTAAAGGGCTGTCATCTTCTCGCATGGTAAACTTGCGAATGCCAAACTTTTACGTGGGGACTTTAACTCCACTGCAGAAATACAGATGTGAAGGGCATCTGTCCAATCTCCTGTGTATTTCTGCACTAGGTAAAAGTTTGGCGACTTAGGGTGGATGCCCTTCATTGCTGAGCCGCATGCGACATCCATCTGTCATCCAATTCGATGGAGGTCGCCAAACATGCCAGACTTACTTGAGAATACCCAAAGCATAAGTATTGACGGAGACTCGCGCTCTGCTCGATGGAAGAGCCTGCGCGGGCATTTGAAACAACTTGTGCAGGTTGTCGATGAGAATAACGACAGAATTGCCGCGCTGAAGGAAGAAGTCTCTCAAATACGAGAGCGTAACCTCAAGTTGGCAGAAGCCATTCAAATACTGAGTGACTTGGCGAATGAGGAAGTTCAAAGGGAAATCTCCCTGACATTGAACGACACGGACTACGACATTGTCATGGACACTCCAGCTGCCGCCCCTGTCATCACCGCCAATCCGTCGCCTGAAATAACTGAAAAGGCGGATACCTACACCGTTGACGAGTTCGTGGAGATGCTCAAGGGCGCACCAGGCATGGGCGCGAAGACGCTGCAGAAGGTCTCTGCCTATCTGAGTCAAAGCAGCGGACATGCATCCCAGCCATCTTTGGGCTTTGACATTGAGGGTGGCGAGATTGATGGGTAATGGGGGACTCGGGGCAGTATTCAACTCGCGAAGAAGTCAGCAAGACAGCGGCCAGAAGCTCCCGTCAAAACGGAAAGCTGGACCAGTAGACACGTCTTCGTTAGGACAGGAGCAGAGCCGGGTGTTCGATGCGATGGAGAACACCAATAAGAGCATGTTCATAACCGGAAGGGCGGGCACGGGAAAGTCGTACCTGCTCAACTTCTTCGTTGCCAATTCGCATAAGAATGTCGTTGTCGTTGCGCCCACGGGTGTTGCCGCCATCAATGTTGGAGGGCAGACGATACACTCTTTTTTTCGGATACCGACAAAAACTCCCATCTTAAAAAGCGACCTTGATCCAGGACCTACGCGGCGGGAGCTCTACCGTGCGTTGGACGTGGTGGTCATAGACGAGGTGTCTATGGTGCGCTCCGACATCATGAGTGCCATTAGCTATGTGCTTCGCATCTCGAACGACAACGATCTTCCCTTTGGTGGCAAGCAGGTGCTGATGTTTGGCGACCTCTATCAGCTTCCGCCAGTCGCAAATCCCCAAGTTGAAAGGTATCTCGAGGACAACTACGGAGGCGTTTTCTTCTTCAATTCGCCGGCAATCCGACAATGTGCTTTAGAGGTACATGAGCTTACGCATGTATTCAGACAAAAGGACCCCACCTTCATCAACATTCTCAATGAGGTGCGTGAGGGGAACATAACGCAGGGTAATCTGAACCTCCTGAACCAGAGGGCAAATGTTCCAATCCCCACAGACGATGACGCTGGCGGTGGCATTGCCATAGTCATCGCTCCGACACGGGATGCGGTCGAGCGAACCAACGAAGCGATGCTCGATGGCATTGACGAGCCCCTTTTCACCTATGAAGCCCAGGTCGATGGCGACTTTCGCGAAACGGAGTTTCCCACTCAACGCGTATTAAAACTCAAGGTCGGGGCACGAGTGATGATGCTTACGAACGACTACGACACGTCATCTGATCGACCCGGGGAAAAGGGCAGGTGGGTGAACGGAACCTTAGGACAAATATCGCGGTTATCGAAGGATGCCATTTGGGTCATGATAAATGGCGTATCACATCAGATAAGCCGCTACGCCTGGTTTAAGCGCCAGTATTCCTATGACGCAAAATCCAAAAAACTAGATAGCAGAAAAACTGCCCGGTTCATCCAGTTCCCTGTGACGCTCGCCTGGGCCATTACCGTACACAAGGCGCAGGGGGCAACCTATCAATCGGTGGGCGTGGACTTGGATAAAGGCATGTTCGCGGAGGGCCAGACCTATGTGGCCCTTTCTCGGTGCGTTGATATGAACAAGTTGTATCTCACACGGCCTGTTGATGAACGCGACATACTGACAAGCAGCGAGGTAAAGGCATTTATGAGTAATCAGGCTCTTTAGCGCGCTTTGCCGTGGCGGAAGAAAAGAGAAACCAAGTTGGGCTGCAACTTTTGCGATGACTGTTCTGACTGCACCGTGGGTGGAGGCATGGATTGCGCTGAATGGGATCCTGACGAGCATAGAGAGGAATGTTTTGATTTCGATCATGACGATTACGACGACGAATACTATGACGATGAAACCGATGATGAGGCGGATGATATGGGCGCAGAAAAAGAGCAACACTGCGTGAATTGCGGTGAGCTAGCTCAACTGGATTGGAGTTATTGTCTTTCATGTGGCGCGGCGCTTCCGAAAAAGCATTGTGTGAAGTGCGGGGAAAGGGTTGCCAGCGATTGGGGTTATTGCCCCTGGTGCGGTTCGATGATACCCGACAAGATAATCGCTACTGCGCAGTCATCTTCGCGCACATCGTCTAATTGGGCAGTGCAAACCGGAAACGATGTATACGACGATAGCGAGATTCCTTTCTAGAGCTTGTCTGTGCAGAGGAAAACGGCGCAGCCGCAAATGAATTGAGACCTATATGCCAACCATGGAGGGAGCAGTTATGGGGCTGTTCGATAGATTTAGGAATAATAAGAAACAAGAGCAGGCAGTTCGACAGTCTCTCGGACAAGGTGGCTATGAGGCGTCTGCAAGTTCGCATCAAAACAATAATCCTTCTGATAATGAGTCTCAGGCCATGAGAACAATCTATGCATTATCAAAGTTCTGCGGTTCTGTAATGCTGTTTACTGGAACGAGAGAAGAGGCAGCTATGCCAAACTTCTTTCAGTTCTGCTATCACATTCAATCAAGCTATCGGTGGACAATAATGCTTCTTTGTAATAAAGAAGGAGAAACGCCTTCTGGATTGTATATTTCGCCACGTTTCAAAGACTATATGGATTGTGATGGCGGTGATCTGAACACATACCTCTCAAATTGCGGAGTCATTGCATATCAAGAAGAATACGAGAGATGCGGTGGTCAGGTATCTTTTTCAGATGGCAAGATGGAGATTTCACTGAATCTAGAAGTTCAGTTCCAAACGATGATTGATACAGCGAAGATGGCATTTGTCCAAGCTCTTCTTCTCTATAGAGAAACCCAAGATTCAGTGTTTAGAGATTGGATAAAGAACGATGTCTTATCTGATCTTCTATTTGTAAATCTTATGCTGCAAATGAATATTACTCACATTTTTAATCAAAAGACTTTGATGTTCATTTCACGTTCTCTTCTTGAAGGCGAGATGGGTATAAACCTAGACTTCATAGATCCCATATCTCCAAATCAACGCCTTATGACTTATCCAATGATTCTGAATTGCTTGATGTTTATTCCAAATGAAGATGGAGCTGTAGCTACTGGTAGTGTCCCGAATGTTGGTGTAGGCACCTAGAATCTGGTTCGTATTCTAGCCC
>OGRO01001823.1_pt1 | contig 17822 bp, 12 predicted proteins | sample 1553451 | NCBI WGS metagenome assembly OGRO01 (sample SAMEA2580021, study PRJEB22360) | human gut metagenome
CCCTGTACCGGATCGACGCGGATACGCAGTTCGACCTAATCGCCATCGACCTGCTGCCCGATTCCACGCACCGGCTGCGCTACATTCCGAAAGCGATGGTTCCGCGCTGGTAACCGCCGATCTGCCGAAACCGCTTGGCGGAATGAAGAAAAAGTAGTAACTTCACGCATTATTAGAGAACCTTTTAAATCTGTGAAGGATATGTATGCGATATTGGCTCAGTGCCCGCTGTTCAGAGGTCTGACGGCGGAACAGATCAGGGAAACGATCGGTGAAAGGGGCGAATTCTCCCTGACCGAATACAAGGATAAAGACTGCATCGCCCACCGGGATACCGCCTATTCGGGCCTGATGATCATCCTGAAAGGACGGGTGCACGGAGAGATGGTTTCGGGCGGCAAAACGATCGTGGTAGACCCGATCGAGGCTCCGCAGTTGATCGCCCCCGCTTTCCTGTTCGGCGGTTACAACAAACTGCCGATCGACGTGATCGCCGACGGCGACGTAACGATCATGACGCTGCACCGGGGCTATATTTTCGAATTGATGCAGGCCAACGTGCTGATTATGTCGAACTTTATCGACATCATTTCGAACCGCGCCAACGTCTGGTCGAAAAAAATCTTTTTCCTGTCGTTCCGGTCGCTGAAAGAGAAAGTCGCCACTTACCTGCTGGAACACACTTCCGAAGAATCCGGCTCGGTACCGGTACCCGACATCCGCGAAATCGCCGAATATTTCGACGCCACGCGCAGCGCGCTGCAAACCGTACTCATGGAACTGGAAAAGAAACACCTGATCCGATCCGAAGCGTCGTCGATTGCCGTACTGAACCGCAAAGGGCTGCGGGATATTCTCAAATAACGACCGATGCGGCTGCTCTACAACTCTGGCATCTATTTGACAAACGCCGCGATACGGCTTGCCGCCCTGTTCAACCCCAAAGCGCGACTCTGGGTGCGGGGACGGAAGGGCATTTTCGACAAACTGGCCCGGACGGTGGACTCCGGGGCCGACATCGCATGGTTCCATGCCGCTTCGCTCGGCGAATTCGAACAGGGACGGCCGGTGATCGAAGCGTTCCGCAAAGCATGTCCGGGTTACAAGATACTGGTCACCTTCTTTTCTCCGTCCGGCTACGAGATCCGCAAAAACTACCCCGGAGCCGACTACATCTTTTACCTGCCGCCCGACACCCCGCGCAACGTGCGCCGTTTCATGGCGATCGTGCGGCCTAAAATCGCCGTTTTCGTCAAATACGAATTCTGGGTCAACTACCTGCTGGCGATGAAACGGGCGGGCACGAAACTCTACTTGATCTCGTCGATATTCCGCGACGGACAGATTTTCTTCCGTCCTTACGGCGGACTTTTCCGCAGCGCGCTGAGAGCTTTCCGGCATATCTTCGTCCAAAACGACTCTTCGCGAAATTTGCTGAAAAGCATCGGCATCGAGCAGGTCAGTGTGGCGGGCGACACCCGCTTCGACCGGGTATACGAAATCGCGCAGCAAGCGAAACGGCTACCCGAAATCGAACGGTTCGCGGCAGACGCTCCGGTATTTATCGCCGGCAGCACATGGCCGCCCGACGAAGAATTGTTAGTGGGATTGATCGAACGGTATCCGGACGTGAAATTCATCGTCGCGCCGCACGAAATCGATCCCGCACGGATCGAAAAGTTCTGCGAGCGTATTTCCCGCCCGGCGCTGCGCTACACGCAGTTGACTCCGCAAAGCGATCTCGCCGCAGCGGGCGTCTTGTTCGTCGATACGATCGGGATCCTGTCGTCCGTCTACCGCTACGGCCGCTGGGGATACATCGGCGGAGGTTTCGGCGCCGGGATACACAATACGCTGGAAGCGGCCACCTTTGGACTGCCGCTGGCTTTCGGACCCCGTTACGGGAAATTCAGGGAGGCACGCGATCTGGTGACGCTGCGCGGTGCGGCGAGTATCGCCTCGGCGGAAGAACTGGAACGATGGTTCGCAGGCCTGCACGACGATCCGGACGCCACGGGACGCAGCGGAACGATTTGCAAGGAGTATGTATTGCAGCACAAAGGAGCTACCGCCCGGATCATGGACGAAATTTGCAGATAAAAATTTCTTGCACTATATTTGTCGCTCAAATCCGGTTCTGAAATAAGTTTGACCCATGGTGTAATGGTAACACAGCAGATTTTGGTTCTGTCGTTCCAGGTTCGAATCCTGGTGGGTCAACAAGACGACACTTTAAACGCTTAACTTTTAACGAGTTGAGCGTTTATTTTTTTAACAGGTACAACATAGGTAAAACATTGCATTTTTGTTTGTTTTTCAAATCTATTAACCTGTATGTCAATCGAATACACTTGCAAATATAGAATTAATTTCGTAACTTCGGGATACGATTTTCAGCAACGGAGTTATGAATCATATTGAGTTATTGCCGTCGAGTCGGCGGAATTTTGTTGTACGGCAGGTGTTTGACACGTTGGACGTGTCGGAAACCACCCGCCGGGAATATGCGGTACGGATACGGCATTTTTTACGGTTTACCGATACGCACGGACTGAATCGTAACAGTTATTTGGAATACAAGCGTTATTTGCAGGGTTGCGAGACGTTCAGCGTATCGACCAAAAACAAGTACCTGATTTCGGCAAAGATATTCTTAGACGGGTTGCATCGGGCGCAACTGATCCCGCAGAAGATCACCGACGGCGTAAAAAGATTTACACAGTCCCGGTTACACAAGAAAGACGGATTGACCGATGACGATATAGGAAAGTTGCAGTCGTATTGTTCCGCACTGGAGCTAACAAAAACCAACCTAAGACTGAGAGCGATTATCGCTCTCTTTTTGTTTCAGGGCCTCCGGCAAATCGAGGTCGTCCGGTTGGATGTCACGGATATTAATCTTCGGGATAAAGTCGCTTTGATTCGCGGGAAAGGCCGGGACGATAAAGAACCCGTGTATTTGCATCCTTCGACGGTGAAAGTCTTACGGGAATACCTGCGGTTATATCGTTTCCGCGAGGGCCCATTGTTCCGGAGCGACAGCAACCATTGCCGGGGCGGACGGCTTACGACGAAATCCGTCCGGGAGATTATCAAACGAACGTTCCATACCTTACAGATCGACGGAAGCGCACACGGCTTCCGTCACTATTTTGTCACGAAACTGACAAAGTCCTACAAGGGAGAATTGCTGACCGTATCGAAATACAGCCGTCACCGGAGTATTCAGATGCTCGAAGTGTATAATGACGAAGTGATCCGGCAGGAAGATTTGCCGAGGTATTACAGCGTATTCAAAGATATACGGATTTGAGAAAGCCGCGATACATATACTGCCTGGAGGGTAATTGGAATACCAACCCGCGAAGCAAACAAAGTATCCGCCCGATTCTCGATATTCTCTACTACTCTGCCGGGATTAGATACGTCTACCGCAAGTGCAACACGAAAGACGAGTTCTTCGAATACCTCCGGCAATTCACGTTCAAGCGGTACAAGAATTACCGGATTCTGTACATTGCGTTTCACGGCCAACCGAACGGCATACAGATCGGGCGCGACTTCGTGACGTTATCGGAGATTGCGGACGTTTTGGAGGGCGAATTAGCCGGTTGCGCGGTGCACTTCGGGAGTTGCAGCACCATGCGGACGAAACGCGCAAATATCGACGATTTTATGAACCGCACGAAAACAGACCTTGTTTCAGGTAACCTGAAACAAGTGGATTTTATTGAGTCTACGGCAGAGGAATTACAATACTTACAAATAAATAATCGTTTTACATATAGACAAAAGCAGAACTTTGTTTCAAAATTAAGTATTGCAATTTTTAGGTAAAATTGTATATTTGTTTATGCGTAAGAAGATTCGAAATGCAATTTCGTACATAGGAGCATTCCTATTTATTTTTGGGATACTCCAGCTTCTTGTGAGTTTATTTTTTGATCCTTGGCATATTGCCATAGTTTTTATTTCTTCTTTGCTCACTGTTATTGTGATTCGCAACCACTTTACGCCTCCATGTCCAAGTAAGAAATATTAATATTTTTCTCGCGGATTTTTCATTTCAACAAGAATTTTACACAAATCTTCGGGATTCTCTATTTTAAGGGTTTCTATTTTCTTTATCAATGCCTTCTGTCTTTGCCTATCTTTCCGTTTGTCAAGAAATTCACTTATATGTTGAATTATTCCTTTGGTCGATATATCTAATCCCCATTTTTCAATAGAAAATTTTCCGCCGTTGAGAAGAAGAATTAATAATCCCAATATGCTTATTCCTGCGGGAGACAAAGCATACATGATAATATCCCCGGGAGATTGAACGCACACTTTCATATTGATTTCATCCACATCAATACCCAAGCTATTTTCGTTGGAATATTCCTTAACAAGAGATAATAAATCGCCAACAAAAAGAAAGTCTGTTGCAGCAATCTCTTTCTTAGTCTGAACATTTAAAACTAAGAATGTCGTCTTGCCCTTTCGGTAGAAGTTTCCGGTTGTACTATCTATAAATTGGGAATAATTATTGGCACTAGAAACAATGTGCCGAGAATTAAATAATAATTGAAGTTGAGGATTGAGTTGTTTCCTATTATATTGTTTGATCCAAGAAATTTTTATCCTTTTAACAAACGGACAATTTTGCAAAAGATTAGAATCTTTTTCTTCATATACTTTGCCATCTACAATACCTATTGCAATAACTTTTTCATTAGATTTCCCCGGAACAATTACCAAATCACCCTCTTTTATTTCACAACAAAATTTTAAAAGTTGAGCTGCGGCATAACTTGCATTTAGTTTATCATCGTTGTTTGTTTCTTTCTTTGGGTGTTTAGAGGCGAAAATCTCTTTGAGTTTAGGAGAGGCATCGACTCCAAAACTATGAGCGAATTTGACTTCTTTCAATGAAATTTCATCATATCCAATTGCCACATATCCATTCTGATAGAAGTCATCATAATAATCACCACCCATTGATCTCACTAGCCAATAGTCTCTACTTTCAGGAATATTCGATGTATTATCTAATAAATTAGATAGATTTAATTCATTCATTGCAAATGTTCATTTAAATTATAGATTGTAAATCTAGCGATTTTTATTCGAATAACAATGACTAGGTCTCATACTTTGAATGCGTTAGATAATAATAATCCCAAATTTAAATTTATACATGCGTTCACGTGATGTAATAAGAATATTGATCCTTTTTATGTAATTTAACGTTTGATAACTGTAATTACAGAACATTGGAATTTCAAACAAAAACGGAGGCTGAAAAGCCTCCGTTCGTATCGGTGTCCGATTCGGACTATTCTACTAAAACAATGCTTTGGACTTGTACGTTCTCGGACAGTTTTTTGAAACTTCCGGCCTTCCAGTCGTAAACGCCGATCGAATAGGTTTTGGTTTCCCAATCTTCCTCGCTGAGACCGTACATGCGTTCGGTCGCCGCGTCGTAATTCCAGCCGAACCAACTGTCGGCAATGTCGCCGCCGATTTTATTCCCTAACGTCATAGCAGTCGGATCGACGGTATAAAGATCGGTTACGGCGCTTTCGTTTGCCGTTCCGTAATTCACGATACGCTCGTATACGGCGCAAATGTCGTTGCCTTTTCGGAACAGGTAATTGACGTTATCCGTAGCCAACCGCTCGCCGAGTACCGCTTTCTGCGTTGCCATATCAAACGCCAACAGGTGAAAATCTTCATTCTCTCCGTCGTAAATACGGGGAGTAGTCAGCAGTCGGTCGCTTTGCGGATCGTATACCAACGTTCCGTAATCGCTCCAACCTATATCCTGTGTGGTCGTAGGTAGGAATTTTCCGAACGTTACCTTGTCGATCGCTCCGGTCTGCGGGTCGATTTCCGACAGCGAAATTTCGGTGTCGGCGGCAACGGCGGATGTGCCGACGCAAAGCGCGTAAAGTTTATCTTTCGTAACGCCGAGAATTTCAATATCGGGAATCGTTTCCGTCAACACCTCGTAGGTTTTCGTCTCGGGATCGAAACGACAAACCGCCCCGGCTCCCCACGCTTCCTCACGGGCGATACCGAAGATCATGCCGCTGCCGGGGATCGTCACCGCGCCGCTGAGGTATTCCCCATCCTGAAGCGCCGCGATTTCGGTCAACGCGCCGTTCTCCGCGTCGATTCGATAAACTACGGTATGATTGTCTTTGATCCCAAAACCGTACAGGATAGCCGTTTGCGGTTCTGGCCCAGGAGTCGGTTCTTCGGCCTCGATGGAGATTTTACCCAGCGTCATTTCGGAGGCGCCTCGTTTGAGAATCACCGAATTTTCTCCGGCGGGCAGTCCCTCGGGCACTTCAAACGTCAGTTCGGTTGCCGTCACTTTGATAATCGTAGCGCGGATGTCCGTCGTCGGGGCGGTCGCTTTAGTCGGCACCCGGAACAGGATCGCGTCGGACGCGGTGAATCCGTTGCCCGTAATCGTGACGGTTTCGCCCGAAGCGAACGAAGTGCCCGCGGCGGGAAGCGTTACATTCGTTACCAGCGGATCGCCGCCCTCGTTCCCGCCGTCGTCCTTACTGCAACCTACCAGCGCCACGGCGCCGATAAGCATCGCTAAAAATAATTTTTTCATAGATTTTTAAGTTTAAATAAGGTTTATTGCAGTTGTTCCAATAGAGGTTTCAGGATGCGGTTTGTGAAATCTTCCCCGCAACGGGCGATCTTTTCGTCCGTCAATTGATCGTCGGGCGTTATCTGAAATTCGATATAGCCGTCTTCCGTATAAATCTCCCAATCGCCCGCGGATTCGATTTTGATCTTTTCGATCCATTCGTCGGTCAGGTATTGCGCGGAATCCGTTTCGCCCAATCCGAAATAGACCACATTCTGGGTTTCATCGGCGGTATAGCCGAACTGCACAGAAAACGATACGCCGTTTCGAACGTTTTTCCCGAAAGGGATGCAATAATACAATTCCAACACTGTGGTCAGATCGCGCAATGCTCCTTTTTTGTATTGTGTGAAACGATCTGTAAAAATGTATTTGCTCTGAAATTCTCTACCATTTTCAAAATCGAATTTCAGTCTTTTATGTTTGTCGAAAAACTCCGTTAAGCATTCTTCGATACGGTCGTACTGCGGATTCAGGATTTCCGACAGCGTGTCGATGGTCGTTGCGATGGCGTCCAGCACGACGGGCATATTGGCCAGACATTTGGTTTCGAGCGGTGTGATCTTATTCATAGGATTGTAGTTTTAAAATGTTTTTGCGGTAAAATCGTTTCAGGGAGGATAGCATCCGGCCCTGCTGCGAATCGGGTGTTTCCCAGTCGGGAGACAGAAGCCGGAAAAGCGTTGCCAAATAATTCTCGATTATCGGATCGGTCGGCGAGGCGATCAGGGAATTGAATACATGCGAATAGTCGGCATAGCGCCAGCAATCGCCGCAGTAGGCGCTGTTGTCGCGGTGGCTCAACAGGATAAAGAGCGTCCGGTCGTAATCGTCCGGCATCGTCTTTTCGATATACCGGCGGTAATTATCCAACTGGGTATGCCGCTTGATCGTTGCGACCTCCGAATAGATTTTGTTTTCGATGACGATCTGCCAGCCGTTCCCGCGAATCAGCAAGTCGATCCGCTTGTCATGGAAAGCGTCTTTGTTCCATCTACGGCAGACATGCTCCGTTTCGACCTCGTAGCGGTCGCGGGCAATGTTCGCAAGGAATCGTTCGCGGCCGGGAATATCCGGCAGCGATCCGATAAAACGGGCCAGTCGCATACGGCCTTCGGGCGTGCATGCCCATGCGTGTTCCAGTAATTTGGAGTGATAGGTTTCGTGGCAGGCTTTCCCGATCACGTCCAGTATTCCGGCGTTGTTCAGGTACGGATGTTTTTCGACAAACCCGGCGATGCGGGTTTTGTAGAACTTGTCCCGGTGGGTTTCATAGAGCGGAACCAGCTCGTCGATAAAGGCGCTGAACGTCCGGAGCCGTCGATGGCGCTCGGCCTGTTCGGTCTGTTTGCGTTGTTCTCTTAGCCGGATCGTATCGTCGATCCATCGGCTGAATGTTTCGTGTGTAGGCATAAAAAACGTGGACTAAACTGATTATTTGCTGTTGGGGTCCTAGGAAAACCTTGTTGACAAATAAATGAGTAAAGCCCACGTCGTTGAACGTGAGCGTTTACGCCTTACTCTTGTCAACTGTGAAATTTCCTAGGTTTCAACAGCAAGAATAAAAGCTAACGCTTCGGATATGTATTATAAAACTCTTTTCGGTTTATTTCATTCGGTAACGGTTTCGATTATGCCTTAAAGATATAAAAACTTTTCGATCCGATTATTATGGCCGCAATAACAGTGACTTGTATGTCCGTATTTTCCGGGCCGGGGCTGATAGGTAGCGACTATCCGTACACACCCTAACACCCGATCCCATTTAAGGGTACCCCCTCGGAACACCGATACGTCGTTATGAAAAGTTACGGCGGAAAATTCGCACTTGTCCGATTCGCTTTCCGAATACTGCCGATTTTCTCCCTTACCCGGAGACGGTATTGCATGGAATAGGGATCGCAACGATCCGAGACCGAACGAATACGGTGATAGGATATTTATATACTGTGTTACGGGAATGGGTAAGGATTCGAGCCGTGAAAATTTTTCCGAACGAAGCAATGTTTCCGCGATTTCGGTAACTATATGGAAGGCATTTATACAACCGTCCGAAAAATCCCCTTTTTCTCCGGGTTGCACGTCTAACGTATTTTGCTTCGATCTGTTGAGACTCCGGTATTTATTGGGGAATCATAGGATAATTATCCGTAAATTCTCAAAGCGATTTACGAACGAAAAATTACAAGCTGAAAAAATAAAAAAATAGCTTTGCACGGTTTTTATAAAGAATAATCTTTCATTCAATTTGAAGATATACAGAATATTATGTGCCTCAATAGGCTATTTCCGCGTTAAAGTGTGTAAAAAAATGCCGCTTTACACGCCTTTACACGGTTTTTGAATGTTATTGGGAATATCGGCCGTTGTTGTAAAAATAGAAGGGTTAAGAGTCCGGACTCTAATGGAGTGCAAGCAAAGGCATAAGGATTCAGATCCTAATTATTCCTAATTTAAGGATATACCTCTTTCTGTTTCATTTTATTAATGTTTTTAATTCTTTACTAGACGTTCATTGTGTGTCGGTCGAGACTCATTCCACTATCGTATAGTCCGAATCGGAGCCCTTTTTCGACCCGTCGGCTCGTATGGCGTTCTCGGAGTCCTCAGATAAAGGGGCTTGTGGTATCTCGCTGTCATCAGGCGTTCTATTTCCGCTTCGAACTTTTCGAAGAATTCGCCTTTGAGATTAACGGAGGATGCTAAAAGCGTATTGATCCTGTCGTATTTTTTGCGTTCGGCGGCCAACCGTTTTTTGTCGCCTTCGATTTTACTCAGGTATTCGGCGTACACACGTTGATTCCGGTGCATGAAATAATAGTCCCGCAGGTCTTTCCCTGTCAGTCCGGATATGTCGGGCGCATAATCGACCATAGCAATTCCGTAAACGATCTCCCGGAATTTATCGGCGTACATTTGGAAACGTTCGCGATCCGTCAACGCATCCATCGTATTGGGTAATCCCAGTTTGGAAATTCCCGACGCATGAAACGCTACTTCGACACGGAGGATATTTTCCGGAGGGGAGAGTTTTTCGACCGTTCGGGCATAGATCGTTTTGTTGTAAATTTTAATCCGGTAATAGTCTTTCAGAAACGTTACGTCTATATCTCCGAAATGGAGTTCCCGCCCGGCGTATTCGTTCAGGTTACGCAGTAACGTCCGGTAGGTTTTGTAGGTCGTATACTTTTCTGCGGTATTGATGGACTTTAAATAATCTTCCGCATATTGGGTGAAGCTGGCGTGGTTGAACCGGGAAACCGCCCGTTTGACGGCTTGTGGATTATACGGCTTCGCACCGCCCGCCACATCGAGCAGATAATTCTGAACTTCGAGTTTCTGCGCCGCGATCAGGTTGTTGATCCGGGTCGAATTGGGTACCCGTTTCGACTTCCGGACTTTTTCAGCAACTGCATCCCAATCGTCGGGATGGATATAAATGCCTAATGCTTTGAATGCCGATTTGCGGTTGTGGGTGCTTCTCAGATACAGAGGGGCCAGCCCTTTTGCATTGATTTTGTCGATTCTCAGAATGGCTTTTACACTACTCATAACTCAATCTTTTTTAATTGTTTAACCGTTCGAAAGGTATAACAATGGGTATAACAAATTCGTCACTGGCAGGCTTTCCGAGACTTCGGATACGCCCTGCGAAAATTCGTATACGATTGAATTACGGGCAAATAGATTAAATCGCTGAAAATGAATGTTATAAGTTAATAACTGGTGGGTCAACACAACCGGGTTTCAAACGTTCGACTTGTTTTCAAGTCGGACGTTTTTTATAAAAACACGACGAAAAGACAGGCGAAAATCCATCACAGTATCAGCTTTCCAAAAATTGCGGCACACGCTCCGTCAGCGACCGGTCGGAACGTTTCGGCCGGAATCCGGCGTCACGCACACCCGCCCGTGCGCAAAACCGCGCAATACGGAATAAGTATTTGCACCTATTGAACTTACCGGCGCATCGGCGTATCTTTGCCCGGAATCGCAAACCGAACTTTATGAAACGAAATTTCTGGGGTAGTTTTCGCAACGAAGACTGGATGGCAACGATCATGGGCCTGTTGCTGGTGGTCGCCGTAATAACAGTGCCCGGCTGGATTCCCGCATTTCCCAAAACATTGTCTACCGCCGGTTCCTGGCTATCGGTCGCCGGCATGTTCTTAATCGCAGCCCTGTTTTCCGCGCTCGGTATCAAACTGATGGGCGACCGGCTGCGGGGGTTCATCCCCTCTTTCGCCGCCATATTCGTCCTCTCGGCCCTTTGTCAATACGTTTCGATGCTTCCGCCCATCAAAACGGCGGGACTCGAATCCGTCTTTTTCTCGGTGATTCTGGGACTACTGATCCGCAATACCGTCGGATTACCCAAATGGCTTTCCCCGGCCGTCAGAAGCGAATACTACATTAAAATCGGCCTGATCCTGCTCGGCACTTCCGTTCTGTTCGGAGAAATTCTGAAAGCCGGAGCTTTAGGTATGCTCCAGGCCGTCGTCGTCGTCTTTACCGTCTGGTATTTCACTTTCTGGCTCGCCAGAAAGCTAAAGCTGGACAGCGAAATGGGCATTATGCTGGCGAGCGCCGTATCGATCTGCGGCGTATCGGCGGCGATAGCGACCTGCGGAGCCATCAAAGGCGACAGCAAAAAGCTGTCTTTCGTGGTTTCCATCGTCCTGGTCGTGGCCATCCCGATGATGTACCTGATGCCGCTTCTGGCAAAATGGATGGGACTTACGCCGGAAGTGGCGGGAGCATGGCTGGGGGGTACCATCGACACGACGGGAGCCGTAGTCGCCGCCGGCAAATTCCTGGGAGAAACGGCCGAGACGTACAGCGTCATCATCAAATCGTCCCAAAACGTACTGCTGGGAATCGCCGCATTCGCCATCTCGATCTACTGGTCGCTGCGCGGAACCAATCGCACCGAACGCCCCACCGCGAAAGTGATCTGGGATCGGTTTCCCAAGTTTGTCGTGGGTTTCGTAATCGCTTCGCTGGTCTTCAGTTTCTGTATGCCGCTGCAGGAAGCCAAAGCGCTCGGGGGATTGGCCAAAGGACTGCGCGAGGTCATGTTCTCGCTGGCTTTCGTGTGCATCGGGCTTGAGACCGATTTCCGGTTCATCTTCAAAAAAGAAAACAAAAGCAACATCGCCACCTTCTTCGTCGCCCAGGGATTCAATATCGTGGTCACGCTGGTAATGGCTTACCTGCTGTTCGGGTTGTGGGCCGGCTGATCGCCGACACAACGATTATGCTGCAACCCTTTGTAACGACGGTTCTCCAGAATCATTCGGTGAACCGTCGGTTTCGTACGATTCATTTTGTGCCGTGTCAGACCCGACGGGCGCGATCCGTCCAGCCGTAAAATTTCGGCGCGATCCTCCTTTTGCAAATCCCGGTGAAGCATCGGCTTTGGTAATTTATCTTCGAATCGTTAACTTGCATCGATTTTAAACAACCCAAAACCGACACGATGAAACGAATTTACCGATCGATCCTGCTGCTGGCCGCCTCGCTGCCTGCGGCGTTTCCCGCAGAAGCCCGTGAAATCATCGATATCAACCGCAACTGGCGTTTTACGCTGGACGACGACCGGACGTACGGCGAACCGGCCTTCGACGACAGCGGTTGGCAACAGCTCGACCTGCCGCACGACTGGAGCATCGCAGGCGCTTACGACAAACGGAATCCGAGCGGGCCGCAAGGCGGCTTCATGCCGTGCGGAACCGGCTGGTACAGGCATTCCTTCGAAGCCCCCGCCGGTTCCGAAGGAAACCGCGTTTTCGTCCGTTTCGACGGCGTCTACATGAAATCCCAGGTATGGATCAACGGCCGCATGGTCGGCGAATACCCGAACGGGTACAATTCGTTCGAATACGACATCACTCCTTTCGTCCGCCGCGATACGCTGAACGTGCTCGCCGTCCGCGTCGACAATTCGTTGCAACCCGGGTCGCGCTGGTACACCGGATCGGGCATCTACCGGAACGTTCACCTGATCGTCACGTCGCAGATGCACTTTACCGACGGAGGCGTTTTCATCACGACTCCGGAAGTTTCGGCGGAACGGGCCCGAATCGAAATCAACTACCACGTCATCAACCACAACTACCCTGAGACGCGGTTTACCTGGACCGACAATAAGTCGCTGTACGTCTGGCTGCGCGACGGCAACGCCGACGCCGCGCCGAAAACCGACGCCAACAACCGGGTGCAGAAGGAATGCACGCTCACTTCGATCCTTTACGACGCAGACGGCCAGGAAATAAAACGGGTCTCGACCAAACATCGGATCGGGGATTACAGCGAAGCCGATCTAAGGCAACAAATCGAAATCGACCGCCCGCATCTGTGGTCGGACCAGACCCCTTACCTTTATAAACTGGTCGGTACGATCTCCTACGACGGCCGCGAGGCCGACCGGGTAAGCTATCCGGTCGGAGTGCGTACGATTCGTTTTTCGCCCGAACGGGGTATGGAAGTCAACGGCCGGCAGGTCAAACTACAGGGGGTATGCCTGCACCAGAACGTAGGCTGTTTCGGCAGCGCCGTACCGCTCGGGGTATGGCAGGAAAGACTCGAAACGCTGAAAGCGATGGGCTGTAATGCTGTTCGGCTCAGCCATTACCCGTTCGCGCCCGAATTCTACGATCTGTGCGACTCGCTCGGTTTCTACGTGTCGAACGAAATTTTCGACGAATGGAACCGCGGGCAGGAATGGGGCTATTCGGAAAGTTCGTACGGAAAAATGCCCTATACCTACCACCTCTATTTCGATCAGTGGGGCGAAACCGACCTGCGCCGAATGATCCGCCGCGACCGGAACCACCCGTGCGTCGCGCTGTACGTGCTCGGCAACGAAATTCCGAACCAGCGCATCCAGGGAATCGAAATCGCACAAAAGCTGAAAGCCATCACCCGTGAGGAAGACCCCGCGCGGCCAGTAACCGCCGCCTGCGACTTCTTCGTCGGAGCCAATATTTACGGCTTTATGGATCAGTTCGACATCGCGGGTTACAACTACATCGACCGCATCCATCCGGACAGCCTGTACGCCGCCGAACACGCCCGTTACCCGAACCGCATCCTGCTCGGCACGGAGACTTATCATAAAACCCGCAACCACGTATCGATACGCGACAACGCCAGCGCGATCGGCGAATTCGTCTGGGTGGGCTACGACTACCTCGGCGAAATCGTGTGGCCGGATTACCGCGGCTGGGACGAAGGAATGCTCGATATCGCCGGCTTCCCGAAACCGGAATACTACCTGCGCAAAAGCTACTGGTCGGACGAACCCGTCGTCCATATCGGCGTCCGCCAGGGCCCCGACCGCGATTTCGATTGGAGTCCGCGCAACGTAGCCGACCACTGGAACTGGCAGGGGCGGGATCAGGACACCCTGGAAGTTTACGCCTACTCGAACTGCGACGAAGTCGAGCTCCGAATCGGCCGGCGCAGCCTGGGCCGGAAGCCGGTCGGACGGAACGACTATTACGCTTTGTGGAATGTCCCCTTCAAAGCAGGCACGATTTCGGCAACCGGTTACAGGCAAGGGAAAAAGGTTGCCGAACACCGGCTCCTCACGGCCGGGAAGCCATATGCGGTCAAAGTATCGCGCATTTTCCGCTACGACGACGTTATCCGAGTAGAACTCTGCGTCGTCGACAAGGAAGGAATCCGTATCCCCGATTCCGAGGCGGAGATTACCCCTGGAAACATCCCGTCCGAACGCCTGCTCGGATTCGATAACGGCAATCAATACGACCCGCAGGGCCTCAAATACGCGTCCGCAGAACGGGGACGCTGCTCGGGCGGCCACATGGTCGTCTACTTAAAACCGGATTCCGCCACCGTGAAAGCGACCTTCGATTCCCCGGGACTGATTTCAGCCGAAGCCGATATCTAAATCTGCCGGACGAACATTCTCCCGGCAAATGTTCTTTCGAGTAAAAGAGAAGGCTGCGATTCGCAATCGCAGCCTTCTCTTCGAAACGTCTTTCCGAAACATTGCCCATATACAGATCCGTCCGGAAACACACGACGCTTCTCCGCACCGTCGTCGCAAACCGCCCGTTTGCTCTCGCCGGAACGGAAACCGGATCGTCGGAATACCCCCGACAAGCCCCAAAACGACGCTTAACCGAGACCATACGCAAAACCATCCGCATCCCCCGCCAGATCCATCGGCACGCCCCTCTCGGAACTTCTTCGTCCCTTTTATTCCCGGATACTCACATAGACATTCACGGATAAAAAACGAAGGCCTCCCCGACAGCGGGGAGGCCTTCATTTTTTATCCGTAGGTTTCTCTTACAAAGCGAGGAACTCGGTCGTTCCGAACAGTTTCGAGAACTCGACGTCCTTGGTAGCCTGAGCCTTCATAGCGGGATCTTTGGCGATAGCGCTCTTCAGGTTGGCAACAGCGGAAGAAGAGTTACCTTCGCGCATAGCGATAACTGCTTTCAGGTAGTCGGCTTCAGCCGATTTTTCGTTCGACAGCAGCGATTTTGCTTTCGACAGGTTGCCGTTGAGAACTTCAGCGACTGCGAGGTTGTAACCGCTCAGCGCTTTGGCAGCCTCGGCATAGTTTCCTTCTGCCAGGTTAACCAGACCCATGTTGGCTTTCGAATCGGCCGTATTCAGAGCAGCGAAATATTTCTGAGCCGCAGCAGCGTCACCGCTCATCAGGGCTACGACGCCCAGGTTGTTGGTGATAGCGGCATCTTTGCTCATACCTGCAGCCTTTTCGAACAGGGCTTTAGCCTGAGAAACTTTACCGGCACGCGCATAAACCACACCTGCGTTGTTGTAACCGCGAACGCTGTTGTATTTGGTAGCGGCAGCCTGGTAAACTTTCAGCTGGGCAGCAGCATCGTCGGTCAACGTAGCGGCATACAGCATCTCTTCTTCGCTCAGTACGTCGATGTTCGAAGCGGCAGCTTCTTTGATCTCGGCATCGGTGCGGCCTTCGATATCCACATCGGCGATCAGCTTCGTACGACGCAACTGCGGCAGGATTTCCTTAGCCAGCACATCGAATACGGAAGTCATGTTCTTGATCTCTTCGTCGCGTTTCACCGGATTGTCGTACATGGCCAGAACCTGCAGAATCAGGTCTTTGTCTTTGATGTCCGAAGCAGAAACCAGTTCTTTGAAACCTTCCCAGTCTTCACCGTAAGCGGCGATATCGTATTTCGGGTTTACGCTTTCGAGCGTTTTGCTGATGGCTTTCTGACCGCTTTCGCTACGAGCCTTCGACAGTTCGTCGTTGAACTTAACCGGGCCGTCGGGAGAAGCGTAACCTTTTGCATATACGTTACCCAGCGTAGCGCGATCCTTGTCCGAGTACTCTTTTACGAAAGCTTCGAACATCTTCACCTGATCCTTGGTCAACTCGCCCGGACGAACGTTCGATTTGTTGATCAGGTACATGATTTCGGCATTCTGAGAAATGGTGGTCACTCTCTTGAAGTTGTCGGGCATGATCGACAGGTAAGCGGCATTGTCAGCCAGAGCCTGGATGGTGCTTACGCCTTCGGCAACCGGGATGGCTGCAAACGGAGTAAATTCCTTGCGTTTTTTGCAGCCTTTTGAGCACTTCGACTCGATACGCAGTTCGAGGGTCGAAAGTTTAGCGCGTTCGTCGTACGGGAACGACACGGCCTGCGTATAGGAACCGCCGGTCTTGTAAGGAATAACGGTGTAGTTATCCTTTACTTTTTCACCCTGGATGAATTTGGGAGTACCTACCAACTCTCCGCCTTCGAATACCAGAACCGGAGTAACCTTCAGTACGGCTTTCTTGTTGAAGTACTTAGCAGGGAAATCAACACGTACGTCCGTAACGACGTTGCTACCCTTCAGGGTCAGCACGGCAGGCGTTGCAGACACACTCACTCTGTCCACTTTTTTCAACATCTTGTTGTAGCAATTACAGCTGGCCAGCAGTATTGCTAAAGAAGCGAGCATGAAACTTTTTACTAAACTTTTCATAATCAGTGCTTTAAAAATTAATTAATTGTTTATCTCTGGTTTTAATCTATTAATCCTCAACGCCATAGTTGATACCCGCAAAAATAAGAATATATTTTAAATAACAATTAAAAAATCGACTTATTTTTGAACCCGATACCTCCCCTGGGTAGGGTATCAGTCATCAAACTATTGTTTATCAGACTTTAAAAGAGCTTTTTTCGAAAGTTTCAGCTTGCCGTTTTTAGGATCAACACCGATCAGTTTGACTTCGATCATATCGCCCTCCTTCAGGCCGGTTTCTTCCATCGTTTCGAAACGTTTGTTGGCGATTTCGGAGATGTGCAGCAGACCGTCTTTGCCCGGCATGATCTCCACAAATGCGCCGAAAGCGACGATCGAACGAATCTTTCCCCGGTAAATTTCGCCGACTTCCGGAATCGCCACGATCCCTTTGATACGGGCCATAGCCGCTTCGAGAGCCTCCTTGTTTTCGCCGAAAATGTCCACGTATCCCTTTTCGTCCTTTTCGGTGATCGTAATCGTCGTGCCGGTCGACTTCTGAATCTCCTGAATCACTTTGCCTCCCGGGCCGATCACCGCACCGATAAATTCCTGCGGGATCACGATCTGCTCGATCCGCGGAACGAACGGTTTGAGTTCGGCGCGCGGTTCGGATATCGTTTCAAGTATCTTGCCAAGAATGTGCATACGGCCCTGTTTGGCCTGTTCGAGCGCATTGGCCAGCACTTCGTACGAAAGACCGTCCACCTTGATGTCCATCTGAGTAGCGGTAATACCGTCTTTGGTACCGGTCACTTTGAAGTCCATGTCGCCGAGGTGGTCTTCATCGCCCAAGATATCGGACAGCACGGCGTATTTTCCGGTTTTGGCGTCGGTAATCAGCCCCATGGCGATCCCGGAAACCGGTTTCTTGATCTTCACGCCGGCATCCATCAGCGCCAGCGTTCCGGCACACACGGTAGCCATCGAGGACGAACCGTTGGATTCCAAAATATCGGATACGACGCGAACGGCGTACGGATTCTCTTCGCCCACCGGTACCATCGGCTTCAGCGCGCGCCATGCCAGGTTGCCATGGCCGATCTCGCGACGCGACAGGCCGCGTGCGGGACGCGCTTCGCCGGTCGAGAACGGCGGGAAGTTATAATGCAGCACGAACTGT
>OGRO01001836.1_pt1 | contig 17712 bp, 17 predicted proteins | sample 1553451 | NCBI WGS metagenome assembly OGRO01 (sample SAMEA2580021, study PRJEB22360) | human gut metagenome
CCCCTGCCGGAAAAGTACTCTTAAAGCACATTGAGCCTGCCATGAACTTAATCCAGCGCGGTGAGAGCCAGCTTCTCGATTCTGGCAGCCTTGGACTTGGACAGCTCCACATCGGTGCCAGCGATACGATCTGCCGTTACTTTTTAGTTCCTTATTTAAAGCAGTTCCACAAGAAGTTTCCAAATGTGCCAATCAAAGTAACCAATGCAACTTCTGTAAGCTGTGTGGATCTCTTAGAGCAGGGAAAAGTGGATCTGATCGTGACGAACTTCCCAAATGCACATTTGAATCATTCCTATATTCAGAAAACAGTCTGCAATTTTACCGATGTTTTCATTGCGAACCCTGCCTACTTCAATCTGAAACAGTTCTTTTGCCCTGCCCATCTCCTGCTCTTTCTCTAACTGTGCCCTGATCTTCTCCCGTTCCAGAATATATTTTTCCACAAGATTATGAACTCTTTTTTTCACGATGGCCGGATCACACGGAGAAAAAATATACTCATCCGCTCCAGCTTCTAACGCTTTAACCTCTGTTTTCTCATCAATTGCAGTTTTTGCGACGATCGGGATATCCGCATACTTATCCTGCTGTTTCATCTCCCGGATCACTTCAAATCCATCCATCACCGGCATGCAAAGATCAAGAAGAACAATATGTACCTTTTGTTGTTCCAGTTGTTCCTTCGCCTGTTTCCCGTTTTCCGCCTCCAGAATCTGATATTCGTCTTTAAAGATTTCTGCAAACGAAATGCGTTCCACTTCCATGTCATCTACAATGAGCATTGTCAGTTGTCTGTTCATATCTGATTCGTACCTTCCTGATTCGATAATGTATCATCTCTTTAGCTATTATACATAATTTTCACATAAAAAAGCGTTTTTTTTGTTTTTTTTCACAAAAATATGCATTATCTGGCATCTTCTAAACATGATACAACATTTTTCGACAAAGCGGAATTGCTAATTTTATATATCAGTATTATACATATCGATATACGTCGGAACAAAGTTCGCTTTGTTCCGACGTATTTTATTTCATAAAATACGCCATCACCTGCTCCCTTGTTCCTCCTCTTTCGCTGAAAATCTCGCCTTCGGCTCGGTTTTCAGCGATTTTTGCGCCCTTTGGGCGCTTTTGTGGGTATAAACGCTTCAAAACATCCGCTGTTGCCGTCAAATTTTCGCAATTCTGCGCCGCAGAGCGGCGCATTTCTCGGCAAAAGCCTTACGGCTTTTGCCGAAAACGGTGAAATAAGCGGCTGTAAGCAAGCTCATATTTTTTAATACGAGCAAGCGGTTATAGCTTATTTCACCGCCCATTCCCTTTCTACCTCTCCGCTTTCTATGTCCTTCCACAGAAACACTCCGTTTTCAAGCGTCATATATCCGTGGCAGCTGTCCTCCTTAGGTATGGAAACCGAGCCGGGATTCATGCACACATAAGTTCCATGCTCCGCGCACTTAGGGACATGGGTATGCCCGTGCAGCAAAATATCTCCGTTATGCAGCGGCGGGAGCTTTCCTTCATTATATATATGACCGTGCGTTGCATAAATCAACCTTTCGCCGTCAGCCACCACGGCATAGTCGGCAAGAACAGGAAATTCAAGCACCATCTGGTCAACCTCTGTATCGCAGTTGCCGCGCACCGACAAAATACTGTCCTTTACCGCGTTAAGCATTGCTATAACCCTTTTCGGCTCATATTCGCGCGGCAAATCGTTCCGCGGTCCGTGATAGAGTATATCGCCGAGAAGAAGCAGTCTGTCCGCCCCCTCCTTCGCATAGCAGTCAAGCATTTTTTCGCACCAGTACGCACTGCCGTGTATATCCGACGCTATCATCCACTTCATACCCTTACCACTCCTTTTTCATTGTTTCGCGCTTAGTCTGTATCAGCTGCTCGATAAACAGCTTATCCGTTGCCGAAAGCGTGTAATACTGCTTGTGTATAAGCACGTCCTTAAACAGCCTTCCGCCGTCGGCGCAGTCGCGCTGCACCAAGCCGTAACGGTCGAGCGTTTTCCGCGGTATGGGCGACGCCCACATATACGCCTCCGGGTTTTCCGCCAGTATGTCAAGCCGGTTTCCGCGCTCCGTAACCATAATCCGCCTTTTTGCGCCTTCCCCCTCCGCGCGCCTTACGTCCGCTCTGGACATGGGCGGAACGTACGAATCGTCATGCACAAGCTCGATACAATTCTCCGCGTCGCCGAGGGTTATATCCTTCTTTGCCGCAAGCGGACAATCGCGGTTCATCACAAGCATATACCGAAACTCCGCCACAAGCTCGTAATTGATTTTCTTTTCGTCAAACATCGCCTTGTAGTAGCTGTCGTATTCCTCCGCATACCTGACTATCCCCAGTCGGCAGTCATCACGCAGCACGCTGTCCACCGCGTCCGTAATGCTCATTTCCTTGCAGAGCAGCTCCACGCCCGGCTTGTCGTTCATGAGTGCGGAAAACCGCGCAAACGCCTGTGAAATATACCCCGACCGCGGCACGGCAACCGAAAAATGCTTTTTTACCGAAAGTCCTTTTCGGAACGTCTCCTCCAGCTCGTCAACCTGTTTCAGAATTTTTTTCGCATAGGTCATGAACATTCCGCCCTCGGGAGTCAGCGTCATCCCCTTCGCACTGCGCTCAAATATCCTTATGCCCAGTGACGCCTCAAGCTCCTTTATAGCGCGGCTCAGGTTCGGCTGACCGATAATCAGCTTTTCTGCAGCCTTGTTTATCGAGCCGCATTTCGCAACCTCGACCGCATATTTCATATGAAGAATGTTCATAAGCTCCCCTTTGCCCTTCTGCCCGCAAAACCAATTTCAAAACCTCACGTCCGTGCCTGCGGGCAAGTACGGAACGCACCGTAAAATATTCCGACCGTGCCAGCGTAATTTTTAAACTGCGCTGCGCACCCAACCGTAATAAATCTCCAAGTTATATTATACTACTTTGTTAAAAATAAATCAATATACTTTTTAGACAAAGTTCGACATATACGGCATTTGTTTTGTGGTTTTTTACCGAATTATGTCAAAATGCGGCTTTTTTATCGCCTTCGCAAAAAAAGAGCGGACGTTTCGCCGACCGACAGTCGGCAAAACGCCCGCTTAACATATCACCAAATCTATTTACTTAACGAAAATTTTTCGCTGCAAATGCCGCGCCGATAATGCCCGCGTCATTGTAAAGGGTCGCGGTTTCAATCTCGGTACGCTTAAAGAGCTTGTTATAGTCGTACTTCTTCACATACTCGCGTACCGGGTCAAGAAGGTAATCGCCCTCCTTGCTGATACCGCCGCTGACAACAATTTTGTCCGGCTGGAATATGTTTACGATACTTACAAGACCGTCAGCCACGTACTCTATGTACTTGTCGACGACCTCCTTTGCCGCGGGGTCGCCCTTCTTTGCCGCGTCAAACGCAGTTCTGCCGCTTACATGACCGTTTTCCTCCGCAAGGGATTTCATAAGGCTTTCGGGGTGCTTTTCGATTGCAACCTTTGTCTGGTTAATAAGCGCGGTAACCGACGCATATGCCTCCCAGCAGCCCTTTTTGCCGCAGCTGCACAGCGCGCCGTTGTGAACAAGCGTAAAGTGACCGAGCTCGCCGCCCGCGCCGTTTGCGCCGCGGAAAATCTTTTTGTCAAGGATGATTCCACCGCCTACACCCGTGCCGAGCGTGATTGCAAGGAATACGCCCGCGTCGCCGCCGTTGGCTATGTATTCGCCGTATGCCGCGGAGTTCGCGTCATTTTCGAGGACCACGGGGATATTGTAGTATTTTTGGAACTCATCGCGGAGCGGCGCGTCATTGAATTTAAGGTTGTTTGAATACGCAACCGACCCCTTCTCGTAGTCAACCGAGCCGGGAGTGCCGATTCCGACCGCCTCGATGTCATTCATCGAAATGCCCGCCTCGGCGGTGAGCTTTTCGCAAAGAGTAACCATGTCCTTTACTATCTCGGTATAGCTGCGCGGCGAAAGCGTGGGGGTCGAGCCCTGAACGATGATTTTGCCGTCCTCGTCCACTATACCAATGGCGATATTTGTACCGCCCAAATCAATTCCTATATACATATTGTATCACTCCAATTTATATTGATAAAATAATTATACATGATAAACTCCTTTTTGTAAATAGGAAATGCAAATTATTAACCGAAAATTCATATTAGGCGCGGAATTTTACGCGGTTATGAATCGCCGTACGCGGTTTTAAATGTCCGCTATTGATAAAAATTCCAAAAAAAATTAAAGAAATCGCATTTTTGTTGTAATAATACACAGAATTTATTTTTGGGTTTTGACTTTGTACAAGGTTTGTTATATACTGTATCTGTAAAATAAAATTTAGGAGTGATTAACAGTGGCAGAATTAAGATATAATCCCCTTCTTAACGATTGGATTATGATTGCATCACACAGACAGAACAGACCCCAGATGCCCAAGGACTGGTGCCCTTTCTGTCCCGGATCGGGAAAGGTTCCCGATAACTATACGGTATTCAAGTATGACAACGATTTCCCTGCATTATCCCAAAATCCGCCGCAGCCTGACGACGTTGCGACAGACTTTTTCAAGGTTAAGCCTTCGTACGGAAAATGCGAGGTTATTCTGTACTCGCCGGAGCATACGACAACCCTTCCCCAGCTTTCGGTTGAGCATATAGAGGAGCTTGTGGCTTTGTGGAAGGAGCGTTTCACCGAGCTTTCAAAGGACGAAAAAATCAAGTACATATTCATGTTTGAAAACAAGGGCGAGCCGGTCGGCGTTACAATGCCCCACCCGCACGGTCAGATTTACGGCTATTCGGTTGTTCCCAAGCGTATTCACGAGGAGCTTTCAAACAGCAAAAAATACCTTGAGGAAACCGGCAACTGCCTTATCTGCGACCTTTTGAAAAACGAGATGAAGGAAAAATCGCGCGTAATCTGCGAGAATGACGATTTTGCGGTTATTCTTCCGTTCTTTGCGGACTATCCGTACGGAATTTACGTGATTTCCAAAAAGCACAAGCAGAACATTACCGAGCTTGACGAGAAGGAAAGCAGAAACTTTGCAGAGATTATGAAGATGGCGGCAGGTACTCTCGACGCGCTCTTTGACAAGTCGTTCCCGTACATGATGTGTATGTATCAGAACCCGGTAAACGGCGAGGATTGCTCGGAGTTTAACCATTTTCATGTAAAATTCTATCCGCCGATGAGAAGTGCGGACAAGCAGAAATTCAACGCGTCAAGCGAAACCGGCGCATGGGCGAACTGCAACCCGACCGCACCGGAGGAAAAGGCGAAGGAGCTGCGCGCGGCATTCAAAAAGTTTATTGATAACGGAGGTATGCGTTAATGGAACTTACCAAAATGAAGGATATGTTTTTTGAGCTTTACGGAAACGACAAGGAGGAAATCCGCATATTCACCTCGCCGGGAAGGGTGAATCTTATCGGCGAACACGTTGACTACTGCGGCGGTCCCGTGCTTCCCGCGGCGCTCACGATGAAAACCACGATTATCGCAAGAAAGCGCAAGGACGACATCATCCGTATGCGTGCGACCGACCTTGACATATGCGTGGAAACGAACATTTCCGATATAGACAGCCTTAAAGGCAAGCTCAAATGGGGCGATTATCAGCTGGGCGTTGCAAGCGAGCTTTTGAAGGCGGGCTACAACATCGGCGGGCGCGACCTTCTTTTTTACGATAAAGGTACAAGCTTTATGACGATACCACACCTCACGGCGGCGGCCTTTCATCCTCGGCGGCAATCGAGATTTCGACTGCGCTCTGCTTTGCTACCTTTGCGAACGAGGCGTCCGGCAAGCACCGTGAAATTGACATGATAGAACTTGCGCTCATTGCTCAGAAGGCGGAGCATAACTATGTCGGCGTAAACTGCGGAATCATGGATCAGTTTGCGTCGGCTATGGGCAAGCGCGACCATTGTATATACCTCAACTGCGGCACATTGGAATACGAGCTTGTACCGCTTGAGCTTGGCGATTACCGACTTGTTCTGTCAAACACGAACAAAAAACATTCGCTCGGCAGCTCAAAGTACAACGAAAGACGCGGCGAGTGCGAGGAAGGACTTGCAGCTCTCAAAACCGCGCTCCCCGAGATTACGCAGCTTGCCGACGTGTCGATTTCCGACTTCGAGATGTACAAGGACAGAATAGAAAATCCCGTTGTAAAAAGGCGCATCAAGCACGTTGTTGCGGAGTGCGACAGGGTACACAGAAGTGTTCAGGCGCTTAAAAAGGGCGAGCTGAAAAAATTCGGCGAGCTTATGAACGCGTCCCACGATTCGCTGCGCGACGATTACGAGGTATCGTGCGAGGAGCTTGATACACTTGTTGCGGAGGCGCGCAAGTTTGACGGCGTTCTCGGCTCGCGTATGACGGGCGCAGGCTTCGGCGGCTGCACGGTAAGCGTTGTCCGCAAGGATATAATTGACGAATTTGTTGAAAAAATAGGCAATGTTTACCTTGAAAAATTCGGTCATCCCGCATCGTTCTATATCTCCGAGATAGGCGACGGCGGCAGAGAGATAAAGGGTTTATAAACAAAAAAAACCGATACCGGGGGATGTAAAAAAAGTCCTGACCGTAAAAAGGCGGTAATACCAAGCAAGCAAAGGTTGTGAAAATGTTTATAATGCAGTTTTTTGGTAGAAAAAATCACATTTAGTGATTTTTTCAGGATTTTATGCCTTTTTGCTATGGTCAAACCTCACCTCTCGGAGTACCAATGTACGCCTTCGGATTCGGTTTGACCATTCAGGCTCTTTTTTTCCTATCCCCTATAGCGGGGGCTGTAAAAACTTGTTTTTTTACAGCCCCTATTTTTTTGCCCGCCGCCGCTTTTTTCGTTCGCGGTATTGTTTTTCGTCTGCCGTATTGTTTTTATGTACGCTCACGGTCGGTCCCAAAAAAACAATACGCACCGCAATCAAAATCCTTTTGAACTCTTATCCTTTAAAACACTGACCCGCTCCACCCCGGCTTTCATTATAATACCACTGACCGCCGCAAAAATCAAAGTGTACGGTGCAATCAATTTCCGCAACATCGGCACGGCAAATCCATGAAAATCAAGAAGTCAGCGCGGCACATACAATCCCCGCCAAATACGTGCAGCAAAGCTGCACCATGTCAAATCAGAAAGTCAGTTCAGCACAGTTACTGCTGACAATCCCCGCCAACGCGGCACGCCCTTCCTGCAAAAAATTCACAAAATCCGACCTTTTGCGTAGTATAACAGTATACGCGGTAAAAAAGCGTCTGTGTGCCTGCCGCAGCCGCAAAGAGGATTTTTGCAGGCAGAAGGGTTTTGAAAAAATGGTCAACGATAATGTGACTGCCGCGTTTCTTTTAACCGCTCTTGCGGGACTATCTACGGGGATAGGCAGTCTTATAGCTTTTTTCTCAAAGGAGGCAAACAAAAAATTCCTCTCCTTTACGCTCGGTCTTTCGGCGGGAGTAATGATTTATGTATCCATGATTGAGCTGTTTTCAAAGGCGTGCGGCGAGCTTTCCGCGATTTACGGTGGGAAAGGCGGTACAATACTTACAACATTGGGATTTTTTGCGGGTATCATTCTGATTGCGATTATAGACAGAGCGATTCCTGCGGACGGAAGTTCGCGCTCGGCGCGGAAAGATACGGTTGAGGACGGACACGCCAAACGTCTTTTAAGAACAGGAGTTATGACCGCGCTCGCGCTCGGCATCCATAACTTCCCGGAGGGCATGGCAACCTTTGTATCGGCGCTGGATTCGCCCGTGCTTGCCTTGCCGATTGCAGTGGCAATAGCAATACACAATATTCCGGAGGGTATTGCTGTGTCCATCCCGATATTTTACGCAACAGGGAACCGAAAAAAGGCGTTTATATACTCATTTTTATCGGGTCTTGCGGAGCCGGTCGGCGCGGTTATCGGCTATCTGATTCTTATGCCGTTCATCGGCGCGGCTCTTAATGCTATGATTTTTGCGATAATTGCGGGAATCATGGTATTTATATCGGTTGACGAGTTACTTCCGTCCGCGCACGAATACGGGGAACACCGTCTTTCAATCTGTGGCGTTGTGGTCGGCATGGCGATTATGGCGGCGAGCCTGATTGCGTTTATGTAATGAATAAATTTGCCGTTTGCGCAGAAAATAATCATATATTTTCTGAAAGGATGGCAAGCGAAATGGACGATAAAACAAAATTTGTCAAGGTGGGAAAAACAAAGAAGGGCAAGCCGTATTCGGATAACGCGGCGGAGTTTGAAATAAGCGATATTTCGGTTGATGAGAATCACTTTGATCTTGAATACGGAAACGCCGCGTCCACCACGGACTGTACGGGAATTATTCAAGTGCCGCCCGAGGATGATGCGGAGTATGAGGCATATAACGAGGTTTATAGTTTTGAGCCGGGGAACACGGTTGTGCATAAGGATAAACCGAAAAAACACGAATAAATTTCCTTATAGAAAGTATACGGGTCGTGGCAAATGCCCCGACCCGTATGTGTTTTAAAGCTTGTTTCTTTGTATCTTGCCGCTTACGGTCTTTGGCAGACTGTCACGGAATTCAACTATTCGCGGATATTTGTACGGAGCGGTTTTCTCCTTGACGTAATTCTGAATCTCCTTTTTCAGCTCGTCAGTACCCTCCGTTCCGTTTACAAGAACTATGCTTGCCTTTACAATCTGACCGCGCACCTCGTCGGGAACTGCGGAAACACCGCATTCAAGAACGTAGGGCAGCTCCATGATAACGCTTTCGATCTCAAACGGTCCTATGCGATAGCCGGAGGACTTGATAACATCGTCAACTCTGCCGACATACCAGTAAAAGCCGTCCTCGTCGCACCACGCAACATCGCCCGTGTGATAGTAGCCGTCATGCCATACCTCGGCGGTTTTTTCCTCGTCACGGTAATAGCCGGTAAACAGACCGCACGGCGCGCCGTCCTTTATATTGATACAGATTTCGCCTGTTTCGCTCTGTTTTACGGGTTTTCCGTCCGAGCCGAGCAGCTCAACCTTGTATATCGGCGCAGGCTTGCCCATTGAGCCGATTTTATGCGGCGCGCCGGTAAGGTTTCCTATAATCATTGTGCTTTCCGACTGTCCGAAGCCCTCCAGAATCTGAAGTCCCGTTACCTTCTCGAATTGGCGGTAAACCTCGGGGTTGAGCGCCTCGCCCGCGGTTGTCATATGCTGAACAGAGGACAGGTCGTAATGCGAAATGTCCTGTTTGATTAACATTCTGAGCATTGTCGGCGGCGCGCAGAAGGTTGTAATATGATATTTTGCAAACATGGGCAGTATATCCGCCGCGTCAAAGCGGTCAAAATCGTATACAAAGGTCGCCGCCTCGCACAGCCACTGACCGTAGAGCTTGCCCCACATAGCCTTTGCCCAGCCGGTGTCGGAGATTGTGAAGTGCAGTCCGTCGGGGTCAACATTGTGCCAGTATTTCGCGGTGTGGAAGTGACCGAGCGCATATTTGTAATTGTGTGCCGCGATTTTCGGATAACCCGATGTGCCGGAGGTGAAGAACATCAGCATGAGGTCATCGCCGCCCGGCGCGTCCTCGGGACGGTCATAGTGCGTGCTGAATCTCTTGTATTCCTCGTCAAACGGTCGCCATCCCTTGCGGTTTCCGCCCACGATTATCTTGTGGCGAAGCTCCGGACAGCCTGCCGCGCCTATGTCCGCCTGGTGAGCTGTGTCGCCGTCCGCGGTACAGAGTATCGCGGAAACTCCCGCCGCTTTGAAACGGTATTCAAAATCATGCTCCTGGAGCTGATTTACCGCGGGAATTGCAATCGCGCCGAGCTTGTTTAAGCCGAGCATCGCAAACCAGAACTGGTAATGACGTTTAAGTACAAGCATTACCCTGTCGCCGCGCTTTATGCCGAGCGACGCAAAGTAGTTCGCGCACCTGTTCGACTCCCGCATCATATCGCGGAAGGTGAAACGGCGCTCCGTCTTGTCCTGTGAGATATGGAGCATGGCGAGCTTGTCGGGGTCGCGCTTTGCAAGGCGGTCAACCAGGTCAAATGCAAAGTTGAAATGCTCTGTATTCTTGAATTTGATTGACGTGGGCGTTCCGTTCTCGTTTTCCTCCACGTCTATATAGTCGCGGTAGATACGCTTTTTTGTATCGGGAGCCTTGCGCCTTGTCTGCTCCGGGATTGCAGCGGACTCCGCAAGCTCGGGGATCTCCTCGCCGTCAGCCTTCAGAACTATCGCATAGAATATGCAGTCCTTGCCGTCAACCGCAATCATTCCGTGCGGCGTTTCGCTGTTGTAGTAAATGCTGTCGCCGGGGCCGAGGATTTCCTTATGCTCGCCTACCTGCACCATAAGGTGACCTTCAACCACGATGTCGCACTCCTGTCCCGCATGGGAGGTCAGCTCGATGTCGCGTCCCTGCGCCTCCTCACTGTAAATGCTCTGAACGTAAAGCGGCTCCGCAATACGCTTTTGGAAATCGTACGCCAAATTGTAGTAGGTCATGCCGTGAGCATTGGCAATCTCCTGTCCCGCGCCGCGGCGGGTAACCGTGTAGGATTTCAGCTTTGGGCTGTACCCCTCTATAATATCGGTAACATTTACCTTCAGCGCAAGCGCGCAGCGGTAAATAAACGCAAAGTTAAGGTCGTTTTTTCCGTTTTCGCAGTCGAGGTATTCGCTGACGCTTACGCCTGTGCTTTTTGCCATATCCTCCGGCGTAAAGCCTTCAATCTCGCGCAGCTCGCGGATACGTCCCGCCATTTCCTGAATCTTTAAATCGAGTCCCGTAATTTTTTGCATTTTCAAATCAGTCCTTTCGGTGTAGTGTGTGCTTTGAAACGAAAAAAAACATTCGCCTCAAAGTAATCTTTGAGACGAATGTTTGAAATCAACATCCGCGGTACCACTCAAATTGCGAATTTCTTCGCCGCTCTCGGAGTCAGACAACCCCTATGCCTTAACGCAGCAATCACGGAGAGGTTCTACTTATCCGAAAAACGAACTTTCTTCCTCTCGGCTCAGAAGCTACAAACATAAAAACTGTTCCGATGGTCTTGCACCAACCGCCATCTCTCTTAGGGGCATATTTTTATGCACTCTTCGTCAATGCCTTTATTATTAAATTATTACAAATATATCATATTGCGGTATATTTTGTCAATATGCAATACCGAAATGCAGAAAAACCATACCGAATTTACATAAGGCTGCAAACAAGGTCGGCATACTCGGCGGGGTTTTCAATATCCATACCCGCAATCAAAAGCGACTGGGTATAGAGTATCTCTGCATATTTTCCCGCCTTTTCCTTATCGGTTTCAAACGCCTTTTCAAGAGCCTTGAACGCGGGATGTTCCGGATTCAGCTCCAGCACGCGTTCCGCCTGTATTCCGCCCATCTCCGAGCCGGGGAGCGACTTGAAATATTTCTCCATTTCAAGCGTAATTTCGCCGTCCGTGGTAAGGCAGACAGGGTGGCTTTTCAGCTTTGAGGAAATCCTTACGTCCTTGACCTTACCGCCGAGGGACTCCTTTACAAAGTCCAAAAGCTCACGGCTTTCCTCTGCCTTTTTCTCGGTTTCCTTCCTTTCTTCATCGGTTTCGATGCCGAGGTCCTTATCGTTTACCGACTTGAGCTCCTTGTCATCGAACTTGCCGAGCATACGCACAACAAACTCGTCGACGCTGTCGGTCATGTAAAGAATTTCATAACCTTTATCGCGGATAAGCTCGGTCTGGGGCAGGGTGTCAAGCTTTGACACGGACTCGCCGCACGCGTAGTAAATGTACTTCTGCTCCTCCGGCATACGGCTTACGTATTCGCTGAGCGAAACGAGCTTTTTCTCTGTGGACGAGAAGAACATAATAAGGTCGGAGAGCAGCTCCTTGTGGATTCCGTACTCGTTGGCAATGCCGTATTTGAGCTGAAGTCCGAACGCGTTATAGAACTTGTCATAGCCTTCGCGGTCGTCGGTCATCATCTTTTTAAGCTCGCTCTTTATCTTCTTTTCAAGGTTTGCCGCGATTGTGCGGAGCTGTCTGTCGTGCTGCAAAATCTCACGCGAGATATTAAGCGACAGATTCTGTGAATCGACCACGCCGCGGACAAAACGGAAATGTTCGGGGATAAGGTCGGAGCATTTGTCCATAATCATTACGCCGCTTGTGTAAAGCTGTAAGCCCTTCTCGTACTCCTTTGTAAAGTAGTCGTACGGAGCGCGCGAGGGTATGAAAAGCATCGCCTTATACTGTACCGCGCCTTCGGCATTCACGCGGATAACGCGTACAGGGTCCTCCGGGTCGAAAAAGTGTTCCTTATAGAACTTTTTGCAGTCCTCGTCACTGACCTCGCTTTTGCTGCGCTGCCAAATCGGGACCATGCTGTTTATCGTTTCATTTTCAATGTAGGTTTCGGTTTTTGTCTTTTTGTTTCCGTTTTCATCGGTTTCGTCTGTTTCTACCGAGCGCGTCTTTTCTATATCCATACGGATCGGGTAGCGGATATAGTCCGAATATTTCTTTATAAGACTTCTCAGACGGTAGGTTTCAAGAAATTCGCCGTAGCTTTCCTCCTCGGTGTCCGGCTTGATTGACATTATGATGTCTGTGCCGACCACCGCCTTTTCGGTTTCGGTTATCGTGTAGCCGTCCGCGCCGTCCGATTCCCAGCAGTACGCCTTGTCCGAGCCGTATGCCTTTGAGATTACCTTAACGTGGTTGGCAACCATGAACGCAGAGTAAAAGCCAACGCCGAACTGACCTATAATATCGATGTCCTTTTCGTCCTTCTCCGATTTGTCAAGGTCGTTTTTGAACTTGAACGAGCCGCTGTTCGCAATAATGCCGAGGTTTTTCTCCATTTCCTCGTCCGTCATGCCGATACCGTTATCCGAAACGGTAAGCGTGCGCGCGTCTTTGTCGGGGCGCACAGAAATAAAGAAATCGCTGCGGCTCATGCCTACCTTGTCGTCGGTGAGCGAGAGATAGCAGAGCTTGTCCAGTGCGTCGCTCGCATTTGATATAATTTCTCTGAGGAATATCTCCTTGTGTGTGTAAATTGAGTTAATCATAAGGTCGAGAAGCCGTTTTGACTCCGCCTTAAACTGTTTTTTTGCCAATTTTATGACTTCCTTTCACTTAATGGTTCAACCCTAATTATATACCCATTTCATATAAAAGTCAATATTTTGAAACCAAATCCGTCAAAACCCTCCGTTTTCCCCGATTTAAAGCCGCTTTCCGCTGCAGTCAAAAAATTTTTTAAATTTTTTTCAAAAAATGCTTGACTTTAGCGTGATAAAGTGGTAAACTGTTAAAGTAAACAAAATCAAAGGGAAAGGGAACGATAAAAAATGAAGATGAAAAAGATTATTGCAATACTTACGGCGGCTGTTATGACGGCGGCATTTTGCGCGGGCTGCGGAAAGACGGAGACTAAAGGCGACGCGGCTGTGCAGAGCGACAGCGAATACATAAAGGAAAAGGGAAAGCTGATTGTCGGCATTACCGAGTATGAGCCGATGGATTATCAGGACGAAAACGGAAAGTGGACAGGCTTTGACGCGGAGTTTGCGGAGGCTGTTGCAAAGGAAATGGGCGTTGAGGCGGAGTTCGTTGTTATCGACTGGGACAACAAATTCTTTGAGCTTGAATCAAAGGCTATTGACTGTATCTGGAACGGAATGACGATAACGGACGAGGTTAAGCTGAACACTGCTTGCTCCGACCCGTACGCAAAGAACGAGCAGGTTGTCGTTATGAATAAGGATAAGGTTGACAATTACAAGAACGCGGATTCGATGAAGGAGCTTAAATTCGCGGTTGAGTCCGGCTCCGCTGCGGAGAGTGCGGCGTCTGACCTCGGCTTTGCGAATGTTACTGCGGTAAAGGCGCAGTCTGACGCGCTTATGGAGGTACAGTCGGGCAGTGCTGACGCGTGCATAATAGACATCACAATGGCGGCTTCCATGACCGGCGAGGGTACAAGCTATGCCGATCTCACACAGGGCATTTCGCTCACCAAAGAAGAATACGGCATAGGCTTCAGAAAAAATTCAGACATGAAGGACGCAATGAACGGCTACATCAAGCAGTTTAAGGAAAACGGCAAGCTTGCGGAGCTTTCGGAGAAATACGGAGTTGCCGTTGCGGACTAATAAATTGGTTAGGTGGGCATGGCGCGGAACGGATTACGTTCACGCCCTGCCGAACTGTCAAAATACCGAAAAGCCAATCGGGCAGAGGGGCGCACAGACCCCTCTGTCTGTGTTTGTTTAAATGCTACTGTGATTTGTTTAAAGCTACTATGAAAGGTATATGAAAATGGAATCAATAATTCAGACGTTTTTAAACTGGCAGCAGTCGTTTGCGCAGTCATTCGTACCGGTAACACAGTCACTTATGGAAGGCTTTGGAATGACGTTCAAGCTGTTTTGCCTTACGCTGCTTTTTGCGCTACCGCTCGGACTGATTATCAGCTTTGGCTCTATGAGTCGCTTTAAGCCGCTTAAATGGCTTGTAAAAACCTTTGTGTGGATAATACGCGGTACTCCGCTTATGCTGCAGCTGATTGTCGTTTACTACGGTCCGGGTCTTTTGTTTAATCTTCCGCTTATGGAGCGGTTTTCGGCGGCGCTGCTCACATTTGTGATTAACTATGCGTGCTATTTTTCGGAGATTTACAGGGGCGGAATCGAATCGGTCAGCCGCGGTCAGCACGAGGCGGGACAGGTTCTGGGCATGACAAAGACGCAGGTATTTTTCAGAGTAATTCTGCTGCAGGTCATCAAGCGGATTGTTCCGCCGATGAGCAACGAGATTATCACTCTTGTAAAGGACACCTCGCTTGCGCGTATAATCGCGGTTTACGAGATTATATGGAGCGCGGAGCGGTTTGTAAAGCTCAAAGGCCTTATGTGGCCGCTGTTTTACACGGGCGCGTTTTATCTGCTGTTCTCGGGGTTGCTTACGCTTTTGTTCGGATATATAGAAAAGAAAATGAGTTATTTCAGGAGTTGACGGTATGCCAATATTGGAGGTTAAAAACATAGTAAAGAGCTTCGGCAAGACCGAGGTTTTGAAGGGGATAGACTTCTCGCTTGAAAAGGGCGAGGTTGTTGCGGTTATAGGCACGTCCGGCAGCGGCAAAACAACGCTGCTGCGGTGCATAAACTTTCTTGAAGAAGCCGACAGGGGTCAGATAACCGTAGACGGCAAGGTAGTATTTGACGGTGAAAGCGCAAAAAGGCTTTCGGCAAAGGAGCTGCGCGAGAATCAGCTGAATTTTGGACTGGTGTTCCAGTCGTTCAACCTGTTTCCGCAGTACAGCGCGCTGGAAAATGTCGCGCTTGCGCCAAAGCTGCTGGCAAAGGAGCGCCCCGATTTCAAAAAGAACAAAAAACAGATATATGCGGATATTGAGAGTCGTGCAAAGGCTCTGCTAAAGCGTATGGGACTTGCCGACAGAATGGACAATTACCCGTGCCAGCTTTCCGGCGGTCAGCAGCAGCGCGTGTCAATCGCAAGAGCGCTTATACTGGAGCCGAAGGTACTGTTCTTTGACGAGCCGACCTCGGCACTTGACCCGGAGCTGACGGGCGAGATACTGAAGGTCATCCGCGACCTTGCCGCACAGCACATGACAATGATTATTGTAACACATGAGATAGAGTTTGCAAGAAATGTTGCCGACCGCGTTATATTTATGGCGGACGGCGGCATACTTGAAGAGGGCAGCGCCCATGAGGTCATAGACAATCCCAAGAACGAGCGCACTAAAGCGTTTCTGAGCGGGTTCGGAAGGTAGGATAGATATGAAACGAAATGTGGAAAAGGAAAAAGAGTACCTGTTTGACGCAATTCTGAAAATGGAAACGGCGGACGAATGCCGCGCTTTTTTTGACGATGTATGCACGATAAAGGAACTGGAATCCATTGCACAGCGGCTGACGGTTGCAAGGCTTCTGCGGTCGGGTCTGACGTTTAACGAGATTGTCGAAAAGACAGGCGCGTCAACCGCGACCATATCAAGGGTAAACCGCTGCCTTAACTACGGCACGGGCTACAGGAATATTCTTGAGAAAATGGGCGAATAACTAATACTGTGTGAAAACGCTACTATATTACAAAGGGAGACTATCGGATGTCAGCAGTTATTAAGGAAGTACACAGAGGCTCGCTCGCCGCAAAGCACGGTATCAGAGCGGGCGACGAGATAGTCAGCATAAACGGCCGCAAGGTTACGGACTATCTTGACTATATGTACCTGTCCGCTAATGAGGACATCGAGATTGAGCTGAAGGACAGGACGGTCAGAATCAAAAATGAGGACTACGAGCCGCTCGGCATCGAGTTTGAAACGCTCCTTATAGATGAGCCGAAGTCCTGCCGCAACAAGTGCATATTCTGTTTTATAGACCAGCTCCCGCCGAATATGCGTGAAAGCTGCTATTTTAAGGATGACGATTACCGTTTGTCGTTTTTGCAGGGTAACTATGTCACGCTGACGAACATGAGCGACAGCGACATTGACCGAATTATCGAGTACAATCTGCCGCGTATAAACGTGTCGGTGCATACGACCAATCCGGAGCTTAGGTGCAAAATGCTCACAAACAGGTTTGCGGGCAAAATAATGGATCAGATACGGCGGTTTGCGGACGGCGGAATGCAGATTAACTGTCAGGTGGTTTTGTGCCGCAACTATAACGACGGCGCGGAGCTTGACCGCACGATAGGCGACCTCGGCAGCTTTGGCGAATGTATAGAAAGCCTTTCGATTGTTCCGGTCGGAATCTCGGACTATCGCGACGGATTGACAAAGCTGGAAATGTTTGATAAGGAATCGTCGCGCGCGGTAATAAAACAGGTTGAAAAATGGCAGAAAAAATTTCGCGCGGAGCGGGATATAAATTTTGTTTATCTGTCGGACGAGTTTTATATTATGGCGGAGGAAGAGCTGCCAAAGGACTCGGAGTATGACGGATTTCCGCAGATAGAGAACGGAGTCGGACTTTGCACATCAATGAAATGGGAATACGGTATGGCGCTCGAGGACTGCGAGGACACGGCGGTGCATACCGAAAAGAGCATTGCCACAGGGGTGCTTGCTTACGATTTTATATGCGGACTTGTGAACAGGCTCGGCAGCGATAAAATTCGTGTCTATAGCATAAAAAACAACTTTTTCGGCGAGCATATAACAGTCAGCGGACTTGTCACGGGCGGCGACATCATCGCACAGCTGAAGGACAAGCCGATAGGCGAAATGCTGCTTATACCTACTGCCATGCTGCGGCATGACGAGGATATATTTCTTGACGATGTTACGGTAACGGAGGTTGAAAACGCGCTCGGAGTAAAAATCGTAAAGGTACAAAACGACGGCTTTGAGTTTTTGGAGGCGTTGTTAAAATAGTTTTTTCAGCGCAACGATAAACCTATTGCTGCGCCGTCAGGCTTCAAAAAAGGAAGGTAAATTTGCCGAACATGGATTCATCGGCTTATGTTATATATGGTAGAGTCAATGTTCGGTGAAAGCAAGCAAAAGCGCCCGAAATCTCGATGATTTCCGGCGCTTTTCAATGCGATTTTGTTATTTGGAGCAAAAATTATTAGGTTAAAAATAAAGTTAAATTTTAGTTAAAAAAATATTTATGATTTATTTGCTTGCGGTTGACCGACTTTTT
>OGRO01001840.1_pt1 | contig 17672 bp, 5 predicted proteins | sample 1553451 | NCBI WGS metagenome assembly OGRO01 (sample SAMEA2580021, study PRJEB22360) | human gut metagenome
TTCTTCTGCAACTTTAACTCAAGACCAACTAAACAATGCTTTACAAGCATTTGCAAATTATGATTCTGCTGTTGCTCAAAGCGATAGTGCAACAAGAGGTTTAACAGAATCTTTATTAACCAATTCAACAAGCGAAGAAGTTTTATCATCTGATTTATCTGAAAATTTAATCGGAACTTTTTCTAATTCTTTAGGAGCAGATTTTAATGATGAAATAAACCAAAGAAGAGATGAAATATATCAAAAAGATGGTGGAACTGATACTCAAATTACTGATAGAATAAAAGAAAGAAATGCGCAAGGAAGTAATATTGAAATAACAAATGATGATTTAACAAATCTTCAAAATTTATATGCTGATATGGTTGGTATCGCTGTAGAAGAAATACCAGAAGATTTAAAAGAAAACAAAGTCGCTCTTGCTGAAGAAATTGCAAAAATTGAAATGGGTGAAGAATATGCCCAAAATATGGAAGATTTCTTTAATAGAATTAATGACTCTAATGAAGAATCTGTATCAGATTTCTTGTCAATAATGTCTAAAGATGCAGGAAAACTTTCAGAAGCGGAAATTGAAAGTTTAAGTGAACTAGATGAAAATGGAGTAAAAGATAAATTAGGACAATGGGCAAAAGACTTGGGATATACTCTTGAGGATGGAAGTGCTGATTTAGAATCTTTCTCTAAGGCATTAGGATTAGATATAGATGAATTAACAACTCAATTCCAAGAAAGCATAGATTCAGTTCAAGACCAAATTAACGATACCAAAACTGGATTAGTTGCTTCTATGATGAAAACTGGAGCATATTCTAATAGCCAAGATATTATGAACGCTGTCAATAAAATGACTACTGAACAGCGAGCATATTTAGAATCTTCTTTGGAAAAAGTAGCTCCCATGGGAGAAGAGGCCCAAGTTACTTTACTTCAACAAATGCCAGATATCACCCAAGATGCAGAAGCGTATAAACAAGCTCAGTCACTAATTAATAGCATAGATTTCAGCAATCCTATTGATTCGGCTTTGGCTTTACAAGATGCAATGAATAGTGATAATGAATCTATTAAACAATTAGCTACAAGTTTGAACCAAGTTGGTGGACAAGCATTTTCAACTGGAGAACAATTCAAATATCTTCTTCAATCAGAAGGTTTTAAAGATGTAGATGAAGAATTAGATAAATTTATAGAAGATACAGGAAAGATTTCTCCAGAAAATATCGAAGAGGTTGCTCAAAACAACGCTGATTTGAATAAGTTGTTATCTCAAGGTAAGGTTAATGCTACTGGTTTGGCGAAGGCTTTAACTCAAGTAAAATTAGGTAATATAGATGTAGATTCCCTAACTACTAGAGTTCTAGAAGCTATTTCTTCTGTTACTACTCTTGATGATTCGCTTCGAGATATGCAGAATACCATAGATAATTTTGACCCTGGTATTGATGCAGGTAGTGGAATAGATTTTCTATCTGATGCCTATGAAAAAATGAACGAATTTGCTGAAAATATGGAATATGGTAATCCACAATTCCAAAATTACTTTAAACAAGTGTTTGGAGAAGAGGCACTAACTACAGCACTTGATAGTATAAATCCTGAAGCTGCTTTCAATAAATGGATTGAAAAATTAAAAAATTGGACTTTAGGTAATGGTTATGGCTTTTGGGAACAAATTGGTTCTGGAGATATTAAGGTTGAAGGATTAGCTGCTCAAATGACTTCCGCAGGGGATGTATTATTAGGAAGCATTAATGAAGAAACAGGGAAATTTGAAGATACTGTTACTTTAACTACTGAACAATTAGCAAATAATATTGCCTCTGCTGCAGGAGTAAGCTATGATACGGCTATAATGATAATTCAAAATTATAGCGCACATTCTCTTGATTTTGCAAAACAAATGGCAGAAAATGATTTTAAGGCAGCGGTAGAAGCGTTAATAAATCCAGAAGAAGAAAGTGCAGCAAGTAAGATAAGTGTTATTTCTAAGCAAGAAGTAGAATCTTTCGCTATTTCTATGGGAAAAAGTTATAATGATGCTGTAAAATATATAAATGAGCAATCTAAAGGTACAATAAAAATTGTTGATTGGATTGACCCTAATACTGGAGCACAATATGTTGGGCAAGAACTATACGATAATGTTATGTCTCAACTTGAAGCAAAAACTCCAAAAGAATTACTAACCAAATTAAATATAGATACAACAGACGCAAAAATAGATATACAAGAAATTCAAGATGCAGTTTCAAGTTTAGGTTTTAATGAAGAAACCACTAATTCCTTGGTAAATTTTATAGTAGGTTCTATGAACAAAGGTGTTGAAGAAGGAAAAGAAACAATGCTTCAACAAACCATTGAAGTTCCAGTAAAAGCTACCTTAGAAGATGGCACAGAAGGAATAAAAATGAAATCTATTACGGTTGAAGCCACTACTGTAGAAGGACTTCAAGTTGGAATAGAAGCTGAAATGAAAGCTGCTAATTATGATTTAGTTTCGGAAAAGATTGTTAATCAAGATTTTTCTGGATTAGCAACTAATGTTGAAACTATAATGGGTACAGCTTCTCAAAATGCAGCTGAGAAGTTAAAAACGGATGTTAATAATATTACTTTTAATAGTAAAACCTTAGTTATTAACCCAGAATTATCACAAAAAACTGTTACTCTTGGCATAAATTATGCAGAAGAATCTAAACCTGCTCCTACAACTGATTCAAATGCAAAAGGAACCGGTCCTAGTGGATTTAAAAAAGATGGTACTTCTTTAGTTGGTGAAGAGGGAGAAGAGCTTGTCCAAGATGAAAATGGAGCCTATTTAGTAGGTATAGATGGTCCTGAAATTGTACCTTTAAATAAAGGAGATATAGTATATTCTAATGAAGATACTAAAAAGATTTTAAAAGGTAAATCTCATCCAAAAATTAAAAGATATGCTTTAGGTAAGTGGCCTACAAAAGATAAAGAAGAATATTGGTCTGGTGGCTCAGATTCTAAAAAAAGTTCCGATTCTAAAAAAGGTTCCAATTCTAAATCTAGTGGGAAATCAGAAGCTGAAGAAGAAGCAGAAATTTGGGAAAATACTTTTGATTGGTTATATAATTTAACTCAAGATATAAATGAAGAATTAAGAGAAAGAGAAAAGCTAGAAAAGAAATACAATCGCTTAATTGAGGATAGAAATAAGAGTGCAACAGATATTCTCAAAAATGTTCGCGCACAAGAAGCATCCCTGGAGCAACAAAGAAAACTTCAGCAACAAATGTACGATAAGAGAAAACAAGAAATGCAACGTACATTATCAGAATATAAAGATGTTTCTAAATATGGAACATATAACTGGTCAGACAATACTGTTGAAATAAATTGGAATGCTATAGATAAAGTTACTGATACTGAAAAAGGCGAAAGAATTGAAGAGTATATCTCAAAGCTAGAAGAAATTGAAAGCCAGATGGATGACGCAGAGGATACTCTTGACGATATTATTGATGAGATTGAAGAACTACAAAAAGTTGGCAAAGATGAATACGATAATTTAGAAAGTAGAGTATTAGACGCTATCATTAGTAGAGAACAGGAAAAAATAGATAAGCTAAGTTTAATTGATGAATCTATTAATGATGCTAATACAAAATTAATGAACTCAATTCAGAGCAATCTTGATAAAATAAGACAAGACCGTCAAAATCAAGAAACCGAACAATCTATCGAAGATAACGAAAGACGTTTAGCTTATCTACAACAAGATACATCTGGTGCAAATGCACTTGAAATTCAACAACTGCAAGAAGAATTAGCAAATCAAAAGCAAGATTATACTGATACTTTAATTGACCAGAAACTATCGGCTATTCAAGAACAAAATGATAAGGCTTCTGAAGAAAGACAATATCAAATCGAGTTAGCGCAAGCTCAACTCGAAGAAGCACAGAAAAATGGAGAGTTTTGGAATGAGGCGTATCGTTTAATCAAAGAAGGAACTGATGCTACTGGAAAATTAGTACAGAATTCTGAGCTAACCGCGCTTTTAAAAGATGGCGAAGCATGGGAATCTATGTCAAATATCCAAAAGATGGATTGGTTATCAGAACTTGAAAATACTACAAAAGCCGCAATGGTTTATTTTTCAAGTCAAAGACAACTTGAAAAAATTGGTAAGAAATCTGGTAAGATTACTTTTACCAATGCAAATGGAGAAAAATTAACCGGTACTGTTCAAAAAGATGGTAGCGTAAAGGTTTCTACAAGCAAAGGAACATATACATATAAAGAAGTTTTCCAGAATTATGATGGAACATACGAAACTCTTGAAACAAATCCTAGTTTTAAAGCAAACGCGCCATCTAAACCTTCAAATAGTGGTAAGGGTTCTGGAAGTATTAAAGTTGGTGGATTAATTAACGCAGGAAAAGCTCAAATATATGACTATGCTGGAGATAAATCTGGCGAAAGACAGTATTTCTTAAATGACCCAATTTATAAAGTTTTAGATGAAAAAAATGGATACTTATTAACTCGTTGGCATAAACTAAATACAGGATATACTGGTTGGTTTAAGAAATCTGATGTTAAAGCATATGCCAAAGGCGGCCTTGCAGATTTTACTGGTCCAGCTTGGTTAGATGGTACAAAATCTAAACCGGAATTAGTGTTAAACGCACGAGATACTGAAAACTTTATCCAACTAAAAGATATTCTATCAAATTTATTAAGAGGAGATACTTCTTCTGGGAATAGTGGAGATAATTACTTTGAAATTCACATAGATGTAGATAGTTTAAGTAATGATTATGATGTTGAACAATTAGCTTCAAAAATTAAACGCATGATAACAAACGATGCTATGTATAGAAATGTGAATTCGATAAATCTATTGAGATAAAGGAGGAAGAATTGTGGAAGTATTAAAAGGTGACTTCATTGGTTTTACTTTTAATGACAAACATTCCTCTGAACTTGGAATTGTAAGAACGAGTGACGGAAGTAGATTCAATGAGAATCTACTTCCGGTATACTCGGATAAAACTGTTGTAGTTCCAGGAGAAGATGGTACATACTATTTTGGTAGCAACTTTACACAAAGAGTATTTGATATTCCTATAGCTTTTGACTCTTTAACAGAGAAACAATTTCGAGATTTAAGAGGAATTTTTGGGGATAAGAAGATTCATAATTTAATTTTTGACGAAGCGCCATATAAAGTATATCAGGCGCGAATTAATGGAAATCCGTCTTTAAAATATATTTGTTTTGATGAAGATGGAGAGCGTGTTTATAAAGGCGAAGGGACAATTTCTTTAATTTGTTATTATCCTTTTGGGAAAAGTCGTTATAAATATTTAGAAGATTATACTTCTGATAATATTCCAGAATGGGATACTGAATATGGAAATTTAGATGAATGGATTGTTGCAAGTGGAATAAAGAATAAAGGGACATATGACACTTTTAGTAATAGGAGATATAATTTATATAATCCCGGCGACATGGAAACTGATTATTTATTAACTTTTGATTTTCCAAAAGATTCTTCTACCATAGAGAGTTTTCAAATCTTTATCGTAGATGATGAAGAATCTCAATTAAATTTTGGAGAAATTACAAAAATAGGTTCAGATGCAGGGTTTAGAATAAATTCAAAATTAAATTTAATTGAGGGATTAGATTCTCAAGGTAGAATCACAGGAACTATTTATAACCGTTTTAAAACAAGCGGGAATTTTTTTAAAATCCCACAAGGAGAATCATCTCTTTCAATAACAGGTACTTTAGTACCAAAAGAGATGAAATATGATTTTATATACTTTTAAAAGGAGAGGAGTAAAATGAGTAATATTCTCAAGAAACCATATGAGATTTCTCTATGGGAAGATGTTTTAGAGAGAGTAAATATTGAAGACCCCGAGACATCTGAAGTAACTGTTAAACAATATTATAAAGAATCTCAGGTTGCTATCATCGGCTCTGATACGATGAATACTCCTATTCGTGCATATAATCCAATTTTAACGCAAAACACAAATGGTTCTTCTACATTAGCTTTTACCATCAATTATAAATATTATGATGATAATGGAGAACTTGTAGATAATCCATTTGTCGGTCTTTTAGTAAATGAAAGAAAAGTAAAACTTAGATATGACGGAGAATGGTATGACTTTGTAATTAAAAGCATTCAAGAAAATTCTGAGAATAAAACCTTTACCTATACCGCAAAAGACCTGTTTATTAATGAATTATCTAAAAATGGTTTTAATTTACAGTTAGATACAGAACTGGAAAATAACCAGGGAACAATTACTGAATTAGCAGAATATACACTCGCAGAAACTGACTGGCAAGTTGATAAAGAAAACTCTGATATAGTTCAACAATTTAATGAAGAAGCATTATATGAGATTATTTTAAATACTGCAATTACTGTTAATAATATGCAAGATAAATCAGATTCGTTACAAATTGCCCCTGGAGAAACTATTTACGGATTTTATTCAAATATTTCAGAAGAAAATCCATTTGTACAATTATTATATAGAGAAGATGGCGCATATGAAAAAGATAGCGATAGAGTTATTTTAAATTCTCCCAACTATTCTATAGACAATGTTACCTATAAAGAATTAGCTTCGGGAATAATGGCGCCTAGTTTTGCCTCTCAAATGAATATTTCTGACGACTATAGAGGAGATAGATTAGTAAGAAAACAAGAAACCGCATACGATTCTTTATTAGATAAATATGTTAGCGTTTATAAAGATGCTCAGAATAAAACCGTATATTCTTATACTGAAAATGAATATATTTCTCCTACTATAATTAAGAATTTTATTACAAATGCGTCAAATTTTGTTACTACTAATGGATGGCTTCCATCTAGTAAAGCTACTATTGATGACTATATATATCCACCTATCAATTCTGCCGCAGATTTATCAGACGTAACTTTTATTCCTTTTCTAAAAATGAAGTTTGCAAATACATCTTCTTATGTTTATAATTCGGGTGTGGCAGATAACAAAACTGCAATTTCAAGTTTTGCAAAAGACGAAAAATATGTTTTTCGGATAAAATATGGTAGAGGTAGTGATGGAGCGAAACCTGAAAAAGTTACAACATCACAAGGACTTCGCGCAAAAATTGCTGAGTATACTTTAGAAAATGGGGTCTATACTTTAGGAACTGTTTATTTTGATTTTTCTGGCAATATGACAGAAGAAGCATTAGAAGAAGGGGAAACTTATCCTTTCCAATATAATATAGCTACCTGTTTAAAAGAAGCATCCTATGGAGACTTATTAAGAAAAAAAATTGGAATATTTTTATATGTAAAAGACAATCCAAATTTATATTATTCTATTCAAGAAGTACAGGTATTTCCATATAAAACAGATAAAAATGATAAGATGGTTACTCCTGGTTCAACTCCAGAATCAGTAGTAAAAACTATCTATTATTTCTATTATCCAGATACGGAAGCGGAAAGCGCGGAAGATATTCCTTATTTGTATAAAGGAGAAGAAAAACCTTCTAATTTTACTCCTGTATATAATGAAGATTATGAGAAAATTAGAAGTATAACTGTGTCTGAATCAAATAGATTTAATATAATTCAAACTTTATGTGAAACTTTTGAATGTTGGGCTAAATTTACTATTGAGCATAACGAAGCCACAGGTGAAATTTTATTAGATGAAAATTATCGCCAAAAGAAATGGGTATCTTTTCATAATTACATTGGCCAAGATAATGATAGAGGTTTTAGATACGGTATAAATCTAACATCTATTCAAAGAACATTAGACTCAGAACAAATTGTATCAAAAATTGTTGTAAAAAGCAATTCAAATGAATTTGCTCCTAATGGTTTTTGCACTATAGCTCGCGCGCAAGACAACCCAACAAAAGAAAACTTCTTATTAAATTTTGATTATTATATTCAACAAGGATTGCTTGATTTTACAATGGTAAATAATGACTTATATCTAACCGTTGGTGGATATATTGGTTATTATACTAAATTAAGACAATTTAATCAAAATAGAGATTCTTTAATCACAGAACAATCAGAAGTTTCTAAAACTGTTACACAATTAACTGCACAAGAGCAGACATATAGTATTGCCTCAGAAGAGGCTGAACAGGATTTATTATCTAAAAAAGCAGAGTTAAAAAAATATTGTGGTTATACTTACGAACAATTAATAGTTAAAAATCCAAGCGCGGCAGTAAAGAAAAAACTTGATGACCCACAGGTTCAACAATTTATTACCTATATTAAAACTCAAGAAGAAGCAGCAAAAAAATATAAAGTTTTGGCTGAACAAGCTAAAACCAATTTAGATAATTATAGTGCCAAATATGAGGAAATTAAAACTTCACTAGAAGATATTGCTGATAAAAAAGAAGAATTAAATAGAATTTTCTATAATAAATATTCCCGTTTTATTCAAGAAGGGTCCTGGATTTCAGAAGATTATATGGATGATAATTTATATTATCTTGATGCTGAAACCACTCTTCATGCGTCAGCTTCACCTAAAGTAACCTATACTATTAATGTAATAGAATTGAGTCAAGTAGAAGGATATGAAAATTACGTTTTCCATTTAGGTGACAAGACTTACATTGAAGATACGGAATTTTTTGGCTGGGTTATTACTGATGGAGCTAAAACTCCTTATCAAGAAGAAATTGTTATAACAGAAGTAAGTTATAACCTAGATTCGCCAGAATCCAATCAAATTAAAGTTCAGAACTATAAAACCCAATTTGAAGATTTATTCCAAAGAATTACTGCTACTACTCAAGCTGTACAATATCAAAGTGGTTCTTATGCTCGTGCAGCTAACGCAGTAACAACAGAAGGCTATTTAAAACCACAAACTTTACAAGATAGCTTTTTAAATAACTCTATTATCATTTCAAATGCAAAAGACCAAAGTGTTATTTGGGATGATACGGGTCTTACTATTACAAGCCTAACTAAGCCGAATGAGATTGTTCGTTTAGTTAGTGGAGGTATTTTATTAACTAGTAATGGTGGAGAAACTTGGAGCGCAGCTATCACAGGAAGTGGAATAAATGCTAATCATATTACTGCTGGACAAATTGATGCTTCAAGAGTTAATATTATGGGCGGCGCCTTTAGTGCTTTTAGATGGGATAAAGATGGCTTAAATGCTTATAAATTTAGTATAAATGAAGCAACAGGAGAACCAGAATTTTTCAACTTTGGCCAATTCGTTAGGTTCGACCAGTGGGGAATTTATGGAGTGCGTGGGGAAGATTCATTTATTCCTACCTCTGAAGATGATATTAGAGAAAATGCTGATTTTGGTTTAACTTGGGAAGGATTCTTCTTAAAGAGTAACCATAAGTTAGATGATGGTACTGGTGAACAAGGTAGAATTGAAATTAGTTCTGATGAAGATTTTGTTGTTATTGATGGTAATAATACAATTAGAGTTAAAATTGGATTATTAGATACAGCAAAGTATGGTTTAAGACTATTTAACAATACCGGCGCGATTGTTATGGAAACTGATGATGTCGGTCAGTTATTTTTGAAGCAAAAAATGATGATAGGACCTGATATTTTAACTACTTCATATACATATCGTGCGCAATTAGGTATTTTAGAAAGTTACAAACAAGATGGACAAGTTACTAATATTGATGCAGAAAAAGTCTACTCGAAAATTTTCTCTGTAAAAGATTTAGAGGAAGAAGAAACTATTGCCTTCTATGATAATGGCTTATTGAAAGCCAAAAATGTTGATATAGAAGGACATATTATTGCAACAAGTGGTAAAATTGGTAATTTAACAATAGAAGATATTCAAAATAGCGTCAAAAAAATTGAAATAAGTTCTAGCGAAGGTAATATTTTTAAAGTAGATAGTGGGACTGTTACTCCTGCGCAGATGACTTTAAAAGCCACTTTAACAAATATTAGCTCTCCCATTTCTACAAACTTTTCTTGGGAAGGAAGCAATGATTACTCTAGTTGGGCACCTCTGGGAACTGGAGATACATATACTTTTACATATGAACAACATAAGAATGACTTTGATTCTAATGGCATTTATTTTGTTAGAGTAACATATACTGATACTGACTCAACACAATATAGTGCGTCGTATACTATTACTAAACTAGATGTTTCATCTGATAATTCTACAACGGTATATGATATTGAACTAAACGAATATGAGATATTAAAATATCTGGATACAACCGAACTATTAACTATTTCACCCGAAATTATCATTTCTAAAGGATTAAAAAGATTAAATGGTGAAGTTGAGTATCTGGATAATACAGAGATAGATTTTAATGTTTATTTAAAAGACTCTAGTTATACTGGTTCTGAATCTAATCCATATTCTAATTCTGATGGTTGGATTTTATTGAATAAACAAATTCCAGATATTCCAAATGAAACCAGCGTGATTGAGCCATACAACATGATAGATTCGCCATTGGCGCAATTTTTTGAATTTAACGAAACTGGAACTTTATATAGCTCAAATATAGATTCTTTAATGCACAACGAATTAACAGATAAATTTTCAGAAATGATTAAACAAATTCTATTAGATAATAATACTATTATTAAAATTGAGTTAGTAGATAATGCTAATTCGTTATCATATGCTGTACAGATAGTCCCTGTTGTTTTTGGAACTTCAAAAGATATGGCAACCTTTACTTTAACTAATGTAGGAATTACTGCCGCAGTTCAAAATGCAACTATGGAGTTCACAGCTAACGGTTTAACCATCTATGATAGTGGATTAAGAATCATTTCTGGAGACGCAACTGTCTTAGAAGTTGACGAAGAAGGAAATTTACAAATTACTGGTGTAATAAATGCAACAGATGGACATTTCCATGGCTCTATTGATGCCGTTTCGGGAAGTTTTACAGGAACAATTAACGCAAATGACGGCAGTTTAAGAAATTTATCTATTGAAGGTTTATTATCTCTTAATAATATTTATCTTGATGGCAGAGAATATATAACAAACGAAGAAGGAGAATTGGTACCGAATACAACAAGAGGTATTTATTCTAATGACTATTTACTAAATTCTAATGACGGATTCTTTATTTCTGATGACGGAAATATCTTTGCTAGTTCTATTACTCTTGGTGAGGAAGCAGTTATTCAAAAATATATTCGTTTAGGGAATTGTTGGATTTTTAACCCAAATGCTTATTCATTAATTTCAGATGCGATAAAGCAACAATCTAATGTGAACGATGGAGATTTTATAATTGTAAATTATGAAGAGGAAGATGCAGAACAAAATGTAGTTATTCGCTCTGCTTTTACATTAAACGATAATGGAACTTTTAGATTGGGGTCTGCGGAATCTGGACTTATTTTTAATGGTACCAATGAATCAATTCAGTCTTTAATGTATGATACTTATAGAGGATGGAGAATTGATAATGATGTTGCTACCTTTAATAATATTGTAGCAAGAGGTTCAATTAAAACTTCTGTTTTTGAATATGGTGAAATGCAATCTATTGGTGGTATAGTTATTGTTCGTCCAAGCTCGATAATTAAAAATATACAATTAAATGAGAATCTAGTTGTGTGTACTGTAGAAACGGCAGAAACTTTTATCGTTGGTGACTACGTTAAATTTGAAGGGATTGATGGACATTATTTAATAACTGCTATTAGTGGAAATAATATTACAATTTCTGTCGGAACTGAATTTTCTATTGATAATTTAATAGGAACTCCATTAATTGATTTTGGTAAAAATGGTTCTATTGGTATTAGTATTAATAGTTCCGAAAACAATTCGCTAGTTCCATCTAATTCAATTTCAATCTTTAGAACCACAATAGACAAACAAGAAATACATCTAGTCCCTGAAATTATTTTAGGACAGATTCCGGTTGGAGAAGAATATGGTAATCTTCAAGGAGAATATGGTTTGTATGCTGAAAACGCATATTTAAAAGGTTCGATGGTTGCTGAAGGTAAAGATGCTCAAGGGCACAACTATGCTTCTGGTATTAATACTGCTTCAGGAATTTTAATGTTATCTGACCTGGGAGATAAAAGCCAATATTTTCCAAATCAAAATATTGGAGATATTTTATTCTGGGCCGGTGCGGAAGATAGTACTCCCGAAAAAATTCAACAGTCTCCTTTTAGGGTTGACGTTTTCGGAAATCTTTTTGCTGGAAGTGGATACTTTAATGGAACAATTATTACTAACGCCTCTATTACTGCCGCAGAGATAAAAACAGCAACAATTACCGGATGGGCAACTGACGAAAATGGAAACGGAAATCCTGCTGCTTTAACTATAAAAGATGCAGACATTGGAATCCTATTTAAAAGTGGCGACACCGAGAAAATGGTGTTAAGGAACAATAAACTCACTTTAAATATGGATTTTGAGATAGGTGATGGATTTAAAGTTTTAAATAATTCATCATTGGTTGTTCCAATTACATTTGTTTATAATGAAGCTAAAACTGGATTAGCAACAACAATATTAGAACCTGATAAAATAGGATTTTCTAACTTTGGATTACCAGATGATTTAAATAATATTTCGTATCAAAGTTATTTTACTTATGAAGATGGAAGTATTAAAATCTACGATTCAACTGGTGATAAATCATTAATTGCTATATTCCAAAAAGTTTTAACTACTTTAGATACAAACGTAAAGATAAATAAAAATGTATCTTATGCAGAAATTATTGAATATACACAAGTTACAGACAGTAATGGAAATGTAATTGGATATGATTTATATGTTAAAGAATAAAAGGAGGAAAAGGATATGGCAACTGTTACAGGGAGTTTTGTTGCTTCTGGTAGAAATCCTAGTGTAGAAATACAACAATTACGATTAGTTTACTCTAATACTTCTATTACTGTAAGTGGTACTACAGCAAGCACAACTGTAAGCGCAACTTTGTCCGTAAAGAGAGACTCTTATGGTCCCTCTTACGGACTGACTGCTGCCTGCTATATAACAATTAACGGTAATAAAAAAACAGCTAATTATACTGACACTGTGGATACTTCTTGGAGAACAGTAATGTCTCATAGTGTCAAAGTTAGTTATACTGCATCTAGTGATAAAACTATATCTCTAGGAGCAGGTTTTAATATGTCATCTAACTCTAAATTAAAGGGGTTAGTGCTTCCAGCTTCAAGCTATGCTTATGGAACAGGAACTCAATCAGGTTCATTATCATTAAAACTTGCAAAACAAATAACAAAATGTAGCGCGCCGACAAGTGTTACCTTAACTAGAAATTCTGGTAGTGGCTCTACTATTTTACCAAACGAAACAATTAAAATTAGTTGGAGTGGAGCAAAAAGCTACCTATCAGGTCTATTACAGAATTACAAGTAATGGTTCGGCGCCTACCACATCTACTTATAGTGGAACAAAAAACGTAGATGTAACAAACGGAACTACTTCAGGTAGTACAACCATTACTTTATCGGGTGCAACCAGAGGATATACAGTAGTCGCAGGAGTAGTAACAAGAGGTACAGCTGGTTCCTCTTATTATTCTGGAATAAAAACAGGAGGAAAACTAAAAGTAAACTCACTGCCTGGCGCGCCGTCTGTTACACCTAGTGCGACAACAGTACGAAGTACCGGTAACAACGTAAGTTTTACTGTTACTGCTGGCTCTGATTCTGATGGGCAGACAAGAACATTGTATTACTCAAGAACATCAGGAGGAGCAAAAACAAAATTTACAAGTCCTGTAAGTTTATCAATTTCAAGCGGAAATAATTCGGTTTATTTTTATACTTACGATGGAATGGAATACAGTTCCGCGACAGCAAAAACAATTTCGATAAACACTAAACCAGTTATAAAATCTATTTCGGCAACAAAAACGGAACTAGAAGGAATAAATGGGTCAGCTTCAATTCCTCTCGTCAGAAAAGCATCGTTTTCTGCTTCATTAAATAAAACAGTAACATCTTATACTTGGTATTTCGCACAATCATCAACATCTTCAATAAGTACGTCTACAAAAACTTCTTTCTCAACTTCTTCTAATTTATCAAATTATAATTTTGATGCTTTATCAATTACTAAAGGCTATTATTATAAAGTTGGATTGATTGTTAGTGATGCTTATGAAAGTTCAGATATAGTCTGGGAAACTGGTTCTGCTCAACTTCCAAAACATCCTTCCGCCGCCACTATTACTTCAATTATAAATACAAAGAGTGGAACGACTATTGCGGGTACAAATGCAAATCAGTTTGAAGATGGAGTAACTGTAAAATGGACTAATCCTGCAGTAAGTGGCGGAATGTTAGATATTGTTGATTCTAAGGTTATTTATAGAGTTAGGGCTAATAGCGGCTCATCGTGGGGAGGAATAGTTGGTACTAATAATGGAAGTTTAGCTCCAGGAGCAACGAATACATCTTCCTTTTCTGTTAGTGCTAATAGAGGATACCAAGTTCAATTTGGAGTTAGAATTAGAGACAGTGGTGATGCTACTGCTGATGTATACTATAGTTCGTTATTTACTCGCGCGCAGCTCCCTTATTTTGCTAGCACTACTCTAAACATAACTGGACCAAATGAATCAGGAAAAGTAACTGTTAGACCTTATACTAATACCACTCCTTTAGGATTTACAAGTGTAAAAGCTATAAGCGATAATGGCGCAAAGTATTATCTTGATTGTATTGTTAATGACAAATCTGTTACTATAAATTTTATTTCTAATAAAGATAAAGCAGAAGTTGAAAATGGAGATAGTACGTCTATAGAAATTGCCGCTGATACAGTAAATACACTATTGAAAGATAATAGATTAAAAGCCAATTCTGGAGATAGTGTATGGAATAATAATTATTCTAATGTTACTTATAGAATGTATGTTAAAGATTTATTTGGGAATACAAGTTCAAATTCTGTTATAACTTCAGCAACAAATGTAAATTTTATTGAGGCGCCTACTTTTCCAACATCTCAAACAATTACAATGGGAATACAATATTATTTACCAAATAAAGATACGGATTCATTTGCTTCTTCAATAAAATATCCAAGCACAGAATCTACTATTACAGCAAAACAAATAAATAATGATAGAATGTATAATCCTGGAGAAGCTATTGTCTTTAAATTCAATAAACCTCATGATTATAATGAAGATGTAGTAGCTTATAGAATTTATGTAGCTACAACAGATACTCGACCACTATCCATATCAAAAGATAATAATTATGAAGAATATGAATATAGTGTTTTAGAAGATAGAGTTCTTCCTTCTAGTATGAAAACTGGTGAAACAGAAACTGAATTAATTTATCAGCGCGCAATAGATTCGCGTACAATAAATAAATTTGTTGTTTTCTATATAGTTGCTATTGATAGTCACAATAATGTCTCTAATAAAATATATAGTAATACCTATTTGGTGGGATGTCGAAAACAAACTCCTACAGCGACTCTCGATTCGGCGACTGTTAATAAACAAAATAAAATTTCTATATCCTATAGTATTCAAGACCTAGGTGGTAGTCAGTTTGAAAATTCTTTATATAAATATAAAGCTGACACTGATGAAAATAGTTATCCAAACTTTGAAAGAGATATATCAATAAAATTAAATTCTTCTGATAGTGCTGAGACAACTTATACTCCAAAAACTTTTATTCATATTCAATATTGCCTTGACGGTGATTTTGATAATCAAATTTCTACTAATTACGCTTATCAGATAATTCCATTAGATACTGATTATCCATCTTTGGGCGGAACTGTTCAGTCGGAGGATATAGGAACTTTTGGAGGGAAAAAATTATATATAAGAATCAGAGTTGTTTTATTAACTGGATTTGGACAGAGTAATGAGAACTATGAAGACATTGGAGATTACACAAAGTATAATATTGTTTCTACAACTACTGAAATTATTACATATTATGCTGATATGCCTACAGTTTCTCACCGCACGCATCATGTTGGTATTAATACAAATAACTTTGACGATTTAAACGAGAATGAAGTTTTAGTTATTTCTGACTTCATGGAAAGAGAAAAAATAGTCTTGGTTGGTACAGATACTAGCACAGGAGAAGCTCAAGAATATAGAATTACTATATATCTAAAACAAGGTAAAATAGATGGAGCTTATATTCCTGGCGGAAACTGGGACGAAGAAGGAACGATTAGTTTGTTTGCAGTTGATGATGGAACTCCATTTTATGTACAAGGAGGAGGAAATGACTAATGGAAGAAAAATATATTAGTCAATATACTGGTCTAAAAATTGATGAAGCTATAGGATTAGCACTTCTCCTTAATTCATTGAGGGGGGGCGCGAATGGATTAGCTACTCTTGATGCAAATAAAAAATTAGTACAAATGCCCAGCGCCGCAGATGTCGGAGCAGTTCCAACTACAAGAACTATAAATGGCAAGGCATTATCTCAAGATATTTCTCTTAGTGCGTCTGATGTTAGCGCACTAAGTACGTCTACTAGAAGCGCAGCAAATGGAGTGGCCGGACTTGATTCAAATAAGAGATTAATTCAGATGCCAACAATATCAGAAATTCTTTCTCAAACAGTTATTATTAATAATGGAACCGATTTCAACACTTTAAAAACTCCTGGAGTTTATGCTCAACCAACTATAGCTCAAACTTCAAATAACACTAATATGCCAGCAAATGTAAATACAGCTTTTTTTCTAATTATATTAAAAGAAAATATTAACCAAACGATTAATCAAATTTTTCTTTGTTATAATGGACGAGCAATTTATACTCGGCATTGGGATGGAACTACCTGGACAAAATGGTATAGATATTTGTCAGAACTTGATTATACTTTCGAATCTGGAACAACATATACTATAGAATCATCTCAACAGATAATTACTGGTTTAGTAACCGAATCAAATAAACATTTTCGATTTTCAATAATGCTTCCTAAAAATAATTATAATAATTTATCGGCACAAATACTATCTTTAAAATGTAATATTAGAGGAGTTGAAGGAAATTATTTAACTTCAGATAAATATGTTTCTGGCGGGACAGAATTAGTTGGAAATTCGGCCTATACTATAACTCCAGAATACTTTGACGGACAAATGCTAACAATATTAATCGAAAAGGCAAGTTGGGGTACAGTTAATAACTCATTAGCAACAATAGAAGTAAATCATTTTTCAGTTAAATTTACTTAAAACTTGACAAAAAGGAAAAACTATGATATAATAAAGGAGTAAAAGGAGGAAGGCTAATGACACTGAATATGAATCAAGGTATCGAACTACAAGGTTTGATAACTCGGCTAAGAAATGAAAAAGTCCCTATAAAAACTGCATATAAATTTAATAAACTCATTACTATTTTAGAAAAAGAATTATCTTTTTATAATGAAGAGTTAGCAAAAATTATTGACCAATATGCTCAAAAAGACAAAGATGGAAATCCAATTTTATCCGACGATAAAACTTCTATTCAAATTATCAAAGATAAAATTGATGAATGTCAACAAAAAATGGAAGAGCTTTCAAGTATCGAATTTGAAGTTAAAGGAGTATCTTTTAAAATAGACGAATTAAAAGATATAAATTTAACAATTTTAGAAATGAGAAGCCTAATGCCGCTTATTGAAGAAG
>OGRO01001841.1_pt1 | contig 17667 bp, 15 predicted proteins | sample 1553451 | NCBI WGS metagenome assembly OGRO01 (sample SAMEA2580021, study PRJEB22360) | human gut metagenome
TGGAAACAGCTGAGGAATATGAAGCCAGACTTGAAAAGGAGAGAACAGAAAAAAGAAGATCTCGCTACAGTCGAAAGAAGGAAAAGCAACAGGAACGTGAAGAACCAGAAGAAGAGGAAGAATTGGAAAGATAAGCAATAGAGGAGCGTGTCCGATTCGGACACGCTCTTGTTAGGAAAGGAGTTGCAGTGAAGAAAATGTCAATGAAAACCGATAATTATAACAAAAGTGTTCGGGAAGAACAAAAAAGACGCTATGCAGATCAAGGCGAGGATATTTCGGAGGTTGAATTAGAAGAAACATCTGATCCAGTAACGGAGGATATGTAATATGGGAAAAGCATATGATCGTGTTATGGAGAGTCGAAAAGAATTGACCAAACAGCTGATCTCGGAAATGTCTCAGGGGGAATTATGCTGGATCAAGGGGTGGAACAGTACGGGAAAAAGACCGTACAATCCAATAACAAAAGCCATTTATAAGGGTGGCAATCGCTTTCGGTTGATGTTAGCAGCTCACCTTGAACAGTATACCGATAACAGATGGGTTACATTTGCACAAGCACAAGAAAAAGGCTGGACGGTAAAAAAGGGGAAAAAGGAATGCTCTGTGAAAAGTGGATATTTGAAGAAAAGAAAACGATAGAGGATCCGATTACTGGTGAGAAGGAAACAGTCTATGAAGAATTGGAGCATCCAAAGGTAAATTACTTCGTTTTATTTAATGCAGCACAAGTGGAGGGTATGCCTGTACTGGAGAAACAGCCAGAGCTTCCTAAAGACGAACAGTTGATGTTAGCAGATCGGTTTGTGCGTTCATCTGCTTGTCCGGTAATTGAGCAGCTAGATGAAACAGAAGCATACTATAGTCCGGAACGGGATGAAGTTCACCTTCCGATGAGAAACCGTTTTTATTCTTCTACTGAATTTTTGGCAACTGCGATCCATGAGATGAGTCACAGCACCGGGCATCCGTCACGGCTAAACAGACTACAAAAAAATGTGTTTGGAAGTAAAGAATATGCGAAAGAAGAACTAATTGCAGAGTTATCTTCCGTGTTTGTGCAGGCAGACTTAGGAATTGATATTGGTGCAAAACAATTATCGAATCATGCAGCGTATCTTCAGAACTGGATCGGAGCGCTAAAAGAAAATCCCAATGTGCTATTTCAGGCGAGTTCGGATGCAAGTCGGGCATCTGATTTTTTGATGGAACAGTATCAGAAGAGCCTGATCATGGAGCAAAAGAAGGAAAAGGGAATAATACAAAATGCGGATGAACAGAAAGAAGAAAAGCCAAAAAAAAGAAAATTTGTCAGCCATTTGACGGAAAATCCCTATTCACGGAGATTAAAAAAGGAACAGGAAACGGAAATCGAAGAAGAATTAGAACGATAACACGCGAGTGTGTCCGAATCGGACACGCTGATAGAGTGATAAAAAAACATGTTTGAACAAAAAAGCCTATTGACAGCATGTAGATTATACGCTACAATTAAAGCAAAGGACAGAATAGGTTCAAGCGGAAAGGAAGAACATGAACAGAAAAAAAGTAGAAGAGTATAGCACATTGTTAAGAGATAGTGCTACCATTCTGCAATCGGATACCGAGCTATGGAAACAATTTCTGCACTTTGCAACTCAATTTACGCACTATCGTTTCCGCGATCAGCTGCTGATCTATGCACAAAATCAGCAGGCAACAGCTTGTGCAACATTTGCCCAGTGGAAGAAAATCGGACGTTATGTCAGGAGCGGAGAACACAGTATTGTGCTGCTTGATGAGACAGGAAATCGTCCCAGATTAAGACATATATTTGATGTGACATCGACTGGTCCCACACAAGAATTTGCTTACAAACCGAAGCCAATATTGCTAGAAGAAAGAGAAGAGTTGGCAAAAAGATTGAGTACGTTTTATGCAAGAGAAAATTCATTGTATGCAGCGGATGCCAAAAGATGGGACAATAATTTGGAGCAAACATTGTCTCAGGTTGCAATGTATATGACGCAGGAATACTACGGTGTATCGTTGGAACAGGCAATGGAACAGTCGGACAAAGAGGAATTTCCGGCATACTATGTGGCAACAGCAACGAGTGCAATGTATTTGCTGCTTTCAAAGTATGGATTCGAGAAGGAGGCAAATCAACTTGATTTTTCCTGCATGAGCCAGTTAGATGAGCAGAGTTTTGAAAACGTAGGAACCGCCGCATCTGCAATTTTAAGCCGAACGGCACGGATGGTTCGACAGATTCATCCGCAAATCCAAAGAGAATCGCAAAAACAGACAGAAAGGAGCGAAAGTTATGAAAAAGATGACAATGGAAGATCTGCGCAAGAGAATCACCTATCATCAGGAGGGGGACTTCATGGTACCGGACATTGGACTGCCGGAGGAAGAGGAGGACGAACCGGAACTGAGAAAGTACGGAATGATGAGAAAGAAGTATCTGGAGGAGAACAATCTGCTGCTGTACGAGAGCATGGCGATGCACGGGACACTGTTTCCAGAGATGAGGAAGGTGGACGAAGCAGCAGACCGGATCAAGAAGCAGATGTTACCGAAACTGGCTCAGGAAGCAGGAGCAACGGACGAGCTGAAACGGACGGATCAGTTCGAGTGGGTTCGCAGAATGGAAGCTTGCAACCATCAGGTAGAAGAAGTAATTCTGGCGGAACTGGTGTACAGCTGACATTATCCGATTATTTGGAAATGCGACCGACAGATCGCGAGAGCGTGTCCGATTCGGACACGCCGAAAACAATGGAAGAGGAACAGGAAGCAGGCGGAGAGAGTCCGGCTGCTTCTTTTATGCCTAAAAACGAGATACCGGAATCAGAAGTGGTAAGAATACTTCAGTCTGGTTCCGGTATTGAAAATGGGAAGATTCGAATTGCAGCTCTTTTTCTAAGTGAATCAGATGCCAAAAAACGTGTGGATTTTTTAAAAGAGGAATACGGAACCGGAGGACGTACACACTATTTCGAGGATGGGACGCATGGTTGGGTAGACTGGGATGCAAAAGGAATTTTGATTTCCAAATCTTATTCATCAGATGCAGCCAGATTACGTTTGCCATGGACACAAGTGGAAAAAAGACTGGGTGAATTGATTCGCTATGACCAATATCTTAAACCAGATGAAAAAGAAGAACTCTCTAATATTGAGAATAAATATGGGACACTTCCACTTCCAATGGTGAGATTTGAATATCCTTATGAGGACAGAACATCGGAGCCAACAGAAAGTGAAACACAAAATTTTGGCTTGGCGGATGATTTACTTACGGTAAGGGAAACAGAAGATGGATATGTTGTATGGGATAGTATGCAGGAAGGTATACATACGGAACCGGACGGAACTATAGGCGGTCCATATGCTGATAAGGCGCAGGCTCAGTTGCATAAATATGAGTTCGAGAAAAAAATTCTGGAGAGATCAGAACAGAATAAAAGTCATGTGCTTTCAGAACAGGAGGAAACGCAGGCTGCACCAGAAAAAGAAGGTGTGTCCGAATCGGACACGCAAAAAGCAGACGGACAGGAAGAAACAGAGACAGGCATATCCGACAGCTTAATCGAGCCGGATCAGTTCATCCAATCAAAGCCTGTTCCGGCACAAAACTTCCATATCACAGATGACCACATTGGAGAAGGTGGAGCAAAACAGAAGTTTCGAGCCAATATGGATGCCATCCATACATTACATCAACTTGAAATTGAGAATCGAAATGCAACTGAGCAGGAACAGGATATATTATCAAAATATGTCGGCTGGGGTGGCTTGGCAGATGCGTTTGATGAGAAAAGGGATGCATGGGCAGACGAGTATCACGAGTTAAAAAACACATTGACGGAGGGAGAATATACAGCTGCGAGAGAAAGCACATTAAATGCACACTATACCAGCCCTGTAATCATTAGGGGAATCTATCGTGCATTGGAGCAGATTGGATTCAAAGGCGGAAACATACTGGAACCATCAATGGGCATAGGTAACTTTTTTGGAATGTTGCCAGATTCGATGCAGAATAGCAGGTTGTATGGTGTGGAGCTGGATTCTGTCAGTGGTCGCATTGCAAAGAAATTATATCCAAAGGCTCAGATTACGGTAGCTGGATTTGAAACGACAGATCAAAGGGATTTCTATGATTTGGCGATTGGAAATATTCCATTCGGAAATTATAAGGTGAATGACCGGGCTTACAATAGACTAGGTTTTTCTATCCATAATTATTTTTTCGCAAAAGCACTAGATCAGATACGAACAGGTGGAATTATTGCATTTGTGACAAGCCATTACACAATGGATTCTAAAAATCCGTCCGCACGACGTTATCTAGCTCAACGTGCAAAGCTGCTAGGCGCAATTCGGCTGCCAGATAATGCCTTTCGAGCCAATGCAGGAGCAGAAGTTGTTTCGGATATTTTGTTCTTTCAAAAAAGGGATCATATCATTGATGTAGATGAAAATTGGATTCATCTCGAAACAGCAAGCAATGGATATGCGATCAATAGTTATTTCACAGAACATCCAGAAATGGTACTTGGAACACTGGAAGAGCAAAGCACACAGTTTGGAATGAGCTGCACGGTAAAAGCAGATCTAAATCGCAAGCTGTCGGATGCACTTGAAGAGGCAGTCAGCCGAATTGCAGGGCATTACGAATCAGTCCAATCAACTCGAAGTAGAAGCGTGTCCGAATCGGACACGCAAAAAGTAGAGGAAACTATTCCGGCAGATCCGTCAGTCAGTAACTATTCTTACATACTAGAAAATGGTGAAATTTACTATCGTGAAAACTCAATTATGCGAAGGATAAATCGTTCTGGTGCTGCGAAGGAGAGAACAAAAGGACTGCTGCAAATTAGAACCGCGCTAAAACATGTCATGCAGCTCCAAATTGAAGATGCACCGGATGAAGAAGTCCATCGTGCGCAAGAACAACTTGGAAGCGTATACGATGCGTTTACGAAAAAATATGGTCTGATCAATTCCAGACAAAATGCGCAGGTATTAGACGGAGATTCTTCTTATTTTTTAATGTGTTCCTTGGAAAATATCAACGACAAGGGTGAGTTAGACTCAAAAGCGGACATTTTCACAAAAAGAACCATTCGCGCACAACAGGAAATCACAACCGCAGAAACACCAGAGGATGCATTGGCAATTTCCATCAGTGAAAAGGGTCATGTAGATCTAACCTATATGGCAGAACTGCTTGGAAGAAAGGGAGAGGAAAGTGAGATTGCGAAGGCTTTAAACGGAATCATCTTTCACGATCCGCAGGCAATAGACGAACAGTTAGCATGGAAAACAGCTGATGAGTACTTATCTGGCAACGTCAGAGATAAGCTCCGTGCAGCAGAATTGGCATATCAAGAGGATGAGACTTATTCTGCCAATGTAGAGGCATTGAAACAGGCACAACCAAAGGACTTGACGGCTTCTGAGATTGATGTACGTCTTGGCGCAACATGGATTGATAAAAACTATATCGAACAATTTATGTATGAGACATTCCATACACCATATTATCAGAGAAGGCATATTCGAGTTTCCTTTGCAACAGTGACAGGGGAATGGCAGATCAGCTCAAAGAACACAATATACGACGGTGATGTGAGTGCCTACACACAGTATGGCACAGAGCGGATGAATGCATACGCCATTTTAGAGCAGACATTAAATTTAAGAAGCGTTACCGTGTATGATCGTGTAACAGATGCAGATGGAACGGTAAGAAGTGTTGTGAATCCGAGGGAAACAATGCTTGCCCAACAGAAGCAATCTGCAATAAAAGAAGCATTTGCAGCATGGATCTGGAAAGATCCGCAAAGGCGAATGGCTCTGGAGAAGGAATATAATGAACGCTTTAACAGTTTGCGTCCGGCAGAATTTTCAGGCGAACACATTAACTTCGTGGGAATGAATCCATTGATCGGGCTTCGTACTCATCAAAAAAATGCAATCGCACATATTTTATATGGAGGGAATACACTTTTGGCACACGAGGTTGGAGCCGGGAAAACCTTTACAATGGCAGCTGCTGCGATGGAAAGTAAACGTCTTGGATTGTGCCGAAAGAGTCTGTTTGTGGTCCCAAACCACCTTACGCTTCAATGGGCAAATGAATTTCTGCATTTATATCCGGCTGCAAATATTTTGGTTGCAGGAAAGAAGGATTTTGAAACGGCAAATCGTAAAAAATTCTGTGCGAGAATAGCAACCGGAGATTATGATGCAATCATCATCGGTCACAGCCAGTTTGAACGAATCCCCGTATCTACAGAACGTCAGGAACGAGTGCTTCAAAAACAACTTATAGAAATTGAGCAGGCAATTCAACAGGCTGCATATGATCGTGGACAGACATTTACGGTGAAGCAACTAGAAAAAACAAGGAAGTCGCTAAAATTGAGACTGGAAAAGTTGCGAGCTGAAGACCGCAAGGATGATGTTGTAACTTTTGAAGAATTGGGTGTAGATCGTCTTTTTGTTGATGAAGCACATGCATATAAGAACCTTTTTCTATTTACAAAAATGCGCAATGTTGCCGGATTGTCTACGTCGGAGGCTCAGAAATCATCTGATATGTTCATGAAGTGCCAGTACATGGATGAGCTGACAGGTGGAAAAGGAATTGTATTTGCGACAGGAACACCAGTGTCCAACAGCATGACGGAGCTGTATACAATGATGCGGTATCTACAGTATGGAGAATTGCAAGAAAGAGGCTTGACACAATTTGATGCGTGGGCATCCGTATTTGGAGAAACAGTAACGGCAAGTGAGCTTGCACCGGAAGGAACCGGATATAGACAGAAAACACGTTTTGCAAAATTTTTCAATCTGCCGGAACTGATGAATCTTTTTAAGCAGGCAGCAGACATACAAACGGCAGATCAGTTGAAGCTTCCAGTGCCGGAAGCGAACGTGCAGACTGTTGTTGTTCCGCCATCGGAAATACAAAAAGAAATGGTAGCCAATCTTTCAGAACGTGCAGCTCTGGTACATAATGGAGCTGTTGATCCGACGCAGGATAACATGCTTAAGATCACGTCGGATGGACGTAAGATCGGACTGGATCAGCGCCTGATGAACCCACTTTTACCAGATGATCCGGGCAGTAAAGTAAATGTGTGCGTACAAAATGTGATTAGTGTTTGGGAGGAAGGAAAGGAAGGACGCTTGACTCAGCTGATCTTTTGCGACAACAGTACACCGAAGGCAGGAATTTTTAACGTGTACGATGATGTTAAAACAAAACTTTTGGAAGCAGGCATCCCAAAAGAGGAAGTGGCATTTATTCATGATGCAGATACAGAAATCAAGAAAAAGGAACTGTTTTCAAAAGTAAGAAACGGACAAGTTCGCATCTTACTTGGAAGTACACAAAAAATGGGTGCAGGAACTAATGTTCAAGACAAGCTGATTGCAGTGCATCATTTGGATGTAGGCTGGCGACCAGCAGACATGACACAAAGAAATGGAAGAATTATTCGGCAGGGAAACAACAATCCAGTCGTACAAATTTATAATTACGTCACAGAAGGCACATTTGATGCCTACCTTTGGCAGACACTTGAAAACAAACAAAAATTCATCAGCCAAATCATGACAAGTAAATCGCCTGTGCGTTCTTGCGAGGATGTGGACGAACAGGTTTTAAGTTATGCGGAGGTAAAAGCTCTGTGTGCAGGTGATGATCGAATTAAGGAAAAGATGGATTTGGAAGTCGAGGTGGCAAGAATGAGAATGTTAAAAGCTGAGCATCAGTCAACACTGTACCGATTGGAGGATCAGCTGCTAAAGACATTCCCGGAGCAGATCAAAAGGAAAGAAGCAATATTACAATCGTTGAGCGTTGATATAGATACAGCCAAACAGCATCCGGCATTTACAGAAGATACCATTTCCATTGAACTTTTTGGAAAGACCTATACCGACAGAAAGGATGCAGCGAAAGCTCTGCTTGATGCAGGAAAGATCTGTCGAACAATGGAAACGGCACATCTTGGCTCTTATCGTGGGTTTGAATTGGAAGGATATGTTAACATAATCACGTCAGAGATTCAGATTTCAGTGAAAGGAGAGTTGGGACATCCATTTGAATTATCGTCAATTGCAACATTGAATTTAACACGTTTGGATAATGTGATTCAGAAAATGCCGGAGCAGATGGAACTGGAAAAGAGTAAGCTTGATGCGCTCTACCAGCAGAAGGCAGATGCAGAAAAACAATTAAAAGAGCCATTTCCACAAGAGGATCAATTAAAGGAAAAGACAAAACGTCTGGAAGAATTGGCTGCTGCATTGGATATAGACTCACATGAAAAAAAGAAAAGCTCACATCCAGATGAGGAGGTAAAGGTAAAGCAGGAAAATCAACAACAGACAAGATCCGTACCCTCTCGACAATCAAGATTTTCACGTTTTCGTCAGGAAAGAGAGGAGGTGGAAATTGAGGAAGAGATGGAGTATTGATACACTTTGATGTTAATTTAGGAGCGTGTCCGATTCGGACACGCTCCTTGCATATGACAGAAAGGAAGATAATGAAGATGAAAAGGGTATATGCAAATGCATTTAAACACTATGACAGAGTGGTTTATTGCCAGACTATCGAAGGACATTTTAAGGATCTGCTAAGATCTGAAGGTGTTAATTATACGGAGCTTCCAGTGCTAGATCAAGATGTTATATATTATAAGAGAGGTCTAAAAAAAGAAGCATATGCATTGATTAAGAGCGGAGAATATGAGAATGTATATATCACAGATTCTATTCCGCTCGATATGAATTGGGATCTGTTAGTGAAGGATTGTGAAGCACAGAAGTCCGGCAAAGCACCGATGGAGATGGTTACAAAGGCAAAGCTGATCGTTGACAAAGCATGTAACGACGCAACGAAAAGCACGGATGATTTGTTTGAAGTTCCAGAGAAGCCAGATGCAGCAGCTATAATGGTAGCACTTGCCGGAATGGGATATGGGATTGGTGATTTAAAGAAGATGGATCATCACGATATTGATGATGATTTTTGGAAGAAACTTGTAACGAGAAAAGCTTATCATAAGAAATCTGAAAAGGCAGCCAGAAAGCAGCCAGATGAGCAGCAGATCGAAGATGAGGAAGAATTAGAGCGATGATGAAAGCGTGTCCGAATCGGACACGCTTTCTGCACACGAAAGAAAGGAATAGAATCAATGGAAAAAATCACAGAAGGAAAGATAAGACTAGCACAAGCATCAAAATTGCCACCGATTCCATACAAGTTAAAGGGAACGAAGATAATCGTTTTTGATACAGAAACAACAGGAGTAACCGAAAATGATGAGATTATTCAGCTTTCGATTATTGATGGAAATGGTAAAGCATTGATAAATGAATATGTGCATCCTTATTGGAAAAAGGAATGGCAGCAGCTGCACGGGTAAATGGAATCACTCCAGAGATGGTAAAGGATGCACCATATCCGCATGATCTGATTCCTAAAGTGAAAGGTATTTTTGAAGCAGCTGACATTCTGGTTGCTTATAACAATCAGTTCGATTTATCATTTTTGAGACGATGGGGAATTTCAGATTCTGGAAAAGAACAGTATGATGTAATGCTGGAGTTTGCACAAGAGTATGGTGAGTGGAATGAGTATTTTGGAGACTATAAATGGCAAAAATTAAGTACAGCAGCATCCTATTATGGCTATAAATTCAAAGCACATGACAGCTTGGAAGATGTTCGGGCAACTTTGTATGTATACAAGAAACTACAGGCACAAGAGTCAGGGCTGTGATTGAAAGCGTGTCCGAATCGGACACGGAATAAAAAAGCAGTTGTCAGCGAAAAAATAGTAGAAGTGTCTTGCAAATATTTCGACATACCGATATACTAAAGATAGTAGGAGGTGTGGCAAATGCTTTTAAAAGAACTGATGAAAGAAGCCGGTTTTTCTCAGTACCGTTTGGCAGTGGAATCAGGTGTTCCACACGCAACATTGAGTGGTTTACTGACAGGAAAAACAAAGATAGAACGCTGCGAATCGGGAACGCTTTATAAGCTGACAAAAACTTTAGGTGTGTCAATGGAAATCTTAGTAGAAGATGGTATTCGCAGGACAGAGAGAGAAAAATCGTATGAATATGGTCTGCCGGGATATTTGCAGCATGATTTGGATATGTATAAGGAAGGGTTAAAGACACATTCCAATCTACTGGATTGCTATTGGGGAGAGTTATACGGAAGCATTAACAGTGCAGAAATTGATGATGGAGCAATTACAGCAGAACATGCAAACTATTTGCGTAATAAATTTTTGTGGGGGAAGGAAGATGAATAAGAAGATTGATTTTACAGACTGTAAGAAAATATATAAAGCATATAATGGTGCAAATGGAAAAAAAATAGCAGTAGAATATCAAGATACGGTCTATATGATTAAATTTCCACCATCTGGAGCAAATAAGCCCACAGAATTGTCGTATACAAACAGCTGTATTAGCGAATATATTAGCTGCCATGTATTTAATATGGTAGGGATCACGGCACAGGATACACTCTTGGGAACATATCGTATTGGGGAGAAAGAAAAAGTGGTGTGTGCATGTCGAGATTTTTCGATAGGCGAAAAAGTATTATATGATTTCTGTTCAATAAAGAATACAGTGTTAGATTCAGAGACGAATGGCTCTGGAACAGAACTGGAAGATATTATTGATACAATAGAAAAGCAAGGATATATTGAACCCAATAAATTAAAAACACATTTTTGGAATGTTTTTGTTGTTGATGCATTATTGGGAAATTTTGATCGTCATAATGGAAACTGGGGATTTTTGCAAGATATGAAAACACAGGAAATAGAAATTGCTCCTGTATATGATTGTGGAAGTTGTCTGTTGCCGCAAGCAGATGAAAAGATGATGAAAAATATTATGGAAAGTCGGGAGTTGCTTCAGGCAAGGATTTTCCAGTTCCCAACTTCTGCTATCAAAAGAAATGGAAAAAAGATAGGGTATTATGATTTCCTAATGAGCGACCACATGCCGTATGAATGCAGACGAGCTTTGAGACAGATTGTTCCTAAAATAAATATTCCGAAGATTGTTGAAATGATCAGTGACATACCGTATATTACAAAGACTCAGAAGGAATTTTATGGGTATTATCTATCAGAACGCTACAATCAAATATTGATGCCAGCTTTTCAGAGACTTGTTTCTTTGGAAAAGATGAAAAGAAAACATCAAAATAAGCAGACAATGGAATATCAAGAAGAGGAAGAATTGGAGCGCTAAAGCAAGTGTGTCCGAATCGGACACGCTTGGGTGACTAAAAGAATTGGTGATATGATGGAAGTTAAAGCAGATACAAACAGGAAATTTTTTGTACAAGACATACCATGTACAATTCAGCTTCAGCTACGTCAATGGAAAGTTGTCATTAACTATCATGGTGAGAAGGTATGCTTGAAGATATGCAGGGAAGGTTCATTGCCGGAATGCTATGTTCGAACAGCTGCTGAGTGGATGGTTGAAGAATATTTGGAAGACCGAAGGTTTGAAGAACTATGCCAATTTATGAATTGATAAAGCAAATGTGTCCGAATCGGACACGGAAGAAATATTAAGTGCAGAATAGGGTATACCTTAATCTGCAAAGAAAAAACAAAAGATAAGTGTAAAAATAGAGTCTGATTTTTTAATAAATGCAGTTTGCAGGGAAAATCGAGACTCTATTTTTACACTTTTTTTAGAGGTGGGAATATGCGGATAGCTTATGTGCGTGTCAGCACGGAAGAACAGAACGAAGCCAGACAACGAGAAGCATTGAAGTTATATCATATCGAAAAATGGTATTGTGAGAAACGGTCTGCAAAAGATACAAACCGCCCACAGCTTGAATCGATGCTTGAATTTGCCAGAAGTGGGGATATCATCTATATTCACGATTTTTCCCGTTTGGCAAGAAATACGCAGGATCTATTAGAGCTGGTTCAAAGGATGCAGCAAAAAGGGATTCAATTAGTGAGTTGCCGAGAAAATGTTGATACTGAAACGGCAACCGGAAAACTGATGTTAACGATGATAGCAGCCATCAATGAATTTGAAAGAGCGATCCTTTTGGAACGACAGAAGGAAGGAATTGCCATTGCAAAGAGAGAACACCGATATAAAGGACGTAAGAAAATATCGAAGTCGGAGGATTTTGGACAGCTGTTTGAAAAATACCAAAAGCATGAAATTAGCAAATCTGAAATCGCAAGACAACTGAAAGTTAGTCGACCGACTGTAGATCGGCTGATCTTGGAGGAGAAGGAGAAAAGAGTATGATGGGAAAAAGAAAAATTGTGTTTATTGCAGCATTTGCATGTGTGAAATTATTGGGGTGTGTAAAAGCACAAAAAAATGTTGAAATAACGTCAACAGAATCAGAAGTGACCGAGAATACAATAGAAGGTACTACGTCATCAGGAATGCTTGAAATGGCAACTGTATCAGAGAAAGAGTATGCGCTGCAACAGCTTGAAGGTGTTCAAGTGACATTGTTGGATTCATGGACAACAGATGATCCAGAAAACTATTTTGTAAAGTATTTTTCGGAGCAGAGAAAAAATAGAGAAGAAGAAAACACAGATACATCAGCTACTACATATGTGATTCTAATGGAATATCCAGAAATGGATAATGAATGGAAATCTAGTCATTTGCCGGAGTTGTGTCCTTTAAAAGAGGATGAGACTACATATAGTTGGACGGATCAGAGTGTAAATTATTATGGAAGAAACTATGGTGGAAAATCCACTATAGTAGTTTGCACAGTTGATGAGCCATGTTCAGAAGAGAAAGTTCCAGTTCGAATCAAGGATTCTCGATTCGATGATGTATTTTTAGATAAAGAAGCATCTAAGGATCAGCAAAAGGATTTTGAGTATGCAAAAAGCGTATTCAGTGAACCAGATGCGCTAAATTATATCAAGGATCGCTGGTATGTTACTGTCAATGATTGGAAAAGTTCATCTGGTTCTGGCAACCATGAAGGAAAAGACTACAGTTACGTTAACTATACGACAGCATATGCTCCGATTTCAGTTGGACTAGATACAGTACTGACATCTGCTGATGTAACTGCAACTGTGGGATGCTCATATGATACGGATATATATTCCGTACAAATATATGTTAATGATCCTGAATATTGTGATAGCATGGATGTAGAATATGTAACCAATATCACTGAGCGGATCATTCAAGATGAAGATGCTGCAAGGCAGAAATATGGTGAGATAGACTTTGATCAGACGACAAAGGACTGGGAAGAGATAAGAAAAATGACGGTACTGAGCTGTCAAGAGCAGAAATTTTAAACAATTGGTAATTGGATGAAGGGGAATTAAGTAGTATGAAAAAATGTTTTTTTAGTGTAGACAAAAAGAAAAGACAGTATATAGAAAAATGGCTTTGTTCAGTGCCAGAGTATCAATCAAAGAAAAAAATTGTGAAAATTTTATATGCTGTTTCTATGCTTCTATTTGCTTTACATATAGGAGTGCCTACTGTTGTTTTTTCATTGGGAAAGTGCAATGCATCAGCGATAGGAGCAGGGGCAGGAGTTGGTATTGCGATAGCCTTGATTCTATTTGCATTTGCAAGACCAATTTCGGTTAAGGCAAAAAAGGACTGTGGATTGCCCTATACAGCAAGAGAACAGGAATGTTTGATTCTGTATGATGATGGTGTAGAATTTCTTTTTCATAATGCATTTAGTCGATATTCGGAAAGTATGGACGTTTATCGGATACCGATTGAAAATATAAATGCCGTGCGTTACGATCCTACATATCATATGGTAACAGTTATTGGACAAGGAGAATTGCTATCTTATGATGATTATTCCACAAGACGATTGAATCATCAAAACAGCCAAAGGAGGTTTTATAGCAATTCGCCGTATTATATTTTAAATGCATTTGATAAGGAAGATGATGTAATAGTGTTACTTAGTGGAATGGCAAGAAATAAATCAGCAAAATAATCGAAGGATTTATCCTGGCATTGAATCAACAACCGGAAGTCAATGCAAGATCCTAAAAGGATGTTGCATTGCTTATCGGAAGCAAAGGGGGAGCTGCCGAATGGCAGCGTAGGGGAATTGCAGATTCCCCTAATAAAATAAGGGATTGAAATTTTTTAGTAAGTTTGCTATGATTACATTAGCACGTTAATTCACGAAAGTAATAATGATTTAAGAAAGGGATAGGTGAAATCATGGCTAGACTTACACATTCAGATCGAATCAAAATGGAAGCTTTGCTGAATGCAGGGCATAGTGTACAAGAAGTGGCGGATCAGCTGCATGTACACCGAGCAACAGTATACCGTGAGTACAAGCGAGGAAAGTATATGCACCGGAATACAGAATATATTGAAGAAGAACGGTATAGCAGTGATTTGGGACAGAAAGCACATGACTGGTATGTAACGGGAAAGGGTCGTCCATTAAAGGTGCGTAATAATCTTCAATACATTCAGATGTTGGAACAAAAAATTTTAAAGGAAAAATTCAGTCCAGAAGCAGCTTTAAAAGCATTGCAGGAAGAAGGCTGTGAGATGCGTGTCAGTGTATGTACGGTATATCGTTATATTGATGATGGTGATATTTTTCCAACACTTACAAATAAAGATCTTCCAGTGAAGGGAAAACAGAAAAAGAAAGAGAAGCAAAAAAAGGTTCAGAAGAGAGCCAGTGCTGGTGTGAGCATCGAAAAACGTCCGTTAGAAGTTGAAACGCGAGAAGAATTTGGACATTGGGAAATGGATACCGTGAAGGGAAAGCGAGGTGTTACAAAGTCTTGTTTGCTGGTTTTGTCAGAACGCAAAACCAGAATGGAGTTAATCATCAAGATGCCGGATCAAGGGGCTGCTTCTGTAGTGGCATCACTTGATTCACTGGAACGAAAATGGGGAGATCAGTTCTCTACAGTTTTCAAAACAATCACAGTTGATAACGGTGTCGAGTTTTCTGACACCGAGGGAATAGAAAGATCGGTATTTGATAGCAAGAAGAAACGTACATCAGTGTATTACTGTCATGCGTACTCAAGCTGGGAAAGAGGCACGAATGAAAATATCAATAAGATGATTCGTCGACATATTCCCAAAGGAGCTGACTTTGACGATAAAACCGATGATGATATTATATATGTAGAAAATTGGATCAATAGCTATCCTCGAAGGCTATTCCGTTTTCAGACATCAAAAGCACTTTTCGATGCAGAAATGGAGAAACTAGGATGATTTAGTTGGGCTTGGCAGTGTATCAAACCGATATTAACTGCCGAGCCTATAAAAACTGCCGTCAGAGTCAAATTTTTTTCAAAAAAATGTCGCGAAACTATTGACAACTGGCAGTTCGCTTAACAAAACAAAAATCCCTTTGACAGACCGAAGGCAACACAGTATAATAAATATGTTTTGGGAATGAAGTTCTCCCATTGATACATTCCTTGTATCACAAACCGCTGGTTAAGGCTGATGACTTCTGCGAATTTCGCAGGGATTGTCAGCCTTTTTTGTGAATTGATGTGCGTTCCTTGAACGGTCAAAACTTATGCAAGAAAAAGGAGAAAAAAGATGTTACAAAGTATCGCATTAATGCTGCTGCTCGGAATGGCACTCGGGTGGCTGTGCAAAAAAGTAAGGTTGCCTGGACTGGTAGGTATGATTGCCACAGGTATGATTCTGGGTCCGTATGGACTGGGCTGGCTGGATTCATCTATTCTTGATATTTCATCACAGCTGCGTCGGATTGCATTGATCATCATCTTGCTTAGAGCAGGATTATCTTTAAATCTGGAGGATTTGAAAAAAGCAGGGCGCCCAGCAATTCTGATGTGTTTTGTTCCGGCTTGCTTTGAGGTGACAGGAATGATTATTCTGGCACCGATTCTTCTTGGTGTATCACGTCTGGACGCTGCAATCATGGGTGCTGTCGTGGGCGCTGTGTCACCAGCTGTCATTGTACCGCGCATGATTAAGCTGACAGAAGAAGGCTGGGGCACGAAAAAGTCTATTCCGCAGCTGATTCTTGCAGGTGCGTCAGTTGATGATGTTTTTGTCATTGTGCTGTTCTCAGCGTTTACAGGGATTGCGCTTGGTGATGGTGTATCAGCGGCAAGTTTTGTAAAAGTGCCATTTTCAGTACTGTTTGGAGGAGTGGCAGGATTTGCAGTAGGTTACGTACTCTCGCTATATTTTGAGCGAGTTCATATTCGTGATACTGCAAAGGTCATGATTTTGCTTAGTATTTCATTCTTGCTTGTAACAGCAGAGGATCGCTTTGGCGAGACTATTCCATTTTCTGGATTGTTAGCTGTCATGGGTATGGGAATCGCATTAAAAAGAAAGCGTGCTGTTGTAGCAGTACGTCTGTCATCAAAGTTTAATAAGCTGTGGGTCATGGCAGAGATCATGCTGTTTGTTCTTGTCGGAGCAACTGTTGATCTTCATTATGCTGCATCTGCAGGTATTGCCGCTGTTGTTCTAATCTTAGGTGTGCTTATATTCCGAATGGCTGGTGTGTGGTGCTGTATGTTAGGAACAAATCTTAATAAAAAAGAGCGTATTTTCTGTATGTTCGCTTATATGCCAAAGGCAACAGTACAGGCAGCTATAGGCGGCATGCCGCTTGCAATGGGACTTTCCTGCGGAAATATCGTTCTTACAGTAGCAGTGCTGTCGATTCTTATTACAGCTCCGCTGGGGGCATTTCTAATTGATGCGACTTACAGAAAACTGCTATAAACCACCGGGACAGGAACGGCGGTTCATTATCTGTCCCGGGTGGCTCATCTGATTCTGATACGCTCGTTAAAAACTAGACACAGCATACTTGACCTTATCACGGTATACCGATATAATGGCGGTAAAGGAAGGTGATTTATATAGAAGAAACTGTTGATGAAGAATTTTATGAGGTGAAAAGTATTGGATAATAAAAAGGTTCAGACATTAGATGGGGAAATTATGCTGGTGCAGGAAGTACCCTGTCAGGTAAAATTAAATGATCATCAGTGGACAGTTGCTTTTTCGTATCATAAAGAGCCAGTATCTTTAAAAATATGTAAAGAAGATGCTTTGCCAGAGTGTTTCATTCGGACGATTATTCAATGGGCAGTAGAGGAATATCTGGAAGAACGGAGGTTTGAAGAAATATGCCAGTCTATGAATTGATGAGAAAAGACCAACGTGTTACTGTCTTAGCGGTAAATAAAACGGGTGGAATTGAAAAATGTGACTATAAAAATATAAATCAGGAAATAGCACCATTACAGGAACGAATTTGTAGTGATTGGATTGAACGTTGGTGGAATAAACGAGCAGTTCCTCTTAATCAGGGAAAAATTAAAGAAATTCTGGAACAGCAGGGAGTATCCTGTCCAGAAGCATATTTGGTAAAGAATCTGGGTCTGAGTTTAACGGATTTTTATTGGATTCGTCCACTTGAATCTGGATTGACATGGAAAATGGTCAGTCTATATCAGAATGAGTTCCGTGGAAATTTAGAAATTGCAGGCAAAAGGGCGTCTGTATCCAACGGCAGCACGTTGATGTATACGCCAGATAGTACGTTGCAGGGGGCATTGGAAAAAAGCTGGATCTTGCT
>OGRO01001842.1_pt1 | contig 17660 bp, 10 predicted proteins | sample 1553451 | NCBI WGS metagenome assembly OGRO01 (sample SAMEA2580021, study PRJEB22360) | human gut metagenome
TCCGTGCGGTGCAGCGGGTTGCCAAAGCAGATGCCGAAGAACGGGTAGCCGGCGTCAAGTACCTGGCGCAGCAGCTCGATTTCGGGACCGGCCTGTTCCGGGTCGCCCGGACCGTTGGAGAAGAAGACGCCGTCCGGGTTCAGGTTCTCGATTTCGGCGAAGGTGATGGTGGAGGGCACCACGTGCACGCGGCAGCCGCGTTCGGCCATGCGGTGCGGGGTCATGCCCTTGATACCGAGGTCCACAGCGGCCACGGTGTACAGCGGCTCCTTGCCTTCGTCCTCGATGGCCAACTGAGTCAGACCGTAATCGCGGGCCATGTAGGAAAGGGCCGGATGGTAAATGACGAAGGTGCGGGGACCGTCGGCGAATATCGCTTGCAGTGCGTGGTCGAGCGAATCCATGCGGTTCGCGAAACGTTCGTAGTTCTCTCGGTAGCGGGTCGAGTCGGGGTACATGCTTTCGAGTTGGCTCAGGAGGGTCGCTGCCATGACGCGCAGATTGCGGGGCGAGGTCCAGATATGCGGATCGGTTCCGTGCCCGTCGTGTCCGTGCCCATGTCCGCCGGTCAGGACGGGCACGCTGTCTGCCGTGCGGACGATCCGTACGCCGGACATGTTTTCACGGATCGACCGCTCCAGATTATGCTCGAAGTCGAGCAGTCCGATCTCGACGTATGCCGCCGAGTTGGCCACTCGCTTCATCTGAGCCGGCGTAGGCTCGTAGGTTTCCGGACTGGCGGCCGGAGGGACCAGTACGTTGATCTCGAAATCGTCGCCTGCAATCTGGCGGGTCAGGAAATTCAGCGGCTCGATGCTGACCGACAACTGTTCGCGCGGCGGTTCGGCGACGGAGCAGGCGGCCAGCAGCATGCCTGACAGAATGGCCGGCAGGCATCTCTTCATAGCGTTTGACTTCAGAATATGCATTATCATTTTTCGCACTCCGGATATTTTCCCCAAAAGTACGCAAACTTTCGAGGATCGGGCGCTCCCGGTCCCGTTTTCGTGCGCGCTTCGCTCTATTTGAAATTTCTCGGACTGATTCCGAAGTGTTTTTTGAAGCAGGTCGAGAAATGGGAGTGCGTTCCGAACCCTGTCATCTCGGCGATTTCGTTCAGCGGAAACTGTCCTTCGCGGATCAGCTCGGCCGAGCGGTTCAGTCGGTATATGCGCAGGAAATCGTTCGGGGTCTGTCCCGTCAGTTGCTTGATCTTCCGATAGAAGCTGGTGCGGCTGAAACCGAGGTTTTTTCCTAAGGTGTTAACGCTCAGATCCTGATCGGAAAGATTCTCCTCGATGAACTTGTACAGTTTTTCCATGAATTTCTGATCCAGCGGGTGCAGATCGTTTCGATCCGGCGATTCCGGTTTCTCTTCCGCTACGGTCTGCGATATTTTTTCTTTTTGCGGCTCTTTTTCCAGTCTGTTCTCGACGATGCTTGCCAGTAGCTCGGCCTTGAAAGGCTTCGGCAGGCAGATATCCGCTCCGCTGTCATAGCCCGCGATCTGACCATCCGTTTCGGTCTGAGATAGCAGCAGAATGACGGGGATGCGGGCCGTATGGTCGTTGCCTTTCATCTTTCTGCACAAGTCGAACATCCTCGAAGCCGGACTCAGGTCGCATACGATCAGATTCGGGCGGATCTCTTCGGTCTTTTCGTATGCCTGTTGGCCGTCGGTCGCCGTAACGATCCGGCAACTCTGCATCAGGATCGTTCGGAGGAACAGACCGAGCTCCGGATCGTCGACGGCGACCAGAATCGTTCGATCCGGGGTCTTCCCCTCTCTGTCGTCCTCGGCCGGCGGTTGCGGAGGATTCAATGCGGGCAGGGACGAATCCGGAGCCGAATTCGGGTGTGAAGACTTGTCGTATCGGTCTGCCGGGAGAATGACGCTGTATACCGTGCCTTCCGTCTGGCGCCGTCGCGCGATGACTCTGCCGCCGTGCAGCTCGGTCAATTTTTTAACATAATGTAAGTCGATTCCGAACTCGTTTTGTATCTCCTCTTTGCCGGCCCGGCGATAACGCTCGAACAAATGGCTCAAATTTTCTTCGGACAACAGGCTTCCGTTGTCTATTATATTGATTTGAAGGTATTTGTCGTGGATTCCTTTGAGCCCGAAAATAGAGTCGGGTTCGACGGTTACCCGGAGTTCGATCCAGACCGTTGCGTTGGGGCGGATGTTTTTCAGCGTATGTCCGATCAGGTTGGCTGCTATCTTCTCCAGTTTGTCGGAATCGACCGGCAGGACCAGCGAGTCGTACGGGCAGTCCAAATGTATATCGATGTTTTTCTCTCCCGATATACGATTGAACCCGTTTATCACGTTCCGGATACGCGGTATGATGTCGGACGGACCGATCTGAAGTGTCAGTTGTCCCTGGTCCAGTTTCTCATAGTCGAGCTGCTGCTCGATCAATCGGATGAGGCGGAGGCTGTTGCGCTCGATTTCGGAGAGGCAGTAGGCATCGTGAGTCGGGACGGGATCCCTGCTGTCTCTGGTCCGTCGCAGCAGTTCGTTGACGGGGGCGTATATGAGCGTCAGCGGAGTGAACAGTTGCTGAGACACGTTGGTCAGGAATCGGATTTTGTTTTGGGCCGTTTTCAGTTCCTGTTCCTGCTGCGATCGGATCATGGCCTCCCTTTCTTTCGCCAGTTTTTTATCTATATGGGCCTTGACGACGAAATAAGCGGCCGTGATGATAAGTAAGACGGCAACCGCGATTGCTATCGGGTTGATCCATGGCAGGTCGGCGTCCGCTAAGGAAGAAGAGGTGGCCAGTATCCACATGTCGGTTTCCATGAAGAGGTTCTTTTGGTTCTGATGACGCTTGCCGGCGTGTAGCGCTTATTTTGCCGGGATAGGATATCAATTTACTCCAATCGTTCGTTTATATTGAACATTCTTGCTATTTTTGAGATGGCGAATGCGGCGGAACGGATGCTTGTTTTTTGAATTCGTGCCGGATAAGAGCGGGGCAATGCTGTTTGTCGGATGTTTTGTTGTGTTTTAACATGTTGATTTTTATTGTTTTATGTTGTTTTGATTCAAACGACTTCTTTGTTGACCGTGTATTCTTCACTCCGTTCTCGACGTGGGCGGCACCTTTTTCTTAAAAAGTCCGTTTGCGGGTCGGAAAAGAGACAAAGGGAATACTTTTGAAACAAATGTAATAATTATTGGCGAATATTGAACGTTTGCGATATATTTTGGTATGGATTGACAAGAACGATTATTAGCTATTATGTAATATTGTATAAGCAAAAATGCGGGATGAAAATGTCCGTATGACCTACTGTTTCAAACATTATTAACTTAAACTTCAAAATAGAGTGTATGACAAAATGCAGATGAGAATGAGAGATCGGATTTTAAACTTGAAAACTACCATTTTAATGAACTAACTTATGATGAAAAAATTACTAATCTTGTGTTTATTTTGCTTTTGCACCCTTTACGGTATGGGGCAAAATATGGTATCGGGAACGGTGGTCGATGAATCCGGGAATGGGGTTATCGGCGCGACCGTTCTCCTGAAAGGCACAACGAAGGGTGTTATGACGGGCCCGGGGGGACTTTTCTCGATTGACGTCGATAAGTTTCCGGCCGAGCTGGCGATCAGTTTTCTCGGTTATGTTCCTCAAAACCAAACTGTCAAAGGTCCTGTCAAGGATCTGAGGATTGAGCTGGAGACCGAACAGCAGGCGCTCGACGAGACGGTCGTGATCGCTTACGGTACGCAGAAAAAGGCGTCCGTGGTCGCTTCTCTTTCTTCGGCGACGGCCAAGGACATCATGAAGGCGCCCGTCGGCAACGTCGGATCGGCTCTGACCGGACGTTTGACCGGTCTGACCACGATGCAGAACTCGGGTCAGCCGGGTGCGGAGGCTCCGACGATCCGAATCCGAGGAAAGGCTACGCTGAACAATGCGGACCCGTTGGTTATCGTCGACGGTGTCGAACGTTCGTCGGGCGGACGTATTCAGGAAAGCGCGAATGCCGACCTGATGAAAGGATATATGTCGGGCTGGGAAACGATCAACCCGAACGATATCGAGTCCGTGACGATTCTGAAGGACGCTTCCGCGACCGCCGTGTACGGTGTGAAGGGCGCCAACGGCGTACTGATCATCACGACGAAGAAAGGTTTGAGCGGCAAGGCGACCGTTACCTATTCGGGTAGCTTCGGTCTGTCGGTGCCGACTCGTCTGCGTCACAATATCGGCTCTTATGCATATCTCTATTATCAGAACGAAATGGGTTATAACGACGGTACGGGCGCTACGACCAGTTTCGAGGACCTGATGAAATACCGCTACCATTTCAACGACTACCTCTATCCGAGCATGGACTATGCGGACTATGTACTGAAGAAGTATTCGCCCAAGACCGAGCACAACGTGAGCGTCCGGGGCGGTAACGACTTCGTTAAGTATTACGCTTCGGTAGGTTATTACAGCGAGGACGGTCTGGTGAAGAAAAAAGCGGGTTATGGTTTCAACCCGAATAACGAATACCGCCGTTTGTCTCTGAGAACCAACCTCGACTTCCAGTTCACCAAGAGGCTGTCCGCCAGCATCAATATCGACGGACGTTTCGAGCGCCGTCAGGGTAACAACTCGCCGGGCGACAACCAGTTCTTCTGGAAGCTCTATCAGGCCAAGCCTTGGTCGACGGCCGGTTTCGACGCGGACAACCGTTACATCGTTACCGGAACGGACCCCAATCCGACGATCATCACGATGCTGTTCGCCGGAGGTAACTACACCCGCAATCAGGTGACCGCCAATACGGTCTTCTCGCTGAAGTACGACCTCGATTTCATTACCAAGGGACTTTCCGCTCAGGGTAAGTATTCGTTCGACAGTTTCAGCGATGCAGGTTATAACCGCCAGCGTCAGTATGCCACCTATCGTCCGATCGAGCTGGAGGACGGAACGATCTATATGCAGAAGAGCGGCAACGACGGTCCGCTGACTTCGAGTGCTGTTGGTTCCCAGAAGCGCCGCAAGGAGTACGCCGAGGTATCGTTGAATTACGCTCGCTCGTTCGGCGATCATAGCGTAACCGCTTTGGCGATGTACAACATGGAGAAAAGCCGCTACTACGAGTCTTCTTTCGCCGATGTCCCGCATGCCTATCTGGGCTTCGTAGGACGTGCTACCTATAATTATAAGAGCCGCTACTTCCTCGACTTCAGCATCGGTATCAACGGTTCCGAGAACTTCCCGAAAGGGCAGCGCTTCGGTACGTTCCCCGCAGTGGCTGTGGGCTGGGCTATTTCGGAAGAGCCTTTCATGGAAAGCATCCGCAAGACGGTCAGCTTCCTGAAGATCCGCGGTTCCTACGGTGAGGTAGGTAACGACCGGACGAACTCGCGCTTCCTCTATCTGCCTACGACGTTCGGCGGTCTTCCCGGAGGTACCGTGTACTATGTCGGAGACCAGAGTAACCCGCAGCACACTACGCTGAGACCTATTCAGGAGGGTAAGGCTCCGAACTACAATGTGACGTGGGAAACGGCTAAGAAGTACAATCTCGGTATCGACGCCAAGTTCTTCGACGACCGTCTCAGCTTCGTGTTCGATATTTACAAGGAGATGCGTTCGGACATTCTGACCGATATGGTGACCTATCCGTCTTTCGTATTCCCCGATTTCCAGACGAATGCTCAGGCCAACGGCTACCATACTCTTTATCTGACGAACAAGGAAAACTACGCTAAGGTACGGAACCAGGGATTCGAGGTCGAACTCGGATGGGACGGTACGATCGGCAAGAATTTCTCCTATTTCGTAAAGGGGTCCTATGCTTACACGATCAATAAGACTTTGCAACTTTCCGAAAGCTCGAAGGATTATCCCTATCAGTATGCGACGGGCCATATGCTGGATGAAATATCCGGTCTGATCTGCGAGGGTATTTTCGACAGCTACGAAGAGATCAACGATCCGAACAATCCGTACAACACCTATAATCCGAATCCCGTGCCGGGCGACCTGAAGTTCAAGGACGTGAACGGCGACATGAAGATCGACGACAAGGACGGCGTTTATTTCGGTAACTCGAATATGCCCCGTTCGACGTTTACGGCTTCGCTGGGATTCAACTACAAGGGTTTGGACTTTTCGATGCTGTTTCAGGGAGGCGCCGGCTTCTACTATATGCCTCAGCAGGAGAACCGGGTACACTTCTTCGAGGGCGGTGCCGCTTTCGGCGGTGTGGAAGAGCGCTGGACTCCGACGGGACGCAGCAAGTGGTATCCGATCCTGCACACGACGAACAACCAGCAGAGCGGTAACTTCGTGAACTCGAGCTTCTGGGCTTACGACGCGACTTACCTCCGGTTGAAGAATGTCGAGCTGGGCTATAACCTGCCTCAGAAGTGGATGAAGTCGATCGGCATCGACAACCTTCGGGTGTTCCTGACGGCTCAGAACGTATGGACATGGACTCCTACCCACCAGATGAAGAACTTCGATCCTGAAAGTATTCAGCACCGTACTTTGTTCTATCCGCTTATGCAGATCTATAACGTAGGTGTTTCCATTACCTTTTAATTAAAAAGATAATACAACGATGAAAACAAAAATAGCATTATTATTATTGTCGGCATCTTCGTTGATGTGGTCTTGTCAGGACTTCTTGGAGGAACCGAGCGACGTGTCCGGACAGACGGAAGCGGTGGTGTTCTCTACCATCGAGAATGCCGAAAAAGTGCTGGCCGCGCCTTACTCGTCGCTTCCGTGGGGCTGGCCCTGCTTGAACGGTAACGGTCCTTGGAGTCAGGGTATCCTGATCTACTTCGCTCCGATTTCGTGCGCTTCCGACGAGGCCGATACGGCTTTGGAGGGCGGTTATAACTTCGTACATCCTCAGTACCACGAAGGTCTGCTGACTGCCGGTACGATCAATCCCTATCGTGAAGACAAATGGGATTACGACTGGTTTGCCATTCGTAACGCATGGTACTTCTACGACAAGGTGGATATGGTGAACGACGGTACGCCTCAGAGTTATATCAATCAGCGTAAGGCCGAGGCTTTGGGGCTGGTCGCTCAGCGCTATTACGAAATGTTCAAGCGCTACGGCGGTCTGCCTTGGATCGACCATTACGTTACGATGGGCGAATCGGTCGATATGTCCCGTATGTCGATTTCGCGGACGGTCGATTCGATATGCAGCCTGCTCGACCGGGCGATCGCTATGCCCGAGCTCCCCGAGCGTAACGCAGTGAATGAGTTCGGCCGTGTGAACAAGGTGGCTCTGCGTATGCTGAAGGCCCGCGTCCTGCTGTGGTCGGCCAGCCCGCTGTTCAATCCCGAGAACAACCAGTCGTACTATCCGAGCTTTAGCAAGCAGGAGCTGATCAAGCACGAGACCTACGACAAGAATCGTTGGCAGGAAGCGGCTGATGCTTGCCTCGAGGCGATCAATGCGGCTCACGGAGCCGGATATGCGCTCTATACTAAATATGGCGATCCGGTGAAAGACTACAAGGCTGCCGTGACCGAATTCCCCGACATCGACGCCAGCGGAAAGGCGAAAGGCAATCCCGAAATCATCTGGGGTACCCGCCCGGCCGACTCTTACGCCAGCGAGGCTTACCAGTCCGGATCGCGCGTGACCATCTGGTCTACGCTTAAGAAGTTGAGAGGAACGGTCGGCACCTATCTGATTCCGTTGCAGAATATGGTCGACAAATACGAGCTGCGCGACGGTAGCGACCAGCCTTCCGACTATTGGCAGAATGTCAGCGATCCTTACAATAACCTGGACCGCCGGTTCAACGCGACTATCTATCATCATGGCTACAGTTTGGGCAAGAACATAGGTCCTTTCATCCTCGACATGAGAATGGAGCCTGCCGGAGACCAGTATCCTGAAGGTAAGCAGGCTTTCACCGGCTACTATCTCGCCAAGTTCTTCGATGACGATTACATCGCAGGTTTGGGCAACTATCCGCAGGCTTTCTGGCCTTACATGCGTTTGTCCGATCTTTACCTGATGTACGCCGAGGCGCTCAACGAGGTGGATTATGCCAGCAACTCGACGGAAATTCTTCGGTACGTGAACATGGTCCGCGAGCGTGCCGGCCAGCCCAAGCTGGAGAATAAGCCCGGCTTCCAAGCCAATCAGGCTTACGTTCGCGAATGCATCCGCAAAGAGCGTATCGTCGAGCTTTGCTATGAGGATCAGATTTATTTTGACTACAAGCGCTGGAAAGTGGGCGACAAGTACATCGGAGGCAATATGTACGGTATGAAGATTACCGGCGACATGGAAAATCCGACTTTCTCGAAATTCCTTTACGAGACGCGCGTATGGTCGTCGAAGTGGTATCTGTTCCCGCTCTATCAGACGGACGTTCTGACAACGAACGGTGTATTGGCACAGAACCCGGGATGGTAGTAATTAATTTCTAAATCGAGACTACGATATGAAAAAACATATAAATGACAAGGTGAAAAGTTGCTTTGCATCGTTCCTGATCTTGTTTGTGTCCGCGACGACCGTCAAGGCCGAAGGACCTAAAACGGGAGCTTTCGCAGAGATTCCGACTTTGGGAGACACGCTTCGCGCATCCGAAAGGATGGTGGACGTGGCTTACGGCAAGCAAAAATACGACGCAGTGACTTCGTCGATGAGCACGGTCCATGCCGACGAGCTGAGAAAGTCGACGGCTACGTCGATAGGCGAGGCCCTGATCGGCCGTCTGCCCGGTCTGATCGTTAAAAAAGGCTCGTACGAGCCGGGAGGAGACGAACCGAGCATCTACATCCGGGGACTCAATACCTACGGTGGCGCGAATACGCCGCTGGTGATCGTCGATGGTTTCAGGACGGAGTACAACCAGCTTTCCCTGTATGAGATCGAAAGCATCTCGGTTCTGAAGGACGCGGCTGCGGTCGCTCTGTACGGACAGCAGGCTGCCAACGGAGTCCTGTTGGTAACGACCAAGCGCGGTTTTGTCGGAAAGACGACGATCGACGTGAACGTCAACGTCGGGTGGCAGGAATTCGCCAACAAGCCCGATATGCTGAATGCGTACGAGTACGCCGTGCTGCACAATCAGGCGCGTACCAACGACGGTCTGCCTGTCTTGTACGACCCGATCACCGACCTCCCGAACTACGGCAAGGGCGGAGTGTACCAGTACACGCATCCCGACAACAACTACTTCGACGAGATATTCAAGAAGTCGACTCTGATCTCGAACGTCGGCATCAATATCGGCGGCGGTACGAAAGCCGTGCGGTACATGGTGACGGCCGGCTACATGCACAACGGCGGTATGTTCAATCATACCGACCTGAACGACTATACCACTCAGGTGCGGATGAACCGTTTCAATCTGCGGAGTAACTTGGACGTCAACATCACCAAGAACCTCTCTGCGCAGATCGATATGGGAGGCCGTGTCGACAGCCGTCGTTTCCCCGGTAGCACCACCGCGAGCATTCTCGACGCTACCATGCGTACTCCGCCTCAAGAGTATCCGTTGGTGAACCCGGACGGCTCGCTGGGCGGCACGTCCCGCTATACGAACAACCCGCTGGGTCTGGTCGCGCACAAGGGTTACCAAACCAGGCTCTACCGCAACTTGGATATGACGCTGAAACTGAAGTACGATTTCGGCGAAACGGTCAAGGGACTTTCGGTCGGCATCGGCGGTTCGGCGATGAATGCGATGCTTGTGGCCGACGACAAGTTGCGCAACTTTGCGGTATTCGATATTACGGGGGCTCCGGATCCCGTGACCGGCGCGGGCGAGTATGCGTACCGCCAGTACAACGACGATACGGACCTCTCTTGGCAGAGCTCCGTGAACTACCAGTATCAGCGTCTCAACTTCGAGGCTTTCGCTGCGTACAACCGGACTTTCGGCGACCACTCGGTCGACGCCATGCTGATGTATCACATGGACCGTTATCAGCAGAGCGGAAGCTACTATAAGTTCAATACGGCCGGTTTCGGATTCCGTGCGCACTACGGATTCAAGGATCGTTACTTCGCCGAGTTCGCAGCCAGCTACTATGGCGAGGAACAGTATATGCCGGGGCGCCGTTTCGGCTTCTTCCCCGCCGGAGCGTTGGCTTGGGTGATTTCCAAGGAGAACTTCCTGAAGGACAGTAAGGTGGTCAACTACCTGAAACTGCGCGCTTCGTACGGCAAGGTGGGCGGTTCGGCTTTCACCGGAGGTTCTGCCACCGATCGTATCTTCTATCAGCAGTTCTATTACAATTCGGGCACTTACACTTTCGGTGTGCCGGGCACGACGACCTCAATCGGAGGTACGTTCGAGGATATGCTGGCTAACCCTTTCATTACTTGGGACAAGTCGTATAAGACCGATATCTCGATCGAAGGTACTTTCTTCAACCACGTCAACCTGATGTTCGATTATTTCCACGATGTGCGTAAGGATATCCTTACCCGGAACACGGGCTCGCAGCCTCTCACGATGGGTATAGAGCGAGCCAGCTGGGGTAACGGCGGCGAAGTGACCAATCGCGGTTACGAGGCTACGCTCGAGGTGTTCGGCCATGCCGGCGATTTCGAGTACTCGGTTCAGGGCGGCATCTGGTACAATCACAACATCATCAACAAGCGGCCGGATGCGAATCTTTACGACCTCAATACGCAGAAGTATCTCTCTTGGATCGGCAAGGCCGTAGGACAGAAGTGGGGCCTTTTGTGCGACGGCTTCTATACGGCCGAGGATCTCGACAACATGACGGCCATTCCTTCCTACGGTTCCGTACAGGAAGGCGATGCGCGCTATGTCGATGTGAATAATGACGGTATGATCGACAGTTTCGATGTCGTTCCTATGGGGTATCAGGACCTTCCCCAGTATACCTATACTTTCAGCCTGAACCTGAAGTATAAGAACGTCTATCTGTACGCTATGGGACAAGGAACGATCAACAGCTCGATCATGCTGACCAATGCTGCCGATACTTTCTTGCCGTTCTGGAACAATAACAATGCGTTCCAGTATGCCAAGCAAAGCTGGACGCCCGAGACGGCCGCTACGGCCGTACTGCCGCGGTTGTCTACGCTGAATAACCCGAACAACTCGCAGGCCAGCACGGTATGGCTGCGGTCGAACGACTATTTCAAGCTTCGCAACCTGGAGATCGGTTACGAATTCCCGCAGAAATGGATGAAGGAGATCGGTTTCCGTGGAGCCAAGGTGTATTTCAGGGGACAGAATCTGTTTACGATCAGTCGCGAGATGGATTTCATCGATCCGGAAACCTTCACTGGTTATCCTGCCACTCGTTCGTACAGTATTGGACTCAGTCTGACATTCTAACCAATTGAAAACAGGATATTATGAAAATCAAGATATCAAAAATTCTGCTCGTCCTCTCCGTTTGCGGACTGCTTTATTCCTGCGACAAGTTTTTCGAGGTCGACCTGAAGGGGCAGATGGACGAAGAGAAGGTAGTCAATAACGAAGATTACTTGGCGAAGTTGTGGGCCGGCCTGTACTGGGCGATGGAGAACGGCTTCACGGCAGTCGGCAACGGCGGCTATGCCAGTGCGTGCGACGAGGCCGACAACAATCAGCAGAGTTCCAGCGTTCAGAAGTTCAATACGGGTAGCTGGAATGCGCAGAGTAATCCGGATGACCTTTATGCCCGGTTCTATCAGGCGATCCGTTCTTCCTGCGTCTTTCCGATACGGTGAACAACCCGCAGTACACTTTCCGTGAGTACGAGAAAGGCGAGCCCGAGAAGTATGCTACCAAAGTGTTCAACTGGCATGCATATCGTTTGGATGCCAGCTTTCTGAAGGCTTACTATCATTTCGAACTCTGGAAGCGCTACGGCGATATCGCCATTGCCGACAAGCTGCTGACCGAAAGCGAAGCTCTTGCGCTGGAGCGCACTCCGGGACAGGAAGTGGTCGAGTATATCGTTCGCACTTTGGACAGTCTGGCTCCGATGTACGACGCTTTGGAGACGATGAAGAATACGCAGTACACGAACGGCAAGTGGATCGACAACCAGTACGGCCGCATAACCAAGGGCGCCGTGCTGGCTCTCAAGGCCCGCGTGCTGCTGTATGCCGCCAGCCCGCTGAACTCGCCTTCGGGACAGTACGATGTCGAGTTGTGCGATCGCGCTGCGCGTGCCGCTGCCGATGTGATCAATCTGGGGCTTTATTCGACGAATATCTCTTATCGCAATATGCAGTTCGACCGTTCGAGCAGCAATCCCGAGAATATTCTGGACAATCGTCCCAATTTCGGCAACTTCAATCACATGGAGTCGTGGAATTATCCCAAAGGCGGTTCCGACCAGTACGTGACGACTTCGGTCGGCGGTAATGCCACCTGCCCGTCGCAGAATCTGGTTGACGCTTACGAGACGGTAGACGGTTCGGCTGTGGACCCGGACGATCCTTATGCGAACCGCGACCCCCGTTTCTATGAGACGATTCTCTGCAACGGCGATACGTTCAACGATGCTACCGTCGAATCGTTCGTGGGCGGCCTTGCCGGCATCAACAATACGAACTGTACGACGACGGGTTACTACCTGAAGAAGTTCGTTCAGGACAAGGTGCAGTTGCCGCAGGGTGTGTCCGTGCCGCACGTATGGTACCTGTTCCGTTACGGCGAAATCCTGCTCAACTATGCCGAGGCCATGTTCTACGCTCACGGCGCTAACGCCAAGATGGGATATGTGACCAACGGCGGCGACCTGTCGGCTTTGGAGGCGGTCAATCAGGTCCGTGCGCGCGCCGGAGTCGATATGCCTCCTTTGGCCTCGCTGAACGAAACCAAGCTGCGTAACGAGCGTCGGATCGAGCTGGCCTTCGAGGGGCATCGATTCTGGGATGTCCGTCGCTGGAAAATCGCTGAAACGACCGAGAATCAGCCGCTGATGGGTATGCGGATCATCAAGATCGGAGAGCGTTTCGACTACAATGTCGTCAAGGTCGAGGATCGTACGTTCAGACCGGCGATGTATCGTTACCCGATTCCGTTTGCCGAGAAGATGCGTTATCCGTCATGGGAACAAAATGAAGGTTGGTAGAATTTCGTCTTATATTAAATGTAAATACATGGTATTATGGAAAAATTGAAATTGTTCATGATAATGCTGGTGCTCGGAGGGCTCGGACTGGTCGGATGCGATGACAACGATCCGGAAGGACCCGAGATTTCCGCGACGACTTTCGTCGCCGGTTCCGAACCGGGTACGGCAGAGCTGAGAGTTCCCGACGGAACCGAGGTGGTTTACCGCTTCGACATCAAGTCGGCCGCGCCGATTGCCAAGATCGAAGTATGGTACCGGTCCGGTTTGGGGGCGAATATGGATGCCCCGATGGAGGAGAAAACGATCGACCTGAGCGCAGAGTTGAACGTGTACAACGAGTACGTCGTTTCCGATACGCTGATCTTGAGCGAGGATTGCTCGTACTCGGTTTATGTCGAGGACGTCAATCGGAATTTCTCGTCGGCCCGGGTGAATCTCTTTATGGACGTAACCAAGTACAATGTCGAACTGACGGACGGAATGCCTGCGGCTACGTCGAAGACGTTCCTGTGCCTTGAGACGGGACGTACTTTCTTCGTTGCCAATATCGCCAACGATCCCAAGGGAATCGACCTCGGATTTACCTATTACGAGGGCAATGACAACAAGGCCTGTCTGGTTTCTCTCGACGAGTATTACAAGACCGGTAATTACGCGATGGTGGTCAACGATCTGAATCCGGAGGTGATCTTCAAGGATGCGACGGATTTGGTGACCACGGAGAGCGTGTTCGACCAGGTCAACAAGGCTTCCGAGCTGAAGGATATCTTCGATCGGGCGAAAGATTATCCTACGGTTCTCGACTATACCGCGGGCAAGATCGCTCCGGCTTTGGAAGAGGAGGATATGATCGCTTTCCGGACCGAAGACGGCCGCTACGGCCTGATGAAGGTGAAAGAGATCGACCGTAAGAACGAAGACGTCTCGAACAACCAGACGATCAGTCTCGATGTGGTCGTTGAGAAAAACTAACTTATTAATGCAGATACTGTTATGATACGAATAATGAATGTCAAATTCAATGGTTTGCAAAAGGTGATGAGTCGGTTGGCGCTGCTGTTGATTGCCGTGGTCATGTTCGGCTGCAAGGACGATTTGGCCGATCCGCCCGTGATCAAGGTGTATGTGAACGGGGCCGAGTACGACGCTTCGTCGACCGAACGGTTCACTGTGGCTACCGGAGAGAGGATCAGCTATAGTTTCGAGGTCTTCGCCCATACGGGAATCGCTACCGTAAAGGAGATTCGCTATCAGGTTCTCAGCGATGAGGTCAAGGTGCCTACCGAAAGGCTGGTTGCCGGTCTTCCCGACGATCTGAACGTAACGGTTTCCGGTACGATCGATGCGAAGGATGATACCGAGATTCGGCTGGTGGTGGAGGATTGGGACCACAACGAGGTTTCGAACGGCTTTACCTTTTATGTGCAGTAATCGAGTTTGAAATGGAATTCGGATGTCCGGAGGCTCCCTCCGAGGGAAGTCTCCGGACGGCCGAATGCATGAAAAGTTGAAAATATGAAAAAGATTGGATTGATATTTTTTCTTTTTGCGGCCGGTGTAGGCTTTTCCTCCTGCAGCGACGACGATCCTACGCAGCTTTCTTTCGAGGATGTGTACGGTCGCCCAGGATGGGATACCGGTGTCAATGCGAATTATTTCACGTTCGATGAAACGAAGCAGAACAACGTCGAACTAACGGATCTCACGGAGGAAGAGAGCGACGACGTCGTTTTCGAAGTCAAGACGACAGGGGCGGATGCCTACTTCTTTACGAACAAGGCTTTGGCTGCGACGAAGGGACAGGTGCTGACGTTCGAGTACAAGGTTTCGGAAACGATTACCCCGAGCGTTCAGTTGGATCAGAGCAACAGCGATTCCTACACGGTTTTGCCCGATCTGGTTGCTTCTGACGACTGGCAGACCTATTCTTTCGACATGGGTCTGTTGTCCAGCACGTGGGGGAGTATCGGCTCTTCCATGAAGATCGGTTTGGGAGACAAGGCCGGCGTGACGCTGACGATTCGCAATCTGGCTGGTCGCGGGCGTACTTCCGAGGAAGCGAATTTAGCAGATATGCTTTATTTCAATTTCACTGCAAGTATGCCTGCCAATCAGATGGAATTTGAGTCACAGAATGATGGTGCGGTTAAAGGATATGGAATCTATCCGATTTACGAATTCCAGAATGAGGCGAATTCCGGTGATGCATGGCTTCAGTTTCTTTGTAGCAAGCAAATTACTGCGGATTACAATAAGTTGACTTTTGAATACAAGGCGACATCTGCTTTTCAGTTGCAGATTTTCTTCGTGGTAATCGGTGATGATACGATTACTACTCCTACCTGCGATCCTTCCGATGAATGGAAGAGAGTGACATTTGATTTTTCAGCAAGCGTTCCAGGTATTTTTGACAAATATCAAAATGGGGCTCCTACTGGCCCCGGCGCTGGCAAGGAAGGTCAGGTTATGCGTCTTGATATTGATGGGCATGGTGACGGATCTCCAATCTATCTCCGCGGATTCGGTCTTTCCAGATAAGCCTTACGGCTTTCTTTAGCAAAAAACGTCACGTTCCGTTTCGGACCGTGACGTTTTTTGCAATGACCGGACGAGGAGGTCCGGTCGGAGTAGGGGAGCTTTCCGATTGTTCGATCGAGGGGAACGCTCTTGCCGGGACCGTTTCGGTTCGGAACATCGGCGTCGGAGGTTTACGATTCTTTCCTTTGTTCCGGGCAGACGACGGAAACCGGCTGCCATATGCTGACACTAACCTTGATATCGCCGGTACTATCACCGACCTTTTGACACTAACCTTTAACACGAACCTGTTATGAAAAGAAACCTGTTGGTAATTTGCGCGTCGACCGCTCTTTTGACGGCGGGGCTGACGTCATGTTCCGATTCTGCCGGCCGGGAGCCCGATGCGGCTCTGTGGCAGGAAGATTTCCGTTATCAGCCTGTTGCGGCGAGGCCTCAGCTCGAAGTGGCCTATACCGATTCCTCGCGCACGGCTTTTGAAATACTTGCCGAAGAGTATCATCTGATAGGACAGTTGCGCGCGCCTCATTTGCTGCAGAACAAGGCCGACGGAACTCCTTGGCTTTGGTTCGAGATGGAGGACGCGTCCGGCACTCGATATTCGACGCGGAACTATCGAGGTGAGACGCGCATCAATCTCTATCGCCGGGGACCGTACTATTGCGAGATACACTGGTTCGACGTGCATTTGGCTACGGATAAGAAGGATACGGCTGCGCTGCGCGGCGCCCTGACGCTGTATTGCTATCCCGAGAAGATACTGGCTGACATTACCTGGCACGGATCGGGTCGCTTCGTTCCCGCCTCGATGGAGGTCAAAGGTCTCGTCGAGCAGAAATACGACGGCTTCAAACCTTTTGCTAAAGGTACGATCCAGAGCTACTCGTTCCCGATATTCGGAGAGTCGGAACCGTTGCCGGCCGATGCTTTCCGCCTGTTGGCGGGACGTAATCCGGTGCGGTATGACCGCAAGCGCGGCTGCTATATTCTGGGCAGTCACACGGACGGCGGCTTCCAAAAGAAACTTTACGACGAGCCGAATTTTTACGAGACGGTTACTTTCCGTGTGAACAACGACAGCGTGAAGCGTAAAATCTATGTCTGCCACGAGTCGTCCGACGGAGGAGAAATCACCGAGGGAGGTATGCTGCTCGATCGCGAAGGGCATCCGATGCCGATCGTCGTGCAGGTTTCAAAGAACTTTGCCGGCGAGAAAGAGGAGGCTTTCTATAATCCGACCGACCAGCCGTTCAGCGAAACGATTTTTCCGCTTTATCTCGAGCCGGGCGAGAGCCATACGCTGACGAGCCTGCACCTGTTCCAGAACTGGGGACGGCACATGACCAAGCATTGGTCGTCGCTCGGAGCATGGATGGACTATTTTCACAGCTCGACCGGCGTGACCGAGACGACCTGTTACGTGCCGTTCAAGTTTGCCGGATTAGGAGGTGTGACGATCGCCGATTTCCGCGCCATGAGTCAGGAATGCTTTTGGGTAGACCAGCCTCAGCACGACAATCTGGCCGGACACAGCTTCCTGTCCTATTACGACGGCAAGGACTGGATTCATCCGGTCTATACGGGAACCGTTTATCGCAGTACGGGGCCCAACTGGTACGATATAGGTCTGCGCTATCTGACTTCCGACGGCAAGATCAAAGTGACGGCCGACATTTTCGAGACGCCTCAGAACGACGAGCTCCGCAGTTATTTCAAGGTTCGCTACGAGGTGCTCCAGCCGCTGGAAATCGCCGATGCTCGCGCGAATTCTTGACTATCGCGTCGATTATTCAGGGGCTGCGTTTCGACCGCTTTGCGGCGACCGGTGTCGACGAGATCAGGCTCGATCCGAGCAAAAAGCCTTTCCCCGTGAAAGGAGTCGCATTGCCCGAGGAAAATTTCTTTATCGCGGAGTACGGCGATTCGCTGAACAAAAGAGGATCGAATGCGATTATCGTAAAGAGATTCAGCGCAGGGGGACTCAAGCCGGCCGCTACGGTTCAGTTGGGTGGTTATAAGAATGTCTTCGAGCAGGATGCTGCGAAAGACACGCGCATGTG
>OGRO01001844.1_pt1 | contig 17651 bp, 15 predicted proteins | sample 1553451 | NCBI WGS metagenome assembly OGRO01 (sample SAMEA2580021, study PRJEB22360) | human gut metagenome
CTACAGGCATATAGTAAACTGCCCTGAAAAAGCTCTTATGCTTTATAAGCGTTGAATAAATAGCATACGCGATTCCCAGTCCCAGACCGACTCTGAAAACAATTACAACTACCGAAAAAATTACGGTATTGAACATTGATTTGCCGAACAATTTGCTCGTGAACACCTGCTTATAATTTTCCAGACCCAAAAACTTGTATGTTCCGCTTAACGGATTCCACTCATGAAAGCTTCCTGCAAATGCTATACCAATTGGTATTATCAAAAACACTATAAAGAAAACTACCATAGCTAAAACAACTATGTTTCTTAAAATTATTTCACTCTTACTTTGTAATGGACGTGATTTTTTAAACATTAATAATCCTCCGTAGTGAATCTTTACCTGTTATTTTGCAAACTTATATAGATTCTCGACTGATTGGAATGAACTGTTCTTCATATCCTTTATAATATCAGCCTGTGCCTTGTCTAAAGCTGTATCAATATCCACTCCATTGTAGAATATGTCCTCTCCGGCCTTTTTCATATCCTCCTCAACACATGAAGGCATCGGACCCGGCCAGATGTAGTGGTCAATGTGCTCTGCAAGTACCTTAAGCGATGGGTTTTTAAGTATTTCCTTATTGTCTGCAAGGGATTTCTTTGCAGGGAAGGTACTCATAGCAAGATTGAAATCTACCTGAGACTCATCATCGCAGAGGAAAAACTTTACAAAATCCTGTGCAACTGCCTGCTGATCCTTTGGTGCTTTTTTGTTTACACCGAATGTTGACTCACCGTTATATCTATTGTATGCATATGGATTTCCGTCAAATGTAGGAATTTCAAATACGCCAAAATCTATATCGCTCCATGTGGTCTTAAGTGTATTGTAATAATGTCCCCACTGAATAACCATCGCCGACTGTCCCTGTCCAAAGCTGTCTGCGCATTTATCGCCAAAATCCTTTGAACCAATCTGATCCTTGTCGTACATATCAACAAGCATCTGCATTACCTTCTTCATGGCATCCGAATTGACATTAGGTGTCTTTCCATCCTCCTTAAAGAGGTTCTCACCAAGCTGATAATTAAGACCAAGCAGATAATTCTGGTGGAAATCATTATTGAAATTGAGTCCGGCCTGGACTATATTGTCTCCATCCTTGATTGTGAGCTTCTTTGCTACCTCAATCATTTCATCCCAGGTCTTTGGAATATCATCATCTGTTAGTCCGGCTTCCTTCCACATCTCCTTGTTGTAATAAACAGAACCTGTCATCATTCCGTAATCAATGTAATAAACCTTACCATCTATCACATGGGCGTTTACTCCATTAAAGTCCTGCTCCAAATCCTCAACAGGAATATCAAGCGGAGCCATATAGTTGATAAGATTCTCATGATAGCTGTTATGTACATCGAAGAGTGCCGGTCCGTCCTCACCATCGAGTGCCAGAGGAAGCTTTGTCCAGTAATCTTCCCATGGATTATCCACCAGGTTTATAGTTACATTAGGATGAATAGCTGTGTATCTGTCAATAACCTTCTGAAATAATTCATCGCTTCCCCACTCCCACAGGTCAATTGAGATATCCCTGAATTACGACGGAGCACAGTACGGACTTACGCCGTCAAAAGGAAGGTTTGACATCTCGAAGATTAAGTCGGATGAGGTTATAAAGAATGCGATTGCAAAGGTGAACGACAAGAGCCTTACCGTTGAGAATGTCAAGCCGAGAATTACGATTGACGCAAAAATGCCAAAGTCGGCGATTGACAAGACTGTCGCATCGATTTCGAGCGGCGGCAGCTACTCTTATACGCCCGCGGAGTTTGTTGTATACTACAGTCAGCAGAACAAGTTTGGCAAAAATTATACAGTTGAGTTCCTTAACGCGCTTGCGGAGAGCTATAACGAATTTTTTGCAAAGACATACCTTGATAAAAATACGGTACTGAAGTTTGACGGCAAAGAAAAACTGAACAGCTATGACTATGACGAAATTTGTCAGAGCGTGACGGACAGCGTAAATTCAATGATAAACTATCTGGGACACAAGCAGAGCCTGAGTGCGGACTTTGTTTCTTCGGATACGGGCTATAAATTTTCCGAGCTTGTGACGGCGCTTGAAAATCTTCGCGACATTGATATAGAAAAGCTGAGAGCCTATGTTCGGCAGAACCGGGTATCAAAAAACAAAGATACTTTCCTTAACAAGAAAAAATATCTGATAGACAACGAAACGCGGAATTATGACTATCTTCACGGCGCGTCCGAAATATCCAACAAATCGCTCAAGCTGTATGACGCGCGGATTTCCGGCGTGGCGTTCGTGCCGACCGTGGACGCGGAAAACGAGTTTTACATGAGCCGTACCAAAACGGGAATCGATAACCTTTCCAAGCTTTCATACAAGAACGGAATACGTGCAACTGAGATAAAAAAGACAATTGATGACTATACCGACAAGTACAACAGCTTTAACAAGGCGGCGCAGTCCACTGCGGATATGAATGCGGCGGCGGAAATTATGATAAGCGAGATAGAGAACAGACTTTCGGGAATCTCGGATTTGGCAATACGCACGGACAACGAATATATCGCAAAGAAAAACAATAATTATATTTCATTTGTTTATCCGGGCGAGCAGAAGCTGCCGTTTACCTCGTGGGTGAAAAATATAATACTATATGTGATTATACTGACGGCGGGAATCCGTATTCTGCGAATCCTTAAACGTTTTCTGCTCGGAATTGCAGGCAGGAAGGGGGAACGGTCATGAATCTCAGACTGTATGATATATTCAGGTATCTGTTAAAATGGAAATACAGAATTGTCGCGGTTGTGATACTGGCGTTTTTTGCCGCGAGGTATTATGTCGGGACGATACAGACAAGCAACGGTCAGGTTGTTATAAGATACAATGATAAAAGCGTGTCTGCCGAGGGAAAATTCCCGGACGGAAGCACATTTGATCAATACCACATTGCATCGCCCGAGGTATTGCAGAATGTTATAAATCACCTTGGACTGAAGAGCAGCGTTGAAACGCTGAGACGCAGAATTGATGTTTCGCCGATAGTGCCGAACTCCGTTCAGGAGATGAAGGCTGCAAAAACAAAGGACGGCGAGGAGTATTCATATTATCCCGACACGTTCATGATTACCCTTTCCGGGCGCGGCGGTCAGCCGGCGTACAAGGTGCGCGAGCTGCTTGAAACAATAACCTTCAAATATCTGGACTACTACTCGGAGGAGTACAACGAGTTTGCGGCGATAACAAATGCGCTTGCGGAGCTTGATGTTGACAGCTATGACTATATAGAGCTTGCCGAAATAATGGAAAACAACATAAAACAAATTATTACAAGGCTCAGCAGCTATAAGAGCGCGGATGATACGTTCCGCTCAACGGGAACAGGGTATTCGTTCCAGGACCTGATTTATGAGTATGAGCATTTGCGGCAATTTGATATTCCGCTGATTTATGCGGATATATATTCGGGCAAGATTTCCAAAAATCCGCAGCGGCTTAAAGAGCTGTATATGCAGCGGCACAATGAGGCGTTGCTGAAACAAAAGAATTTTGAGGACACCGCAAAAATGACCAAACAGAAAATGGATTCGTTCTCAAAGGCTAATAAAGAAGTGCCGAACGCATATAACTACAAGAGCAATACAAGCAACAACGATGATCTTGAAATACTGGACGGAGTGTACGACGAGAAGGCACGCAGGGCGACCTCAAAAACGACATATGACACGTTGATAGAGAATTACACAAATCAGTGTATCTCGGCGAATGACGCAAAGCTGGACGCGGCACACTATAAAAAGATAGCGGAAATTTTTGCTTCCCCCGCACCGGGCAGCGTTGACGCGGAGCAGCTTACTGCGGAAATTAAACAGTCGATAAATACTACGGCGGAGCGGATGAAGTCGCTTTATACAAAGCTGGCGGCAACAATCAGCGACTATAACGACTACAGTACGCAAAAGCACATTTCGCTGCTTACCGGCGTTAAGTGTTATGACAATGTGAACGCGTCGCTTTACGAGCTCGTGGCTATCGTGATTTCGGGCGGCGGCATGGTGTTGATTGCTCTTGCCATGGAGATTATGAAGGCGTATAAAAAGGAACATGAGCGGGAGAACGGCGGGGACAGTGATGACGGCGGCGCGGCTGATGCGGACGGAGAAGCGTAATATGCGAAAAAGGATTTTGATTGCCTGTAACAACCTCCATATAGGCGGAATACAGAGGTCGCTTGCGAATCTGCTCGGCGAAGTTTCGGACAGGTATGACGTGACGCTGTTTCTGTTCTATCCCGAGGGGGAATACAGTGTACCGAAAAATGTTAAAATAATTCGCGGCAACTTTTTTACAAGAATAATGGGAATGACGCAGACAGAGGCGAACAGAGCGGGAGTACCCACGCGGCTTTGGCGCGGGTTTTGGACTGTGTTTACGCGGATTTTCGGCTGCGGCGCGGCATTCCGTGCGCTTTGTGCGTTTCAAAGGCTTGACGGCGAATATGACGCTGCCGTATCTTTTATGCAAAACTCGGCGTACCGCTTTTTCTACGGCGGATGTAACGAGTTTGTCATAAACTGCGTAAAGGCAAAGCGGAAAATCAGCTTTGTTCACTGTGATTTTGAACACTATTACGGCAACAATGCCTATAACAGAAATTTTTATAAAAAATTCGATACTATCGCTTGTGTGTCAGGTGCGTGCAAGGATGTATTCGACAGAGTATGCCCCGACTGCGCGGACAGGTCGGCGGTGGTGCATAACTGCTTTAATTTTTCCGAGATGCGGAGCATGGCGGAGGAATTTGCGGCGGAGCGCACTAACGGCGTGACAAACATTTTTACATCGGCGAGGATAAGTGAGGAAAAGGGAATTTTCCGAACGATAAAAATTTTTGCCGATTTAAAAGCGGACGGCGCAAAATTTATATGGCGAATTGCGGGCGGCGGAGCCCAGCTTGAAAAGGCTGTGGAAATGTGCCGCAGCTATGGGCTGGAAAACGATATAATCTTTTTGGGACAGCAAAAGAATCCGTATCCGTACTTTAAGAGTGCGGACTTGGTGCTTGTACCGTCCTATGACGAGGCGGCGCCCATGGTTTTTGGCGAGGCGGCGGCGTTTGGGACTCCGATACTTTCGACAGCTACAATTTCTGCGCGGGAGCTGGTTGAGGAAAAGGGCCTTGGAACGGTATGTGAAAATTCCGATGAGGGGATAAAAAATGCTCTTAGAAAAATCCTTGACAATCCGCAGAGCCTGAATGATGATTTGCGCAAGAAAAGGGTGGAGAATGCGGAGCAGAGCGCTAACCGCGCGGCTGTGTCCGAGTTTGAAAATGCAGTTTTCGGAAGTGTAACGTGAAAGTTCATTTCGGATAATCTCTCCGGCGGGTTCGGATTACTCCCTTTCAATCTCTTATCATTCCTTGCCCTGTGGATAGGAGAATTTTTATTACAATTTGTGTCGGCGCAGGGCGGCGGAACGGAGATTAAAATGATAGGCGTTATCTATGCGGGGCAGGTTGAGCTTTCGCCGTTCGTAAAACGGTATACCTCGGTAATGGACGGGGAAAATATTCCGTATGAGATAATTCATTGGAACAGAAGCGGAGAGAAAATGCCCGATGATGACAAAAGACACACCTATTTCGCTCATGTTGAGCGCTACGGAAGGCTTATCGGAAAGGCTGCTCCGTTTTGGGGATTCAGAAAATTTGCGCTCGGAATTATAAAAGAGAAAAAATACGATAAGCTGATTGTACTGACGACACAGACCGCGTTTATGATACCGGAGCTGTTGCTCGGAAGATACAAAAACAGATACTTTTTTGATTTCCGCGATACCTCATATGAGTATATACGGCTTTACAGAAAATTTGTAAATGCAGTGATTGAACATTCGGAGTTTACGGCAATATCCTCTCCGGGATTCCGCGAATACCTTACCGACAGGAAGGAACTTATCGCGGCGCACAATTTTCGGCATGAGAGCTATGCAAACCGCGTACCGCACTGCGAAAAGCGCGGTAACGGCAGAATTGTTATGGGTTATATAGGCTATCTGCGCGAATACGAACATCTTAAATACCTTGCTGACATATTCGGAGCGGATAAACGGTTTATGTTTAATATCCACGGCAGCGGCGACTGCGTGGACAGGCTGCGCGAATATGCCGGCAAATACCCGAACGTTGAGGTTTTCGGAGCGTATGACGAGAAGGAAAAGACCGATATTGTTTCGTCCTTTGACATGATTTGCTATAACTATCCGAAAAGCTTTGTGAATTATCCGGCGGTTGCAAATAAATTTTATGACGGAATGATATGCAAAAAGCCTATGTTCGGAAATCTTGACACCTATTCCGGAATGATGATTGAGCGTGAGGGACTTGGAATAAGCCTTTACGAGGGCGAGAAGAATGTGACTGACAGAATATATGACTACTATGTCGGCTTTGACGCGGGCGAGTTTGATAAAAACTGCGAGAGGACGCTGAAAAGCGTCATTGCAGAGGATGAATACTATATGTCCGCGATAAGAAGCTTTGTTACGGACGGAAAGGGGAATTGATATGCCGTCGCCGCTGTTCAGCGTTATTGTGCCGATTTACCGTGTGGAAAAATATCTTGACGTATGTATAAAAAGCATATTGGAGCAATCATGTACGGATTTTGAGCTTATTTTGGTTGACGACGGCTCGCCTGACCGCTGCGGCGAGATTGCGGACGGCTATGCGGCGCGCGACAGCAGGGTAAGAGTGTGTCACAAGAAAAACGAGGGTCTTGTGCGTGCGCGGAACTCGGGTCTGGCGCTTGCAAGCGGCGATTATATCGTGAATGTTGACGGCGACGATTATATGGCGGAGGGCGCGCTGCGCTGTCTTGAAGAAAACATAAAAAGCACGCACGCGGAGGTGTATTGCTTCGGACACTCGCGGGAAATGTCGGGAAAAACCGTGAATATGCCAATCCTGTTCAAGGCGGGCGTTTACTCGGCAGACGAGGAAAGAGCGCGGGTTTACAGCCGTGCGGTATACGATGCGGATAAAAAATTCTATACCTTCGGCGTGTGTCCGAGCGTCTGGTCGCAGGCGGTAAAACGAGAGCTTTTTGAAAAATACAGACTTAAGGTGGACGGCTCGCTTGCGATAGGCGAGGACTTTGCGACCACATTGCCTATCTTGCTGAATGCACGGTCAATAGCCTTTGTTGATAAGCCGCTTTATTGCTACCGTGTGCTTGACGGCTCGATGAGCCATTCTTATAACAAAAATGAGCTGAGATTTGCCGCGCTGATGCTGAAATATTTTTCGGAGGAGCTTAATTTGGATATGTACGGACTGCGCGGTCAGCTGGCTGCATATACGGCGGAGATGCTTTATAATCACCTCTGCGGCTGTGCAAGGAACTCAGCAAATTTTAGCGAGTATACGGAGCATTTACGCCATACGGACAAAATTGTGTTTGATTTTGCACGGCGGTGTCCGATGCGGATTGACGACCCGCGTGCAGCAATAATAATCGCGGCGGTAAAGTGCGGGGCGTGGCGGCTTATATGGCATACGGCGCGGAGAACGGGTTAGCCGATTGGGGATCGCCGAGTAAGGCGCGGGTTACTGTCCTGAAATTAAGTTTTTTGAATTTATCTGTGGGGGCGGAAAACAGGAAAGGAAAGTGTTTGAAAATGGAAAGCAAGGGGAAAAGAATTGCGCTTAATATGATTTCGCAGGTTGCGGCGTTTGTTCTCTCAATGGCGATAAACTTTTTTCTGATTCCCGTAATTATTGAAAAAATCGGCAAGGATATATACGGCTTTTACAGCCTTGCGGGGAATTTCCTCGAATACGCAACGGTTGTTACCGCCGTTATAAACGGCATGGCAAACAGGTATATAACGGTTGCGTATTCGCGCGGCGAAAAGCAGCGCGCAAACCGCTATTTTACATCGGTAACCCTTGTAAATGTATTTCTCACTGTTGTGCTTGCTGTTCCGGCAACCATACTTATCATTTTTTTGGAAAAGGTTATAAATATCCCGCCTCAGCACGTTTTTGATGTAAAATGTCTGTGGACGTTTACATTCCTTATGTTTTTTGTAAATCTTATTTTTTCACGGTACGAGGTTGCGCCATTCGCGACAAACAGGCTTGAAATCACGGCGTTTATCAATATGACGAGCATTGTTATTAAGGCGGCGCTGCTGACGGTCGTATATTCGCTTTTCTATCCGTATATCGGCTATGTGGGCGTGATTGTGTTTGTATGCGCACTGTATTCCGCGGCGGTAAAGGTGCATTTCAAGAACAAGCTGACGCCGGATTTAAAGTTTCGAAAAGAGCTTTTTGACTTCGGAACGGTAAAGGAGCTTGCCGCGGTCGGAATATGGAACTCGGTGAGCCAGATGAGTCAAATGCTGTTTACCGGTCTTGACCTGCTGATTGCAAACCTGTTTATCGGAGCGGAGCAGATGAGTATTCTGTCCGTTGCAAAAACGCTGCCGGTTATGCTGATTAGCTTTATCGGGGTAATCGCGGGGACGTTTTATCCTACAATGACAATAAGCTATTCTACGCAGTCAAGGACGGACTTTTTAAAGGAAACAGGCTTCGCCGCCAGAATGTGCGGTTTTATCTGTTCAATCCCGATTGCGGGAATAGTTGTTTTCGGAAGGGAATTTTTCACACTGTGGTTGCCTACGCTTACCGCGGAGGAAATAAATACAGTCCAGATATTATCGGTTCTGACGCTTATGCCGCAGCTTTTGAGCATTTATGTTTTTCCGCTGCACCAAATAAACACGATTACCTGCAATGTTCGCGTTCCCGCACTGCTGGACTGCTTTATCGGGATTTTGAATATAATAATCGTGTATCTCTTGCTTGAACATACAAGCCTCGGACTGTATGCGATTGCGGGAGTAAGCTCGACCTTGCTGCTGCTTAAAACGCTGATTTTTGTACCGCTTTATGCCGCGCACAATATCGGCGCGGCGCGGCGGACGTTCTATCCGTATATAATCCGCGGAATACTTGTCAATGCTGTTGAACTGTGTATTTTCACGGCAGTGAAGCATATAATTCCCGCGGGGTCATGGCTCATGCTGCTTTGCTCGGCGGCGGTTGCGGCGGTACTCGGCGGCGGCGCGGGATTCTTTGTGATTTTTGACGGATGGGAAAGGAAAAAGGCGGTTGCTGCGGTGCGAAACAAGCTGAGCAGAGGAAAGGCGGGCGAATAGCGGTGAATATAAGGCTTTGGGGATATTTTGATAAAAACTTCGGCGATGACCTTATGCAGCTTATTGTTATAAGGTCTATGAAGGAGTACAGATTCTTTGTGGACTGTGCGCAGAGGGAATTTCTGACGCATTTATACGGAAAGGAAAATGTTACGGTCGGCGGTGCGGAATGCAAGGCTGACGCAGTTGTCAATGTTATAGGTACGGGGTTTCGGTATCGGTCAAAAATGAATATCCTGACAAAGTTTTTGTCATTGCCGTCAGAGGACAGGACAAAATATGCCAAAACGGCGGGTATCGATTGGCGCGTTGACGCGCCGAAAAACGCTGCGGAGCGGTGGCTTGTAAGGCGGGAACTGAACAAATACGGACTTATATCCTGCCGTGATGAGGTATCGCGGGCGCTTATCTCGGAAATGACGGCAAAGGGTGAGGTGTGCCGTCACGAGGACATAGTTTTTGCGCTCGGTGACGAATATATTTCAAAGCCGACCAATGAAGGCTGCCTGGGCGTAATACCTGTACAGAGGGGATTCAGCGGCGAAAACTTTGAATATTACAAAATGCTTGCGGCGGTGTGCGACCGCTATGCCGAGAAAAATAACGGCGGAATACTGATTTTTGCATTGGATACGGGAAACGAGAACGACACGCTTGCAGCGCTGACGGTCAAACGGCTTATGCGCCGCGCGGATAAGGCAGAGATTATTGCGTACAACGCAGAACCGAAGTATATTTTTGACAATCTTGCAAGGTGTGAAAAGGTAATAAGCTCGCGGTTTCACGGAGTGATTGCCGCAATTCTGACGGGGATTCCAACAGTGGCGGTTTCCGATACAAGCAAGCTGGACATTCTTTCAAAAAGGCTCGGTTTTGAAAGCGTTAAAAAAATCGACATAGATGAGGAATGCCTTGCGGCGGCGTTGGAACGCGCGGACAAGCCGATTGCAGTTCCGCGAGGTTTCCGCGCGGACGCGGCGGAGCATCTTGCGGAGCTACGCAGATATTTGGAGAATTAGGGGGCGGCAAAATGGCGAAGGTTTCGGTTATTATTCCCGTGTACAACGGCGAGAAAACGATTAAGAGATGTGTGGACTCCATTCTTGCGCAGACATTAAAGGATATAGAGATAATAGTTGTAAACGACGGCTCGGACGACGGAACGGGCGGGATTTTAAAGAGCTACGGCGAACGGATTACCGTACTGGAGCAAAACCGCGGCGGACAGGGCAATGCCAGAAATGCGGGAATTGCGGTGGCAAAGGGTGAGTACCTCGGCTTCGTTGATGCGGATGATACCGTGGAGCGCGGGATGTATGAGAGTATGTACCGCGCGGCAAAGTGCGGCCGCGCCCAGATAGTTCAGTGCGGGATATGCGATATAAAGGAGGACGGCACGGCTGCGGCACGCTCGGCTTTTGACGAAACGGTTGCGATTGAGAACAGGGCGGACTATGTTTATGAGTATTTTTATCGGCTCAAACACACGAACGAGGTATGCAACAAGCTGATTGAAAAGCGGTTTTTGACCGAAAACAGCCTTGCGTTCAGCGATACGGCGGTGTATTTCAGCGAGGATTTTAAGCTGAATATGGAGATGCTTTTGTATCTTAAGCGGATAACATTTGTGGACGGCTGCTTTTACAATTATTTTATTAAGGACAGCGGGCATTGCCGCAGCGATATGGCGGGCAGACTGCCTAAAATACTGAACCTGTTTAAAAATGTGCTTGCGCGCGGTATGGACAGCGGCACGCGAAAGAGCCTTGAGTGTGTCGCGGCGCTGACAATGCTGCTTTACGCACGGCAGGCGGCGGAAACGGCTGAGGAATATGTGCTTGAAATTCTTGACGACAAGGACGTGAAACGGTATATAAAAACCTCGATGACGTATAGGAGCAATTTAAAGCATTTTTGTCTGTATTTTTTGGTAAACAATGCGCCGGGGCGCATGAAATTATATCTGCTTAACAGATTTTTTACTTATTAGAAAGCACGGTTTAAATTTTTGTAAAAAAATGATTGAATAACAGGCGGGACGGACAGGAAAAATAAAAATAAAACGCGAGGCATAAAAATTGAAAATTACGGTAAACAAAGCGGAAAATTTGCTCGTGTACAATCACGGAGAAACGGAGCCGTGGGGAGCCTGTGAAGGAGTTATTGCGGACGGCGGCGGTGAAAAAATAAACGCGATATGCGTAAGAACGCTAAGTCTGATACCGACCTGCCGTTCGGTGAAAATTTCGGATATAGAGGAAGCGGACGGCAAACGAATTGTATTGAAAAAGGGCTGCGGCATCGGCGGTGCGGTATCGGACTGCGCCATTAAGGCAAGACAGCAAATTGTAAAAGAGGGCGTGGACGGCGAAAGAAAGCACCGTGCAAGGCTGAACAGCCTTTGCTTTGACACGGAGAGCGGTGAGATAACCGATGTAACGGTTTTGGGGTCCCCGATGTCAAAAAAGAAAAAAATATCCATAAATAAAATACGGGTAAAAGAAAATACTATTTATGTAGAATAGCTTGCCGTGGTAATGATACGCAGGTCACATCGCGGTAAAACCAAACGGGGGAGGTGGACTTAATGTGCAGATTTTCACTTGGACTTATGACAGGCGCACTGCTCGGTGCGGGAATGATGATGAGTGTAAACCCGCCCGATAAGCGTTCAATGCGCAGAGCATACCGCAAAGCGGAAAAAATGGCAAGAAGGTTTAACAATACCTTGGGCGATTGGGCAAATATATAAATAAAGAAAAAAACCACCCGTTATGCGGGTGGACAGACCGCTGACAAAGTCAAAGTCAGCGGTCATTTATTTGGATGCCGCCGCAAACATATGCGCGGACTATCCCGATATAAAATTCGGTTTTTACAGCAGTGACGCTATTGATGTTGCGGAGCGGCTGGAGCATGGTATGCTTGATTTTGCCGTATGCTTAGAGCCTGTAGATGCCGCAAGATATGATTATATTTCATTGCCTGATTCTTCAAAATGAGGTTTGCTTGTGCCGGAAAACGGCGCTCTTGCAAAAAAAGAATATGTGCAAAAGGAAGATTTGCTATCTGTGCCGCTGATTCTGCACAGGCGGTAAGGCCTGCAAAATATTATTTCACATTGGGCGCAAACAGAAACGAAAGACCTGAATATAGACGCGACGAACAATGTTATAAACGGTTCGCCGTGCAATTTTGTAAAAAGCGGCTTGGGCTGTTATGTGACAACAGAAGATTTATTGCCAAAGTCTTTGGAAAAAGGCGTTTGTTTTCGTCCTTTTGAGCCGGCGCTTGAAATACATTATGCCTTGGCATGGAAACGGTACACCGTATTTTCAAAGGCGGCAGAAATGCTTTTGGAAAAAATAAAGAGTCTTTAAAAAATTTTTTATAAAAATATAAAAAAATTCTGAAATAAAGTTGACAAATCGTTTTTTTTGTCGTATAATAAATTTGTAAAAATTTAATAATAGGCAAACCATTTGAAAGAGTGGGACGCAAAGCCGTGAGTCTAAGGCGCAAGCTATGGCTGTCTGGTTGCACAAAAATTTAAGGGAGGTTTTCTTTATGATGAAGAAAATGGTAACTTTTCTCCTTGCGATTGCGTTAATGTGTACCGGAATGACTGCGTTCGCAAGTGAAGAGAACACGGAGGCATCAAACGAGGCTTCTACTGAAACTTTTGCTGCGAAAGGCGATTGGTGGGTTGACGGAAAACCCGGTTGGGATTATGACTGGAATTTGGACGGAAACGCGCAGCCGTCAAGACGTGATCCTTCAAGCAAAACGGCGATGTTCTATCTTCAGCTTGACGGTTTGCAGATGGATACGAACGGCAATATTGCAAGTCATCCGAAAACATTGTTCACGGACATGATTAAAAAGTCTGACCTTGTTGACAAGACGCGCGATGCAAACTATACGGTTGTAGCCGGCGGAGACGTTACTTCTGACGATGTCATTGCGGAGGTCGTTAATCCTCCGGGAACGGACGAGGCGTTTGACGCAGTAAGAGATCAGCTGATGTATAAGGGTTATATTCGTTCGCATAAGGGCGAAGTAATTCCGTGGGCTTGTCTTAATACAAAATATTACGGTATTGAGTGGTATGTTTTTAAGCTTGAGAATGACGGCTGGCACATTGACGGTCGTATTTTAGATTTGGAGACAAACGATATAATTGATATAGTAATTCCCGACAAGCCAACCGACATTCCGGAGGACGCTTACAAGCCGGATGATACAAAACCGGATGATAAGACCGACGAGGATAAAGATGACAACAATAAGGATGAGGAAACAAAGGATACGTCAATCGTTCTTGACGGCGCAAAGTATGCGTACATATTCGGTTATGAGCCACTTATAACTACAACTGTTGACGAGAATGGAACAGAGCGTACCGCGGCGCAGATTAAAATGGGTATGGACGATGACGTTACGGTGGAACAGGTTTCGTCAATGCTGATGAGGCTTCTTGACCAGGAGCTTTATACGAAGGGGAAGGCGTATAAGATTACTCCTTCAATCGAGGACTACCGCGGCGAGTGGTTTGCAAGAGGTCTTGCTTATCAGTGCGAGGTAGGCGGACTTGACAGCGACAATAAGGTACAGCTTGGAAAGATAAAGCGCGGCTTGGTTGCAAAGCTGGTTTCGTGTGCGCTTAAATTAAATCTTTCGTCGGACGAGGTGCCGTTTACCGATGTTGAAGGGAACGAGTACGTGGAATATATCAAAAAGGTGTATGCTTACGGCTATATGGAGGGCATTGGAAACGACAGATTTGCTCCGGACGAAATAATGACAAGAGCCGAGTTTTGCGCTTTGTTTAATAAGATAATAGGTCGTGACAAAATGGGTCTGACTGCGATTGACGAAAACGGAAACGAGTTTGAGGTTACCGCTGAGGACTACAACTTTATCGACATGAATCCGTCACACTGGGGCTATGAGGGTTGCCTTAAAGCGACAAGCGCATATGATGATAACGGTTTCATCAGTTTCTCCAAAAGACAGCAGAATATCAGAAACATACTTGATGATTTTGACAGTCAGTTGATTTATTAAAATGTTGGCAAGGTTCGAACGCATATACCAAACAGACAAAGCTTTTATAAGGTGTTGCGTTTGAATTTAGTCAGCCCGGCGGGCTGCCCTGATTGATTTAATTGGGGCAGTCTTTTTGTGTAAAATCCGACAGCGCCCGAAACGCAAAAACGGGTACGTGTCTGATGATTCTTATGATTGTGTATGCTTGTGTACTTTGAAAAGAATACTCTATCGGAATGGGTGATAATGTATGAACGCTAATTTAAAAGGCAAAATAATAAGAGCCGTATCTGTTTGCGGCGACATTTTTCTGGTGGTTTTCTGCATTGCTTTTTCACTCGGGCTTGCAGGCGTATATACCGATTTTATAAATACGGCGGCCATGTACCGCGTTGCTTTTTTGTTATTTTTCGTTTTCAATTTCATAATGTTTGAGCTTTATTCCGTTAAGGCGGAAAATGTATATAATGTACTGGTCGCAACTGAAATTTCTGCGATTATAACCTATGTGATAGTGTATATAGCGAGCCGTTTTCTGCGTGCAAATCAGCAGCCGATTGCGTTTTGGGGACTGCTTGCGGTAACTCTGCTGCCTTTTTTGGGTGCTTGGCGCAGCCTTATTGCCATAGCCAAAAAGAAAATCGGCGAAAAACGCTCGCTGCTGATTATAGAAAACATGAGCAACACAAGCCGTCTTGCACGAAAGCTGAAATATGCCTCCAATGAGGAAAACCAATCGTGGTATCACCTTCTTGACGAGAATGACGAGGGAGAGCTGCAAACTATTTTGGACGACGTTATAGAAAAATTTGACGCGATATTTATTTCGCCGCGGATTTCAAACAGGATTTCGTCAAAAATTTTATATAGGGGACTGAGCATGGGCAAGGAAGTAAACATACTTGCGGACGTAGACGGAGTCACGACCCTTCGCGGCAGTGTTTATCAGATTGACGATACCCCTGTTATTGTAAAAAAGGGTATTCACCTTACCAAATTGCAAAAATTTATCAAAAGAGGTTTTGACATTGTTTTTGCGGTCATTGCGGCAATCGTGACTGCGCCGATAATGCTTGGCTGCGCAGTGGCGGTAAAACTGGATTCTGAGGGACCCGTGTTTTACAAACAGGAGCGGTATACAATCCGCAAAAAGGTCTTTAATGTCTACAAATTCCGCACAATGGTTAACGACGCGGAGAAAAACGGAGCGCAGCTTGCAACGGAGAACGACCCGCGCATAACGCGCGTAGGGCGCGTGCTGCGCGCGCTGCGGCTTGACGAGCTGCCTCAGATTTATAATATACTCACGGGGTCAATGTCTGTTGTGGGACCGCGTCCCGAGCGTCCGGTCTTTGCGGATGAGTTTTCTAAGGTAATCGACAGCTATGATATGCGTTTTTGTCTTAAAGCGGGACTTACAGGTTATGCGCAGGTATACGGAAAATACAATACAAGAGTGTCGGATAAAATCCTTATGGATATAGCCTATGGCACAACATATTCGTTTCTGCTTGATATTAAGCTGATTTTGCTCACGATAAAAATAATGTTTATGAAGTCGGCAACAAGCGGAGTTGACGAGGAACGCGACACGGCGCTTTCGTCATCGGACAGAGAGATAAAAAGGCGCAGCCATGCGGTAAGATTTGTGGACGACACGGCGGATGAAAAACAAAGAAACAAAGCGAACGGGGTAAAAGGTAATGAAGGTATCGGTAATAATTCCGGCATACAACTGTGAAAAGCGTATAGAAAAATGTATAGCCTCGGTGCTTAACCAAAATGCCGATACGGAAATTATTGTAATAAACGACGGTTCGACAGACGGTACCGAATCGGCGCTGAGGAGATTTGGCGGAAAGATAATACTGAAAAGCATTGAAAACGCGGGAGTTGCAAATGCAAGAAACGTTGGACTTGCGGCGGCAAGCGGCGATTTTATAATGTTCCTTGATTCCGACGACACACTAAAGGACGGAGCGATTGCAGCTTTGCTTAAAATGCAGGCAGAGCATGACTCGGATATGGTTAGGTTCAGATACGAGTGCATACTTGAAAACGGCGGCAGATATGTTCCGCAGGGGCAGGCAAAGGGGATAGGTTTTGTCGGAAAAAACGAATTTTGCGAAAAGGTTTATCCGATGTTTCTTGACGGAATTCGACTTAACAGCGTTTGTATGGGAATCTATCGGCGCAGACTGGTTGACGGTCTGCGTTTCAGAACAGACATGAAAACGGCAGAGGACGCGGTTTTTTCTTTGGAAACGGTGACGCGCGCAAAAAATATTCTGTTTGCGGACGATGTTTTTTATGAATACTTCCGTTCCGAGGGCGGACTGACCGGGAGCGGACTGTCGTTGCGTGGTAAGTACAGGGATAACTTTAAATTCGCTTTGGCGACAATGAGCTATCTGAAAGCGTGGGAAATGGATTCGCCCTCAAACCGTTTTAAGGCAATTACAAGACCGATAAGGCTGACATTTAATAAAATAAAAAGGCAGAGATTGGAGAAGGCAGAGTTATGAAAGTTCTGAGACGTGTGATATTGCCGGTTATAACAGTGACGGTTGCGGCGTTGCTAATGCTTTCGGTATATGTGCTGTGGGATAACCGCCGCGTTGTGAATACCGAATATATATTTAAGTCGGAGCGCGTACCGATGGTGTTCGACGGCTTTAGGATAGCTTTGATCACAGATTTTCACAACAGTGCGGATTACGAAAGGGTGCTTGACGCAGTGCGGGATTCCTCGCCGGATATAATATGTATCGCGGGCGACCTTGTAAGCATGAAAACTACCGATTACAGTAATACAAAAAGGCTGATAAATCAACTGACAAGGATTGCGGACGTGTATTACGCATACGGAAATCATGAGTATTTTAACGCGACCTACAGAAACAGCGAAAAACCGCCTATTAAGGAAATATTAAAAGGGTCTGACGTTATATTTTTAAATAATGAGGTTAAATCAATCGAAAAAGACGGCAAAAAAATTTATCTTGCGGGGTATGCGGACTCGGTACACGGCGACGGTGACGGCGCATTCTGGGAACACGCGGAGCCGGTGCTTAAAGGAATGAACAAACACATGAACACGGAAATACTGTCGGTGCTGCTTTTGCACCGTGCCCAGTATTTTGACGAGGTGTCACAGCTGCCGTTTGACCTTGTGCTTGGCGGACATCTGCACGGGGGTCAGGTAAATATTGAGCCGTTCAAAACGATGATACTTGAAAAACATGTCAAAACGGCAAAATATAGCCGCGGCGAATACTTCGAAAACGGACATGAGCTGATAATCAGCGGCGGGCGCGGCCAAGACGGGATAACCCCCGTTGTTGTGTA
>OGRO01001848.1_pt1 | contig 17634 bp, 36 predicted proteins | sample 1553451 | NCBI WGS metagenome assembly OGRO01 (sample SAMEA2580021, study PRJEB22360) | human gut metagenome
TTATCAATACTTGAGCGAGATACGGGAGTCGAACCCGCCTCACAGGCTTGGGAAGACTCTCTTGTATCTTGATAAGGTACTGATACTGAATATTTTTAATAAAATCAGCAACTGCTCACTCACATATTACTCACAAAAATCGTATTTTACTGCACTTTTGTGAGCACATACACCATGCCAATTCGGTCTGTTGCAAACTTCACCAAGTTGATTTCCGTTGCAGACATAAAGTAGGCCACATACATATCACTTCCGTCAAAGTACACAGGAGAAGTATCTGTTTCGACAGTTCCGTCCTGTTTGTATGTTGTATCAGCCTTCCATGTTTTGTAGCTTCCGAACGGCATTGTCATCGGTCTGTCCTCGTCCCCATTGATTACTACCGAGAAGTCTCCCTCTGTGCGAAGGATGCCGCCATCCAAGAATGAAATTGTATTTCCCTTCTGAATGGAGTAGTGGTTTATCGGAATGGGGAAATCCTGAATCTTGCTCAGTTTCCACTTGCCGCTCATAACCTTGCTGGCATCAAACTTCTGTTCCTGTTTCTCATTGTCGTCATCATCGCTACTGCTGCATGATGTGAATGATGCTCCTGCAAGAAGTATCATTGCTGCTAATAATACCTTCTTCATAATCGTATATTTTATTATTTAACTTCTTCTAGTCCCGCATAGGTGTTGTTATGTAATGCGGCGCTCCACGTCCACCTGCTTTCTTTGCGGCGCATTGAGGGCAAAGCAACCCATAAGGTGTTATATAACCGAAGCTTCTGCCGTATCCGCATTGGTTACATATAAACTTATGTCGAATCTTCCTGCCTTCGCAAAGCTTGAACCTCGTAGTGTGCGAATTGGCTAACTCATGGCAAACCTTGGATGACATAGGATATAGTTTTGGTTGAAGTTTCACCCTTTTCTTATATTCGACTTTTGGTGCTTCGACATTTATTTCTGGTTGTTTTTGGTTTTGGGCCTTCCAACTCTTGTATGCGAATTCCCGAATCATGTCTTCTGTCGCCCAGGGTAACGCTTCTTTCACCTCTTTATATACATCTATATATACTTTCATTATTATAATGCCTTTAATGAGCCAAGTACTTTGAAAACCTTGGTGATGGCTTCTTTCTTTATTTCCTGGTCTTCGTACTCCTCGTTGATTGCGTGTAGGGTGAAATGTTCATTGTCGGAACCCCTACGGATGACCTTTACAGTCCTTAGGTCGTTCTTCGTCATTATTGCATAAATCTCATTCATAGGCAAAAATTCTGTCCAGTCAGGTATGACCTTCAAGGCAATGATGTCTCCATTACTTATTAGAGGCTTCATGCTGTCCCCCGAAGCTCTGCACCAGAAATCAGTTTTCTCGTAACCTGGAACAGATATGTACTTCGTAGGGGTGTTCGGTGTATCATTGTACATCTCACAGAATCCTAATGCAAAGTCAACATCGTAGAACGGCTTTGCATCTTTCCCATGAATCGCTTGTCCGACAGACTTGTCGATAGCCATATTAACTAGGCTTCTATCATACATTCTTGGAACATCGTCATATCGACTTCCTTCTCCTGTTTCTAACCAATTCCGACTTATCTCCAACGCTTCGCTGATCTTAAGGTAGTCTTTGGTGGTGAAAGGCGTACTTCCTTTAAGCTTTCTACTTAGATTAGACGATCCGAGACCGACTTTCTTTGCGAAAGCGTTAGGTGTTAACCCTAAGTCTTTGATGAGAATGTTAACTCTTTCGATAACTCCATTCATAATTCATACCTTTTAGTTATATATACGTAACTAAAACCGACTAAACGGTTAAGATAAGTTAAGGAGGCGAACAAAATCCGAAAAAGATTTGCTTTGTCCGTCTTTTTGTGTTATCTTTGCACTCGTGAACCGGTTCAAGCAATAAAGCAATACCGACACAAACGGAGGCGGATGCGACCGAAAGTGCCGTATCTTACATTAGCACTGCAAATATACAACTTTCCTGCGTCCCCTCCAAATTATTTTAGTTAATATTAAATAAAGCAAGATGAAAAAGTTGACAAAGTCAGACATTTTAAGCATAAAGCCCGGAAAAATCGAGGTTTTTGTGTTTGAGACAGCAAAAGCTATCATGTCGGCTCGACAGTACGCTTGGCTGATAGGTAAGACCGAACCGCCTGAAGGTGTGGCTAGGTACAAAACGAAGGCTAACTTCGAGAACAAAACATTGGTTATCGAGGCTGTTCCGGTCGAGAAGTAATATTAATATAGGAGGTGAAAGAAATGAAAACGAACCAACTGATGACTCGAAAGATTGGAGAATACGAAGTCTTTCAGAGAACAAAGGACGGAATGTTTAACGCTACTGTTCTTTTACAAGCGTGGAATAACACGACTGGAGAAAAGAAGGAGGTTAAGAAATTCTTTGAGAATGAAAATACTAAAGAGTTCTTGGATGCCCTCGTAAAAGAGGAAAATCTAGATGGGCAAAATTCTGCCTATGTAAAATCCAAGGCAAGACTTGATAGAGGTGGAGGAACTTGGATGCACCCGATACTCTTCATGAAATTTGCAATGTGGTTGAATCCTCGTTTTGAGGTTCAGGTTATCAAGTTTGTGTACGATCAGATGCTTAGGTATCGCGATGAGGTAGGCGAGGACTACAAGAAACTCGCAGCTGCATTGGCCAAGATAACTCCAAAGAGCGAGATGAGAGAGTTAATGGAACATATTGGAAAAGGTATTAATTGCATCGTTTATGGTAAACATGAAAAGATGCTTCGTAACAAACTCGCAACCGAGGAGCAGCAGAAAGAATATATAAAACTTCAATCTTATCTTATAATGTCTATTGAAAATGGCATTTTTAAGAATGGTTGGGATGTTTATCGTCATCTACTGAAGATGTATGATAACAAGTATAAACCTTTTTAAATATTAAGGATATGAGAGTAAAAAATAAAAAAGAAAAGAATGAATTTCGTGAGGCTATCAATAAGCACCTTAAAAACAGTGGGGAAAGCGTTGTAGCGAATAAACCATTGGTAGATTCTATTGTTGAAATGAAAAACAACTTTAGAGTCAAAGTCCTCGAAACTTGTGACGGCGGTGAAATTGTTACAGGTGTTATTCATTCTACTAATGAAGAAGGAGAGGTTTGTCCTTGTGTTTTAGGTGTCATAGTAAACGAATTGACATCAGATAGAGGCGAAGATGGTAAAACAATATCAATAGAATACCTTTCTGAGTCACAGGTTTTAGATTTGATTCAAAACCTAACAGCAGCCTATCGCAATTTGCGAAGCATAAATATGAGGCTTCACGACTTAAGTGTATGTAACCCTGATGGGTCTTATGATGATTAAGCCTATGCCTCGTAAGAAAGTATCAGTAGAGCCTGTCGAAAAGATATGGCTCTCTACAAAAGAGTTCGCCAAGTATATTGGCATGAGCACTGGTTATATACACGACTTGAGAAAGAGCGGTCAGATTCATCATTATATGATAGGCAATACCGCATTCTTTAAAAAGTCTGATATAGATGAGCTCATTGAAGAGCATAAAGTGTGTTGAAATATTGGTATGGTTAAAGTTATAGGTTTGTTTCATTTGCTCGTGAGAGTATGATTGTTAGTTATTAATTATTTGGGTTTTATCTACAGCGGTAGATACTTTGGGGCGATGTCTGTTCGTTTAGCTTCTTTCGCCCCAAATCAGACTGAGTAGCTCAGTTGGATAGAGCAGGTTGATTCCTAATCACCGGGTCGTAAGTTCGATCCTTACCTCAGTCACACTCTTTTTTTTAGTTCCGTTTAGTAGTTGAATTCCTCTCTGACGGCGCAAAGGTAAGTCCTTATACCTTATAAAGTAGGTCGTTCGGGCAGCGACAATCTTGCGTCAGACGAGAGTTCTCTAGAGCGGACACGAAAGGATGGTTCTTTGACATATTGATATCACAGAAATAGTATGCGTGTAAAAGAAGTAACTGGAGAGCATCAATGGATGCCGTGACCTGGCGAAAGGACGCACGACATACGAAAATCCAGCTAATCTGCATCAAGTAAGCAGACGGACTACACCGGAACGAAGAATTGTCGGTGCAAGCACTGCCAAAAACGTTGCAGTCTGGTGAGCATGGAAAGCTTTGAAAATCCAAATGAAGTGAGAATTGCTCATTCATAATAAAAACAAAGAGGAGACTGGTGTAATTGGAAGCACAGCGACAACTAGATGATACCGTTCTTATCGTCGTGAGATGGGGGTTCGAGTCCTCCGTCTCCTCCAACATATAATTCATTGTATTCAAATTTTACTCAGTTTAAACATGCAGCTCGTCTGTGAAGATAGGCTGCATACATCGCAGGTTGGAGCAGTTGGTAGCTCGCTAGGTTCATAACCTAGAGGTCACAGATTCGAGTCCTGTACCTGCCACAAATGTTTATTTTTTAAGCTATAAATTGTTTATATGTGAAAAGATTGTTTCTTGCGTATCTGGTCTGAGAAGATAGGATACGTCTATTTCTTTTAGAAGGAATTATTTTTTATTTCTGGGGAGAGTAGCTCAGTAGTAGAGCGCCAGGGGAAGGTTCCTTGGAGGTCGATGGTGCGAATCCATCCTCTCTTCCCAATTTTCTTTCGTTTTTCAAGAATTTTTGATTGGTTAACTTATGCGTCGCCCAGTAGCTCAACTGCATAGAGCCGTGGTTCTTTCCGCGAGGTTGGGAGTTGGAGTCTCCCCTGGGCTTCCCAAGTAGGTAAATTTCTAATTTAGCTGACAGAGGTCGGCACTTTTTCTTATAAGTCATTTATATTTAAATTTGAGTATTAATATCCTCTTGCTTGTGAAAGTAGGAGGTACAAGCCACATTAGCTCAGTTGGTCAGAGCAGTCCAAGGTACCGACAGGCCGCAGGTTCGAGTCCTGCATGTGGCTCACTTAATTGTGAGTGCCATAAATTTACAGTTTTTGATTATCTTTGGGAGTGAGGGAGTCAATTCTTCCTCCTCCCTTTAACATTGACTTCTACTCCATCTCACAATAACCACGTGCAATCACCTCTCCTGCCTTGCGTGGTTGGCTAAACGGAGAGGTTTTATATAGATGAAAGTTAAAAATACAATAAGAATCAGTAAGGAAAACATTAATGCTCTTCGGAATCTGGAATGCGTTGAAAGCATAGAACAGAACGGAAGGGATATTACTGTTCGACTTAAACCGGAATATACGGATGGTAAGCTCGAAGCCCGAAAGGGTGAATATCTTGTTCAGTGGGGTAACAAAATGTGGCAGAGGTATGGCTCTGAAGCTATCAATCTGCTTTCCAAAAATCCCGGAGCGGAGGCCGGCAAGACATGGGACGCGTAGGTTCAAAGAAGTATTACGCTCCTGACGGGAACGAATACGATTCCAGGGAAGAATATCTGTATTTACAGAAAATCTTGGATGATCCTAATATAAGCTGTATTCATAGGCAGGTGACCATTACGGCAATCAAGCCTGTATGGATGCTGAGACCAAAGCAGCTTAAGACCAAGGTCAAGTACGAGAGAAGGTCATTGCTTTACGGTCACAACTATACTGCCGACTTCGTTTACAGGGAAGGCGATAAGATTGTGATATGCGATGTCAAGAGCCTCTACACATCAAAGCTCAGAGAGTTTTCGATAACTACGAAAGCTGTGGTAGCAAGACTTATCGCTCACAATAGGAAACGTCATAACGGCGAGTCTGTTGTGATATTCCGTAAGGCTATCAAGATAAAGAAGGATGAGTGGGAAATCGTTGATTATCCACCGTCCGATTGTGTTATTATATAATAAGGTGTAAAATTCTAAATGGTATGGTTATCATTATCAATAGTCTCATAGCAACAGTAGCTATGTTTGCTGCTGTATCATTCGTAGCACATCTTCTTGGTTGGGATAAGGAAGACGAGTAAGTTTTATTCTAAATATTTTTAAATTATGAACAAAGGAAAGATTAAGTTGACTTTTGAAGTTGACCGCTTCAAGGTTATCCAGGTACTCGCAAAAAACTGTGAGTCCACAGAAGAGTACAACGAGATGATGAAAATCATTGAAAGTACTGATGAGGTCGTTCGTGAGGATGCTTCGCTTGAAAAGACTCATTGTTTACTGATTCTCGATAGATTGTTGCACAACAATCCTAAAGCTCTCCTCGGTGTTCGTCTTAAGAAAGAGGAGACTGAGATGGAAGCTCCTGGTGAGAATGAAGAGGAAACCGAAGAGGTCGCCGGAGCAATCGAGATTACTGGCGAAGAGGCAAAGAACTTCATGGATTTCGTCAAGAAGTTGGTTGCAAAAAAGAAGGAGGGCGAGTAATGGGCGTAGTGTCAAAGTACGGAAACCTGTATGATGTCAAGAAGAACATCATCTGCCACGCTCCTGTCACTTCTTCACATTTCGAACGTATTTTGAAGAAGGACAATTTGCTTCCTATGATGAATGGCGTAACAACACCAGCATTGTTCGGAATTCACGCGTACAAGAAATTTAAGCGTGGATGCTGGCGCCGAGTATTAACACATTAATTCGTATAACAATGGCAAAAGAAAAAGCAACTATTTCAGCAACCCTCGGTCATGAGTATGAGGACCTGGATGAACGTGAGGACTTCCTCGCCAACAACGCTGACTCAGTTGAGAAGATGGAGTTCATCAAGCGATTCAACTCTGATGAGCTGATGAAGAAGAAGGACCTGTTCGCCCTTCAGTCTGCACGCGCATCTGACATCGAGGAGGAAATCAAGGATTTCCGTGAGCAGAAAAAGGCAGAGCTGAAGCCTATCAAGGAAGAGATCTCTTCTCTCCTTAAGGAAATCAAGCAGAAGGGTAGCATGGTTAACGAGAAGGTTTACAAGTTCGTTGACCGTGAAGCAAAGATGACTGCCTTCTATGATAAGGAGGGTAATCTTGTTTCTTCCAGACCGGCGACACGTGACGAGCTCCCTAGCAATGTATACTCAATTAACCGTGATCAGCAGGCTATGTAGTCTGCTTTCACATAGTTTCTAAATTCTAAAATATTTTGTAAAATGGACAATGAAAAATTGCAGATAAACCTCGCTCCTGGACAGGAGCATGCGGAGCTTGTTATCCGTGAGGTAGGTAACGAGAACCCTTATAAGCTTCCTGCAAAGGAGCCTCTTAATCTTCAGGTAGACGGTGTTATTACCTGTATCTATGCCTTCCTTGAGAAGCGTTGGGGTACAGAGCAGATTGACAAAGAGCATACGCATATCCTGGTTAATCGAGAGAAGCTCGTTGTTACTCTTGTTACAAACGAGAATGATGAGCGCACTACACAGACTATCATCGGCTCTATTCAGCTGTCTCGTCAGTTTGCGGGATTCCATATCAATGACGGTCAGTTGTGGAAACCGGTACAGCTTGGTGACTTCTTCCGACTCAACCGTTCTTTCTTCGAGACGAAGGAGAAGAACATGGAACTCGTCAATCTCCTCAAGAGCTTCTCGGCGAAGGTTCAGACAACAATCAAGAAGGAATACAGCGACAATGGTTCCGTGACTGACAACTATGAGAAAGCTGTAGACTCTAATCTTCCTCCATCGTTCACTATCAATATTCCTATTTTCAAGGGCGCAGAGCCTGAGAAGCTTTCAATTGAGACTATCGCTCACGTCGAAGGCAACATGGCATTACTGACGCTTATCTCTGCTGATGCAGAATGTATCATCGAAGAATCCCGCGACAAGATCATCAATACGGAGCTTGACAAGATTCGTAAGCTCTGTCCTGAGATTCCTATTATGGAAGTGTAATGACAGAAATAGATAACAGAATAGCAAAAATGCCCGCCAAGATGGCCTTTGCTGTACTTGACTTGCGTAAGGTGCATGCGTGCATCATGGAACTTCCACGAAGCAAGTCGGTACAGCTGGCCCGAAAGGCGGCATACCTCAACTACATTGAAGGTGAGGGTAGAAAACTCGGTAAGATTCCACTTCACTACGATTACGTCAACGAAAAAGGTAATGTGGCGACCGTGGAAACTTACTTCAGATATTTAGATAGAATACATTAATCATTCCCGGTATGGCAAACAGTAGTAGATTCGCTCTCCACTATAAGAGGAGTTGTCACGATTGTATCTTCCTTCAGATTTGTACTGATCCTAACGCAAGCTACAATGGAGATTACGTTTGCAAAGACTGGGAATGGAAGTATAAGTGATTAATTTTTAAACAAAAAAAAATAAAATGCCAATTATTAAAAAAGATGACGTTACGCCAGAACGTCCGGTTATTATTGTTCTTTATGGCCAGCCTGGTTCAGGCAAAACATCAGTTGCAACTACAGCAGAGGTTCCTTTGCTCGTAGATACAGACAGAGGTTATGACCGCAGTGTTCAGCGAGTAGACACCCTCGTAGCCAACCGATGGGAAGACATCTTGGGTGCTCAGAATGATATGAGCTCCTACAAGACAATCATCGTTGACACCGCAAAGGCAACGCTTGATGACTATCTTTCAACTTATGCAGTTCAGACCGACTACAAGCTGGCGAAGAACACATTGAAGAAGTTTGGCCGTATGGCTGATGACTTCAAAGCATTCGTTAACGTACTTCGTCAGAATGGTTCGGATATCATCTTTATCTGCCACGACAAGGAGCAGTCTGAGGGTGATATTATCAAGCACTCACCAGATTGTACCGGTCAGTCCAAGGATTTGCTTCTCCGCATCGCGGACCAGGTAGGCTTCATCTCTCTCATTAATGCGAAGCGCACTGTTTCTTTCGAGCCTAATGACAACTACGTCGGCAAGAATGTTGCGCAGATTCCTATGACAGAGATTCCTGATGCTACTTCTCCTGAGTTTTCAACATTTATGGCAGACATCATCAAGAAGGTGAAGCAGTCTATTCAGTCTAAGTCTGAGGCACAGCGCAAGGCAAACGAGCTTATTACCAAGTTGCGTGGAGAGCTTGCGAAGGTCGAGGATGATGAGTCTGCTGCAAAACTCCTAGCTGATTGTAAGGAACTCCCACAGATTATGAAGCAGCCGTTCTTTAACGAGATCAACACCGCTCTCACTGCAAAGGGATTCGTCTTTGCTGGCAACAAGTTCACTAAGCCTTCCGAGGGCAAAAAGTCTGCCGCCAAGAAGACAGAGAAGAAGGAAGAGACTAAACCTGCTAACGATGGGAAAAAGTAGCAAGCCACTCGTCAGAGTAACAACTATAGAGTCTTTTAGAAGATACATCGAACAGAGTGAACATGACAACTATGAGGTAACGGAGCAGAGCGTTATTGATAATATTGTTGGTGAGTTCCAGGGCAATGAGTATACTAGGATTGGAACTGCGTTTCACGCCATCGTTGAGACTGGTTGTCAACCCTGCGTCGTAGCCCCTGCCGGTTACCGAACGTTTACTTACTATGGTAAGGAAAAGCAGGAACCTGTGCCGGAGGGCAGAACTTTTGATATAGAAGGATACCCTGTGACGCTTGACCTTTCACAGATTAAGGTTGCCCTGGACTACCGCTACCAAAACATTGAGGCATTTCATGAGATACGCAAGTATAAAGACTATGGCAGAGCCGTAGTAACCGGATGTGCTGATATGGTAAACGGATTGCAGCTCCGTGACATTAAGACAAAGTATAGTGCTCCTTCTGATAATCAGTACTACGATTCCTGTCAATGGAGATTCTATCTTGATATGTTCGGTGCAGACATCTTCGATTTTGACCTATTCTGCTTTGATGGCTATAAGCTCGAAAAACACGGGTATGATGTTCGTGGTCTTCCGCTTATACCTTACACTCCGGCTATCCGTGTCTATCGATACGATGGGATGGAGCAGGATATTCATAACCTCCTAGACCAATTCTTGGATTGGTGCGAACTCAGAGGCTTAACTCAGTATTTATATAACACAAAAATTGATTAATATGGAAATGACAGGTGTTGTGATTGCCATTCTTCCTGAACGTTCGGGAACGTCGCAGCGAGGAGAATGGAAATCACAGTCTTTTGTTATCGAAACACAGGAGCAATATCCAAAGCATCTCTGTTTCGAAGTTTTCGGTGCTGACAGGATAGCTCAGTTTAATATCAAGGGTGGTGAGACAATCACCGTTCAGTTTGATATCGATGCAAGACAGTACCAGGATCGTTGGTTTAACAGTATAAAGGCTTGGAATGTTATTCGTACGTTGCAGCAGGCTCCTGTTCAAGGTGGCTATAACGTTGGAAATCCTCAGACAGGCGCCCAGGCAGCACAAGCAGCTCAGCAGGCAGCTATGGCCGGAGCTTCCGGTCAAACGAATTCGAGCAATCCGCTTCCACCAAAGCAGCCAGCACAGTCACAAGGAGATTCTAGTGATCTCCCCTTTTAGCCTGCCAGACAAGCTGAAACTGATTAAAGATACATTCAACGCAGAAATAGTGTATGATGTATAATACCAAGAATCCTCTTGAAGTACAGAATCTCAGACTAAAGATAGAGAAGCTGATTGAGAAGCAGAGTATGGTAGAGGTCGTGGAAAAGAAGGCAAAGACACTTCAGCAGTTGAAGTACCTTCATACGATCCTCGCTTACTTCGGCTTACAGACCGGCAACACTCTAGATGAAGTCAAGACCTGTTACTTCAAGAGGATTGTTAATAGAGACTTGTTTGTGCGACAAAAGCACGATGATCTACTCGGAACAGATAGGGAATACGTAATATCGACCGCAAAGCTTACGAAAGAAGAGTTGTCTGAGGCAATCGAACGTTTTAGAAACTGGTCCAGTAACATAGCCGGCATATATATTCCTTCTTCCGAAGAGTACATCGCGCTTCTGCACATCGAACATGATATTATGAATTCCAAACAATATTTATAAACAATGATGTTACCTAAAGAAATCAGACAGAAGTCGAGTGAGCTTTTCCCGAATGACTTGGAAAAGCAGAAAATCTTTTGTATGGGTGCTGCATTCTCGTTAGGCAAAGATTTATCAGACTTCGAGGAAGAAGGGCAGCAAGAGGAGATTTACCCTTGCCAGGAAGCTCTCGATATGTGGCTTGCATACAAGAAAGAGAAACGTCAGAAGTATCAACCTCGTGGACTCGCGGCTCTTAAAAAGAAGCTTTTAAAGATGTCGAACGGAAATCCAGAATACGCAAAGGTTATCGTTGAGTATTCCATGGGCAACAACTACACCGGGTTGTTCGCTCCTAAAAACAATTACGCAAATAGTTATGAACAACAGCAACGAACTTTCAACAAGATTAACTCAATCCTTGCCGGATGAGTACAAAAAAGCAATCGAAGAGTTTGGCGCGCAATACGCTTTGTTCTTAAACAAATACCCGACTCTTCAGAAGAGGATCAGCAGCGTTCCTACGGTATACGACTCTGTAAAGAACGGCGGACTTTCGTTTGTGGAAATCGATAAGTATTTCAAGGATGGGGCAAGCGAATGGTGGATCAAAACGATGGTCATAGACTTATTTATGGTCCTTGGTGCGTTCGATGTCACTACTCCTTACCAGTTTAAGGCGATTGCTCAGAGAATCAGGCAGGAGTACTACCATGTCACACCTAGCGAGCTCACAAGGTTCTTCTACGAGTTTTCTATGGGTGAGTATGGAGAAATCTATGTAGGAAAGACAGTGAATCCTCAGAGACTTTTTATTGCGCTCGACAAGTATATGTGTAAGCTATACGAAAAGAGAGCAGAAATTGATTCTCAGAAGTTAGCTGAGAAACAAAAGAAAGAAGATGAGGAATCTAGAAGAAAAGCAATTTCTTATGAAGAGCATTGCCGCTTAAAGGGTGTTGATATTGAAAAGTCACCTCTTGAAAAGCTAAAAAGAAAACTTGAAAAAGAATCAAAACGAGACAAAAATGGCAGACGTAAGTAAAATGGCAGAGGAATGGCTCAGTGAGCACCCTAATGCGACACCAAAAGAAATATGGTTAGCTGGTTATTGGAAATCTACCGATAACTGGTGTAATCGAACCAAGTAAATTCTAGAATTGAAAACGAATTAATATATAGATAAATATGAGTCATTTTTTAACATTGGTAATTGGCGATGAGCCAGAGAAACAACTCGCCAAGTATGATGAAAATCTAGAGCTGCCTATGCATCTATACATGACAAAAGAGCAGCTTATTAGCGAGAAACGTAAGGAGATTGAGGAATACAAAAAGAATTACTATGATGTGTTCCTACAAGATAAAGATGCATATCTTGCCAACTGTTGCAAGGAACATGCAGATTATATCGAGAACGAATTTCCAAAGCATCTTAATTGGACGGACGAACAGATGTATGAGGATGCCGTGAAATATTATCGTATGGATATAGATGAAGGAAGCGAGGATATTGAGATACATGAGGATGGCAGCGTTTGGCGCACCTATAATAATGATGCTAAATGGGATTGGTATCAGATGGGTGGTAGATATGCTGGAAGACTTAAATTAAAGGATATATCAATGGATGCTCCATTATTCTATCCAGAATTTGCTCCTACATTCTATTCAAGAGAAGGCATTAACTATTTCAAAAAATTAAAGGCAGAAGGTCGTTGCGACCAAGCTCGCATTAAGGATATATCCAATGTAGAAGAAATATCAGTATTCGCAGTTGTTAAGGACGGAAAATGGTATGAGCGTGGAAAAATGGGTTGGTTTGCCGTAGTATCAGACGAAAAAGACAAAGATGCATGGAGCGAAGAAGTGAAACAACTTCTTGCATCACTTCCTCCTGACACTCTTCTAACGATGTATGATTGTCACATATAATCATTAACAAAAAATATCTCAAAATGACACAGAAAGAACGTATTGAGAACGCAACCACAAAACAGGCGGTAGTGCTCATCGGAGTTTATTCTTGGGTTATCCTAAGAAATATAGGAAGAGCAATCAACAAGGAAGTTCACAAGCTGCCTTGGTTGTTTATCGTGGTAACGATAGTAATATCGTTCATAGTTAGCTTCGTCTTTATTTCTAAGGCAAGGGCAGAGCGAGATAGCTATAATCAGAAGTTAGTTCACGCAACACAGCAGCTTGATAGCTTCTATGCTGCATACGGAAACATTAAATCAAAGTAATATGGACAGAATGGTAATCAATAATTTGCTCGCACAGCCAACAAATGAATGTGCACTATTGCAACAAGAACTTCTGAAATCGTTTGTTGAGACTAGAAAACAAAGAGGTATTACAGAAAGCCTAATGAAAAGATTAGCGGTAAAAAAGATGAATGCGATAGAAGATATGTATGGAAACGTACATGTTACCAATGATAAATTTGGCGAGTGTGGTAGCGACTTTTACATTGATGCAACCGCTGATAGAATTACGTTGACTCTAAAATATTACGTTAATAGGATTCCATTGGACGGATTATCTAATCATGATAAAAAAATTGCTAAACTTTATAATAAATATGTGTACAGTTACGATACAGCCAATAATGTTTCATCTGGTTTTAAGACATTTCGCCCTTGGGGTGGTCTTACAGGTAGTTGCGATTGGAGTTACTCTATTGATGATATTATCAAAAGTGATTTTCTTACTAAAGGCATTAGTGTTGATAATGCAATAGGTTGTGTGTTTAAAGTATTTCTTAAATAGTGATATATGAAAAAGTACAAACATACAATAATGATGATTCTGCTTGCAATAGCAACAATTATCGCAGGTTACGGATTTCTCTGTTTCATGGTTGAACATATAGCAATCGCATTGCTGATGATGTTCTGCATCTGTTGTGCGTTTGCTATTGAAAAGGATATGTAGTATGCAGACAAATTGGAATCCAAATAATTCGTGTGTACTCGCAGGTATTCCTCTTGCAGTTCCATCGAAAGAACAGATAAGCAAACTCTACATGCTTTTCTATTCTATGGTAGGCGGCTTTGCAAAAATTGTCAAGTCTAACATAGATGAAACATTCAAACTAGTATCAGAAGATGAAAAGCTATTTAAGTTTGACGTAAAGAGAAGAATGACAGAGGCGAAGGAATTTTCCGATGAATTGATTGACTTATTCAAAGAACGAATGAAAGCTGACGGCATGTCTGAGATATGGGATAAGCTTACTTTTATCATCAAGTTCAATCTACAAGATGATGTAAGGAAATGTTATTATGCACTCGATAACCAATTTCTAAAGCATCATATTGAAAGGCATAAGATGTACACAATGACTATTATGTCTGGAATATTGAGCGGAATGCTTGAATCTTCTGTTTCTGCATTTAGAAAGACAATGGATGAATATAATGGTTCTTGGGCAACCAATATTGCAGAATACTTTATTATCCCAATTAAGGGCGTTCATTCTCGTATGCGTAATGCAGTGGAAGCTATATATCCTGAATCTGTAGATAAGAAAGTGTTTTCAGAGTGCCCTGACAAACTCTCTCTCGGGTTCGAAATCATCGGTAAAAAGGTGCTTGATTATAAACGTGCCGAAAAAGCACTTGCAAATGCTTGCATATTCAGTGGTCTTAATCTTGATATAAACGGAATTATCGTAGATGGAGAAGACGCACAAGATAACACTGGCACTCCTTGGAATGAAGCTCAATTAAGAGCATTGAAAACAGGTTACCCAGAATCCTCTAACAAAGATATTGCTAGAATAGTTGGCAGAAGCGTTTACGCGGTCGCTAAACAAGCTAAGAAACTCGGATTGAAGAAATCTGAGGAATATCTCAGAGAGACTAGAATAGCTAACTTAAAACGTAAGAAAAATGAAAAAGATTCCAACGCTGTACACAAAGAACAGTAAAGGTCGCTATCAGGAATACAAGATTCCTGACATTGATATATCGAAGACTTTCTACAGAAAGATAAATGGAAAGTATGAACCTGTTAGTATGCTCTCGTATAGTCCTCTAGAAGAGGGCGTATGGGTTGTCACTCGCGAAAGTTCGACAATCGAACATATCCGTGGTACTTACCTTCGTGAGTGCTTTCATCTTGACAAGGCTGCCGACATTGAGCGTTTTCCTCTTTCTAAGATGGGGCACATCAAAAAGGTTGCAGAACGTATCATTGATGAGCTGAGACTTGGTAATACAGACACTAGAGCTATGACAAATCACGAATTTGTCAATTTGGTTGTCGGGCTTGTCTATAAATACAATGAGGAGGTGTAACTATGGAAGATTTACCTATAGGCTCAGAAATCGTATTGAAGGTGGTTGAAAGCGAGAAAGAACAATGCAATGGTTGTTTTTTTCGATGAGATATGTACCAACATTTATGAAAAAGTTTGCGGAAATTTCAAGTGTGTCGCAATCGACAGAAAAGACGGAAAGGCTGTTCAATTTAAAAGAGTAAAGTAATCATGATAGACGATAAGAAAATAGAAACTGCCAAGGAAGAAATCTATGAAGATAGATTTCTGTTAAATGGTGAAGAAGTAGTCTTCGACAATGATACTAAAGAGGAAATGTTCTACAAAGAGGACATCAAAGAAGCTATTGGACTAGGTGCTAAGTGGGCTATCAATGAGTTCTTGAAGGACTTGTGGCATCAAACAAATAAAGAGCCAGAAGGATATGATGAATGGATATTGCTGCACTATAGTGTAGGTAACTATTATTCATTAGCTCAAGTCAAAGACTTCAAGTCTTGGAAAGGATTTGTTGAGAGAGCACCTATAGAGAAGTGGCTTTATCTTGATGATTTATTTCCAGAGGAAGGAGGCAATCAATGAAAACATTTGTATTTGATGTTATGCTCGACGGAAGATTTGTCTGCACATTAAAGTATAAATATTGTGCGCTCTTCCCGATAGATTTTGAAGAATTAGAGAAGTACGTCCTCCAAAAGAGACCTACTTTGAAAGGCAAGGATTTTAGAATAGCGTTTTGATTATGGAAGAACTTAAAGTTGGAGAAAAAGTAACACTTGAAGCTATTGAGCAGGATGTTTGTAATGGCTGTGATGATTGCTTCTTTGGCTATGATGATACATGCTATAACCCGACCTATAATGGTTGGGGTGATGGATTTTTGTGTGAACCTGAAGAACGTTCTGACGGAAAACATGTAATATTCAAAGAAGTTAAGGAGTAAAGCGTATGAATGGATTGTTATCAATGATTGGAATGCAAACTGAATTAGATTATCTAATGGGTGACTTCGCTGCGTGTTTTGGAGGTACACCATTAGCTATTCCGAAAGGAAATATTCCGTCTGACAAGCAGAAGTGTCAGCCAAAGGCGCAACATGAATTTACAATCAAGGGTGTTAAGATTATGGCAGCTTCTAAGAAAGATGCTATCAAAAAGTATAATCATAATAAAAAGAAAATCGTATGAAAGCAAAAGATTTAGCAGAAATATTGCTAACAAAGCCAGAAAGCGATGTTTGCATAAAAAGAGAATATGTTATTAACCCTCACGGAGATACTGATTATTGTACGAAAGGTATTGAATCAATCGGTATTAAGGATGAGAAGTTTGTATTATGTGAAAAGTAAAGTGTATGGTAAAATACATTCCGGGAGATTTGGTAACGATAGAAACGGAATCAATGAAACCAAGAGTAGTAAAAGTTTCAAATGTTGATGAGGATAGTGTTATCTATTGTGAAGGTTGGGGAAAAGTCTGTTTTTATGACGAGATAAAATCTATTCCTTTAACAAAGGATATACTTATTAGAAACGGATGGAAAGTTAGTAGAGATTCGTTGTTGCTAAAAATTGATGATAATGCTACATTGGGTATTGTCTTTGCATTTGAGCATAAAGTTTGTTATATCAGAGTAACGAATGACATTATCCACAAAGAACAATGTTTTGCTAGATTGAGGCTCTCAGATGTTGATTTCGTTTCTGATTTACAGCACATTCTCTTCGGTCTAGGACTTAACTCAGAAATGGAGGTGTAGTATGGAAGCATTCACAAACAATACTCAGGTTCTTTATTCTAGAGTGAAGAATGTGATATATGAATTAGCTGAAGAGAAGCCTTTTGGGACACCACTTACCCATGGTGAGGTAATCGTTGCTCTTGAAGCTATTATAAAGCAGTTAAGCTAACCGCCTTCGGGCATAAAAGATAGAATATGACAGTAGAAGAATTGATTAACGAATTATCAAAGATTGAGGATAAGACTATGGAAGTCTGCTTCCCATATTCTCATGGTACACAAGAGAATGGGAACCCCATGAATGTTGATGGTGTATCAGTATTTGATGATTGTGTTGTGATTTATTAACCATCCTGCAAAGGATATAAATAGATAGAATATGAGTGAAAATGTAATCACCTCGTACAAGGGATTCGACAAGAATATGAAATGCCGTGGATTTCAGTACGAAGTAGGAAAAGAGTATGAAATGGACGGAGAAGTCAAATGTTGCAACCAAGGTTTCCACGCTTGCAAGTCTCCAATGGAAGTGTGGGACTACTACGATATGCTTAACTCTCGCTATGCAGAGGTAGAACAGTCTGGTAAGATTGACGCAGAAGAAAATTCGACAAAGGTATGCTCTTCTCGTATTAAGATTAAGGCTGAGTTGAAACTGGCTGACATCATTAATATCGGTATTGAGTGGCTGAAAGATATTACATCACCACCTAAAGTTAAGGCAGATGGTGTGTTAAACGACAACGGAAACAGAAGAAAACAGATTGGCTCATCGGGC
>OGRO01001851.1_pt1 | contig 17617 bp, 17 predicted proteins | sample 1553451 | NCBI WGS metagenome assembly OGRO01 (sample SAMEA2580021, study PRJEB22360) | human gut metagenome
GGATAAATAAAAAAGGAGGAACTTAATCAGTTCTTCCTTTTTTTATTCGAAGTAATTACAGACAGTGCATATTTAGTTAACGAGACTTAAATAAGATTTCCCAAACCAAGAATATTATTTACAATAGTTTTAAAAAACATAAACCAATAGCATAAAAATCAATATATTAACTGATTTTAGCACAAAATCAAAAACATGCAACCAAGTTTGCTCTCAAACAAGATTTCATTCACGCAAATTTCTTAAGCAAATAAAATAATGGACAACATATTTTAATACATACGATTCTATATTTTAAATAATGAAAATTAGGATTATATTTGATAACAACAATCCGGAAGCTCTGGAAAGCACATTGATATTAACCAAGAATATACCATATTATATATAGTAACCTTAGAAAAACAATGAATGCCTATGATTTACCCGAAAGCCCCAAGACACTATTAGTGTCATCTTCTATTCAACCTATTTATTTTGAGATCCATTAGCTTAAACAAAAAACATCTATTATGAATGAAAATCGTAAACGAGGAACATCGAACAACAAAATCCTCACAGCAATTGCCATCGCCTCCCTATTTATAGGAAGCAGCAAAATCATGGCAATAGAGACCTACTCGGAAAATTCATTCGGAGTGACAGAACAGATGCAGGCACAAACAGCCCGCGGTATTGTTGTCGACCAGAATGGAGAGCCTATCATCGGAGCAAGTATCTTGGAAAAAGGTACTACCAATGGAGTTACCACCGACTTATACGGTAAATTCTCGCTAAACGTAAAAAGAGGTGCCACCCTGGTCATTTCCTACATCGGTTATAAGACGCAGGAAGCCAAAGCAGATGCCAACATGAAAATCACCCTTACAGAAGATTCCGAACTACTGGATGAAGTAGTTGTTGTCGGTTACGGTGTACAGAAAAAGAAACTTGTCACCGGCGCCACTGTACAAGTGAAAGGAGAAGACATAGCCAAGCTGAACACTGTGGATGCCCTGGGCGCTTTGCAGAGCCAGTCACCGGGTGTCAACATCACGCAGAACAACGGCTTCCTGGGTTCGGGCTTTAAGGTGAATATCCGCGGTATCGGTACTACCGGAACCTTCTCCCCGCTTTATGTGGTAGATGGAGTTGCCAACGGTAGCATCGACGGGCTGAACCCGAGTGACATTGAATCTTTGGACGTCTTGAAGGATGCCGCTTCCGCCGCCATCTATGGTGCGCGTGCTGCCAACGGCGTTATCCTGATTACCACCAAACGAGGTAAAACCGGCGTTGCCGAAGTCAGTTACGACGGCTATGTCGGCGTGCAGAACCTTTACAAAATCCCTACTATCCTCAATGCCCAAGAGTACATGATGATGCAGGATGAAGGCCGTGTAATGGACGGATTGAGTCCGTACAACTGGGCGACCTATATTCCGGAAAGGGATTTGCAGGCCATACAGAACGGAACATGGAAAGGGACAAACTGGCTGAAGGAAGTGCTGAATGAAGATGCATTGGTACAGAACCACGCAGTCAACATCACCGGAGGAACAGACCGTTCCAGATATGCCATAGGTATTTCATACACCAACCAAGAAGCCACCATGGGAGTTCCCGGCGAATTTCCAGAAATGAACCGCTACAACTTCCGCGTCAACTCGGACCACGTAGTCATGAAAAAAGGCAATCTTGACTTCTTGAAAGTGGGCGAAACCATCAACTACAAATATTCGCAAACGCAAGGTTCATTCGGAACCGGCGGCATTTATTGGAACGGAGTGCACAATATGCTCATCATGAGCCCGTTGATGCACCCTTACAATTCAGACGGGGGCTACTACCTCTATGCAGACCAGGAAAAGGATAACTACAAATGGGATATCTCCAACGGAGCCAATAAAAACCCGATAGCTTATCTGGACTACTATATGAACCAGAACCTAAGCAAGTCCCATTACATGCAGAGCAGCTTCTATGCAGAACTGCAACCCATCAAGAACCTGCGTATCAAGAGCCAGTTCGGTTACATCATGGGAGCCTCCAGTTATCGTTCCTATTTGCCGAGATTCGATTATCTGAGTGCGTCACTCAACAACGCAGAAGACAAGGTTACCCAATCCATGTCTATGTATAACCGTTGGTCATGGGACAATACAGCCAACTACATCTTCAATATCGATGACCACAACATCGACGTCCTGGTAGGTCAGAGTATTGAAAAATGGGGTATGGGAGAAGAAATGAGCGGTTCAGCCATAGGCTCAAACTTCTATGATTTCAAGCACGCTTATTTGTCCAATGTTCCATTGACCGCCAACAGTGTGTCCTCCTTGACTGGCAAGCCTAACGGGGAAGGTTCCATCGCCTCCTTCTTCGGACGTGTCAACTACAACTATCAGGAGAAATACATGGCTTCTGTCATCATGCGTGCGGACGGTTCCTCCACTTTTGCCCGCGGACACCGCTGGGGATACTTCCCTTCAGTATCCGCAGGATGGGTTATCAGCAACGAGTCCTTCATGTCAGGAATCAAATGGCTGGACTTCTTAAAGCTACGCGCTTCCTGGGGGCAAAACGGTAACTGTAATGTATCTACTTTCCAATATCTTTCACTGATAACTTCCAACAACGGATATGGCGGTTATACGTTCGGCGACTCCATGGACCTCATCAGTACCGGTTCATACGCCTACCGACTGACCAACCCGGACCTTACCTGGGAAACACAGGAGCAATTGAATTTCGGTATCGATGCACGCTTCTTGAACAACCGCCTGGGCTTTGAATTCGACTGGTATAACAAAAATACCAGAGACTGGCTGGTTACGGCTCCGGTACTCTCTTCCTTCGGTGCCAATGCAGTGTCCGTCAATGGCGGTAATGTAAAAAACACGGGTATTGAAGTAGGACTCCACTGGAACGACAACATCGGAAAGGATTTCCAATATGGAGCCAACCTGACCCTTGCTCACAACAAGAATGAAGTGACCAAGATTGCCAACAAAGACGGAATCATCCACGGTAGCGGCAGCGTTCTGTGGGAAGGAGCCGAAGAGTGCTTCCGTGCTGAAGTAGGCAAACCCATCGGCTACTTCTACGGCTACAAGAGTAACGGCATATTCCAGAACCAGGAACAGATAGACAACTACAAAGGTCCGAAACTGAACGGCGACAAGACACAGCCGGGTGACGTAATCTGGGCAGACACCGACAATAGCGGTACGCTCGATGCCAATGACCGTACTATGATAGGTAACCCGAATCCCGACCTGACAATGGGACTTTCCCTGAATGCCAGCTGGAAGGCCATTGACTTCTCAATCACTACTTACGGCGCATTCGGCCAGCAGATTCTGAAGTGTTATCGTGACTTCTCCTCCTCACCCTTGAATAACTATACAGCAGAGATATTCCAACGCTGGCACGGCGAAGGTACGTCCAACAAGTTCCCGAGACTGTCCAGCGCTTCCAGCTCCAACTGGAACAGAGTATCAGACATTTACATCGAAGATGGAGACTATCTCAAGATAAAGAACATCACTGTGGGATTCGACTTCAAGAAAGCATTCAAGAAGTTACCGGTACAACAGCTGCGCCTGTATCTGACCGCACAGAACCTCTTTACCTTCACCGGCTATTCCGGTATGGACCCGGAAATCGGTTACGGTGGCGACGATTATGGTTGGGCATCAGGCATCGACCTGGGCTACTACCCCAGTGCACGTACCTATATGATAGGCTTAAATGTAAAATTCTAATTAACCGAAGAAATTATGAAAAAGATATTATTCATAGCATCAGCAATACTGATTCTTCTTTCAGGATGCGAAAACTTCCTCGATTCGGAACTTTTGACCGAAAAGACAACCGCCAACTTCCCGGAGACAGAAAAGGATGCCCAAGAGATGGTGACGGCCATATACGCCCATCTGTTGTTTGAAAGTCCTGAAACCTCTTCCCAGTATTACATTGCCCAGTTGGCAGGTGACGACTGTCTGGGAGGCAACCTCTCCTACTCCAACAACTGTGCCACCAACTTCCTTATGTACAGTGGCAATCTGAATACATTTGCCGGTATCTGGGACCGTTGCTACACCCTTATCAACCGTGCCAACAATGCCATCAACACAATGGAGAATGTGAAATCATGGTCCAGCGAGAGCGAACGTAACCGACTTTTCGGTGAGTCCTACTTCCTGCGTGCCATGGCTTATTATGAGCTGGCACAAGTCTTTGGCGGAGTTCCTTTACGCACCACACTGGAAAGTACCAACCTGCCGCGTGCATCCGTAGACGAAATCTACACCCAGATTGCAGCCGACTTGAAAAACGCTATCGAAATGATGCCGGCAAAGATTTATCCGAAAGGCTCAGACATGACCGGACACGCTACAAAATATGCTGCCGAAGCCATGATGGCACGTGTATTCCTTTTCTATACCGGACGCTACGAAAAAAACGAGCTCCCCAACGGAACTACCAAAGAGGAAGTCATCTCTTGGATAGATGACTGTGTAAACAACTCCGGTCATAAACTGGTGTCCGACCAACGCAACATCTGGGCCTACACCAACGATGCTACCGAAGACAATACCGAAGGGTTCCGTTACCAATACGTTATCAACCATAACCTGAAATGGGAAGGAAACAGTTCCGACGAAACTTTATTCGCCAACAAGCATAACCTGAAATCCGACTGGACCTATACTTGGTTCTCCAACACATGCGCGCAATTCTATTCACCGTCTGCCGACAACTATTCCAACAAAGACAGTTATCCCTTCGGCACCGGTTGGGGAGCTGGCCCTGTATCTCCGGCTATGGTCAACGAATGGAAAGACTGGGCCGCCAAGCAGACCTATACGGACGGTTACAAGGAGGATCCCCGTCTGACCGGTTCCATATGGTCGTACAAAGCACTTGATCCGAATGTTGCCGGCAATGTACTGATGGACTGCACCATGGACGAGGGTGAACCGGAATATACCGTATCCTATCGTTACTATGAACAAACCGGCTATTTCCAGAAAAAATACATCAATATCAATTCCTACAATGAAGGCAAAATCGAACCTTTCGGCAAGCAGATGTTCCCCGGAATATCTTCGCAGACATCCCAACAGCTACTCCAAATAGCCGACTTGATTCATATCCGTTTTGCCGACGTTCTGCTCATGCAGTCCGAGCTGAAACAAGACGCTACGGGTCTGAACAAGGTACGTGCCCGCTCCCACTTGGCTCCGGTGGCCTACTCCCTGGAAGCCATCAAGCAGGAACGCCGCTGGGAACTTGCATTCGAGTCCATCCGCTGGTGGGATATCCTTCGCTGGTCGGGTCCTTCGCTTGAGGAAGCCGGTGACATACTCAACAAACAGACCGGGTTCAATATAATAAATGCCGCTACGGTGGTACCGATGGTCAAATTCGACTATAAGAAACGCCTACAAGCAACCCAAGGCTACTGGCCCATTCCGCAAGACGAAATCGACATCTCCAATGGAGTCCTTGAGCAGAATCCAGGCTGGGATGCATCTGCCCAGTTCTCGGATTGGAACAATATGTAAGAGTATTAACCTATAAATAAAGACAATATGAAAGTAACAAAAATATTGATAGCAATGCTTGCTTCAGCCTTCATCGTTACTGCATGCGATCCTATCGAAGACGAAGACTTGCGAGACAAATATGTGACTGATGCCGGTACACCCATAACCAAAGAGGCATTACAAGCCGCCATATCCATTACCCAACCCTTCCCCAACCAAGACGGAGTAGTGGAAGGCGACCAGTATATCGCCCTGAAAAACTCCCGCCCGGACATTGGCGGTTCATGGCACATAGAATGGGGGGGCGAAGGAAGTAAACAAAGTAAGACTCTGGTCACGGACAACGCTACGGTCATCATGGAGTCCAATGCGGACTATTCCATCTACTATATGGGCATTTCCGCCAATCAGATTATCAAGACAGATCCGGTTGTAGTGACTGTGACCAATGTATTCGACGATTGGTCCACTTACTTCACCGGTGCAACCGACAAGAGTGACAAATCTGCCAAGAAGACCTGGAAATTCCGTGAAGTCAGCTGGGGTTCCGTCTGCAATATGGGGGCTCATGGAGGCTGGAAATATACCAGTGCAGGCTATACTCCCGAATCAAATTTTGCCTGGTGGGCCAATGTCACTGCCGCCGAAGCGGGAGACCAGTCCATGGTATTCGAATTCGACGGAAACAAGATGAAAACCTATGATGCCAGCGGAAACCTGAAGGCAGAAGGTACTTTCTCCTTCACACACGAAAAACCGGAAGACGGAGTACTGGGTGAACTGATAACAAGTATCCCCACCATCGGAGGAAATTATGACGACAACGGACAAAGCGTAGGCAGCAACAAATTCTGGCTGCTGACACTGGATGAGAACTATATCACAATCTATCATCCCGGCAAGTATAGCGGTGGTGTGGATTGGGACGACAGCGGCTGGTATGCTTATTTCAAGACTGAAGCAGAAACCGATTCTGAATAATATGCACTCTCTATGAAAAGGAAACTGCTATTTATAATAGCTACTGTCTTTCTAGTAGCTGCATGTCACAATGACGACTACATGCCCGGACTGCCAGCTCCGGGAAATGAAGACAACGAGACCGAAATGGCGAGCAGGTTGCAGGCCGGGTTGCATTGGGCTACGTCACTTATTATGGCACATCCATACCCGATACCAAATACCTGACCCACATAAACTACGCTTTTGCAGAATTATATGTTAAAAACGGAATTTATGAAAAGTTTGGCCTGCAAGGTGATAAATCCCGTTTTGATAAGGTAAAGAAAATAAAGAGCCAGTATCCACATGTGAAGATATTACTCTCTTTTACCAATAGCGTTTCCAATACTGACAATTCCCAGGACGGAGGTTTCTCCGCCCTGGCGAAGAGTCCGGAAATGCGCAAGCAATTCGCACAAGACTGCAAAGCCTTTGTTTCGAGTGAGGGCATAGACGGTATTGACATTGACTGGGAATTTCCCGGTATGACTTTCAGCAGCAATGCCTATGACGAGTTGGTAGATGTGGAAAACTTCACCCTATTGATGAAAGACCTGCGTGCAGCGTTGGGGCAGTCCACCCTATTGACCTATGCAGGTTATTGCATGGACAAGCGTCCCCAAGGCGAAGGCTATAAATATATTGATGTAAAGGCCGTAGACCCGTATGTAGATTTCGTCAATATCATGGCCTATGATCTGGTTGATGCCCCCCCAGCATCAATCAGCATTGAACAAGCCAAGTAATTACTGGGACTGCCAGCGTTCCGTAGACGAATACCTGAATGCAGGGGTATCTGCCGACAAATTAGTGTTGGGAATTCCGTTCTACGGAAGAGCCGATTTCAATGCCGGCGGCAGCATCAATTATCGGGATATTCTCAACCTGAGTAAGGATGACGGCTATGTCATCGAAAATTGGGATACAGAAGGCAATGTCCCCTATGTCACCAAAAACGGCAGTTTCTACTGTGGTTACGACAATCCCCGCAGTATTGCCGCAAAAGGTGAATGGATATTAAAAAATGGCATGAAAGGCATGATGTTCTGGGATTATGAAGGCGATGACACCATGGGAACCCTACGCAAAGCGCTGTGGAATGCCGTCATGAAAAAATAAGTAACTTAACACACATTCTCAGGAGGTTATTCCGGAAATTAGGGTAAGGGTAATTTTGCATACGATCTTCATTCAAGGCAAGAATACTGACGGAATAACCTCCTTTCCTCCTCCAAGACTACAAAACCTTTTTTCATTTAAGTTGTTGAAAGCACATTCATCAAAACCTAACTTAAATGAAAACAATCTTAAAAGCAATGTTTCTGTTGTGCGTAGCCGGACTTCCCTTGTCCACTATCCATGCACAAAAAAAAGAGATTATCGATGACGAAGCCCCCAACGGCATTGTCATAGTTACCATCGACAAAGCGGGCGACGAGATTATCCGCATCATGAATGAGTCACAATTGCCTTACATCCATGACCCGAAAGCTCCCCGCTTCTTATTGATGGACAAACAAGGCAAATTCGCCCTGGGTATCGGAGGGTATGTCCGTGCCACCGGCGAGTATGATTTTGGAGGTATTGTGGATGATATTGACTTTGTTCCTGCCAACATTCCAAGCAGTAGTAAAATCAAAAATCAATTTCAAATGGATGCCAGTACGGCCACTATCTTTCTGAAATTAGTCGGACACACCCGGCTATTGGGTGACTTCACAGTCTATACAGCCGGAAATTTCCGAGGAGGAGACAAAACATTCCAGCTACGGAATGCTTATATGTCATTCCGAAATATAACGGTGGGATATACTTACGGCGGTTTCATGGACTTAGGCGCCCTCCCCTCCACCATTGACTTCCAGGGGCCCAACGGTGCCACGTTCTACCGCGCTACACAATTGTCATATACTTATAAAGGGCTGAAAGACTTTCGTTTCCAAGCTTCCATCGAGGCGCCTGCCGTTGACGGCACAACAAGCAGCCAATTCGAAATTGCCCAGCAACGCATGCCGGACTTCACAGCTTCGGCACAATACAGTTGGAACAGCAGCAGTCATCTGCGTATAGGAGGTATCATCCGCAGCATGACATATACCAGCACGAAAAGGGACAAGGCTTCCAGCGTCACCGGATACGGTGTACAAGCCTCAACGACCTTCAACCTCGGTAAAAAATGGCAGGCATTCGGACAAGTCAACTATGGTAAAGGTATCGGGCAATACCTGAATGACATCAGTAATCTGAACGTCGATATTGTCCCCAATCCCGAAAAGGAAGGCAAAATGCAGGCATTGCCCATGCTGGGCTGGTATGCAGGTCTACAATATAACATTTCTCCAAAGATATTCCTTTCAAGCACTTACAGCATGTCCCGCCTTTACTCTGAAGACGGTTATCCCAACGACCTGCCAAGTACCTACCGCTACGGACAGTATTTCGTAGCCAACGTATTCTGGAACGTAACCCCGAACATGCAGGTAGGCGCTGAATATCTGCGTGGCTGGCGCACCAACTTCGACAATTCCACCAACCATGCCAACCGTATGAACCTGCTTGTACAGTATTCTTTCTAATCCAATATAAAATAAGAAAGAAGCCGCCTCAAATCGATATTTGAGACGGCTTCTTAATATATAAAGGTAGGATTGTGAAATCAGAACTTATAGTCAACACCAAGACCAAACACTTTATTAGTACGGCTATAAACATTCTTGGTGGTTTCACTTATCTTCTTTGTATAATCATCATAGTTTGTCCAAAAATAGGCTATATTCATAGTCAAATGCTTTGTCATTTTGATGGCAGCACCAAACCCCAGTGAATAAGAGTCACATGAAAAACTTATATCACTCTGAAAATCATCAGCCAAGCCATAATCTGTACGCTGATAACCACCACTGATGGTCAGCTGTTTAGCTATATCCCATTCTGCACCAATCAAAATTTCATGTGTGCCATGCTTCAACGCTTTCTGCTTATCATTGGCCATCCCTGCCGCTTTATCAAAAAAATGGTGATATTCCAGCGTTGCACGAAGCGTAGGAAGGAATTCATAACCAACAGCTGCAGTCAATAATGCAGGGATATCACTCGGAGTATTCACACCATCCTTATAGTCAGCCAAAGGATTCCCTTCATCTCCCATAGCAGTTCCCATTGCACGCACTTCAGCTTTTTTGGTTTTATTTTCGAGATTAAGACTTGTCATAAACTCGTACTTCAACCCAATATTCCATTTGCCCAACTTCACATCAGCTCCCAAGATAGGGGTCAATCCCCAGCCGGTCTGGTCGCAGTCTAAATCGATACCAACCAATTCCATGCCACCATAAGTAGGAATATTACTGTGTGCTGTTGCAGTCAGAAATCCTTCATACCCACCGGTAAAATAATTCATACGTCCACCGGCAAACACACCTAACCAATCATTAACTTGATACGACAACCCCAATTGCACACCATAAATAAACTGGCTTCCATCCATTGCACTATTGATAGAATACATATTGGGAGTGATTTGACCACCCGAAATAGTATGGACTTGTCCCATCACCATTGAATCGAACATACCCAAACCATCATCAAACGATGCCTTACCGCCACCACCTACAACAGCAAAGCTACCGGAAATAGTCCAGTCTCCTTTTTTATATGCACCTTGAAAACTAGGAATGAAAGGAGCAGAAGCTTTTCCTTTATAATAACGTGTATTCCCATCTTCAATAAACAAGGGAAATGTCGCCTTTATGTTACGGGTCTGATAAGCACTTTGTCCATTCAAAGACAAATAGAGACCATCTTCCGGCAAGAAGGCCAAACCGGCCGGATTAGAATAGACACCGTCAATATCAATGGAAGCACCACGCGCTAACATTCTAAGAAAAGATACATGCTGATTTGTATTTGTTAGGATACCACCCGCAAAAGTTGGAATTGAAACGATTAACATCGCAATGCCAATCAACGAAAATTTTCTCATCTAAATCTTTTTTAATTGTTTTCGGGCGCAAAGGTACAATAATATTGCACATGAAAAAGAATTTTGTGCATAAAGTTATCCTAATATAGAACTTTAATTGAAATACCAAATAGTTTCTGATGAAACAAATAGAAATAATTATCATTTTATGAATCCTTCCGGCCACTGAACCATATCAACTTTCCACTTGTTATCTCCCTATAATTATGTAACATTTTAAAAAACAACAAATCCCATGGCATACACTATCGCATTTTTTGGCAGCAAACCTTATGATGAAGCGTCTTTCAACGAAAAAAACAAGGAATATGGTTTTGAGCTCCGCTACTATAAAGGGCATCTTAACAAGCACAACGTTATTTTAACCCAAGGAGTAGACGCAGTCTGTATTTTCGTGAACGACACGGCCGATACCGAAGTTATCCGTCTGATGGCAGACAACGGCGTGAAATTATTGGCGTTGCGCTGCGCCGGCTACAACAATGTAGATTTAAAGGCAGCTGCCGACCGTGGCATTACCGTAGTGCGTGTCCCTGCTTACTCCCCTTATGCCGTAGCAGAATATACCGTTGCCCTGATGTTATCCCTCAACCGTAAAATTCCACGTGCTACCTGGCGGACACGAGACGGAAACTTCTCGCTGCACGGACTTCTGGGCTTCGACATGTACGGAAAAACTGCAGGCATCATCGGCACGGGAAAAATAGCCAAGAAACTGATATGTATCCTGCGTGGATTCGGCATGAATATTCTTGCCTACGACCTCTATCCCGACTATAATTTCGCCCGTGAACATCAAGTGGTATATACCAGCCTGGATGAGCTATATCACAATTCGGATATCATCTCCCTGCACTGCCCGCTGACTGAACAGACCAAATATCTCATCAACGACTATTCCATCAGTAAAATGAAGGACGGAGTAATGATTATCAATACCGGACGTGGACAACTCATCCATACCAACGCCCTGATTGAAGGACTAAAAAACAAGAAAATCGGCTCTGCCGGCCTGGATGTGTACGAAGAGGAAAGCGAATACTTCTATGAAGACCAATCGGACAAAATCATTGATGACGATACCCTGGCGCGGCTACTGTCCTTCAATAATGTCATCGTCACTTCGCACCAGGCCTTTTTCACACGCGAGGCACTGGCAAACATTGCTTCGACAACCTTGCAGAACATCAAAGATTTTATGAACCATAAGCCACTGGAGAACGAGGTCAAGGCATAGTCCCCACTCATTTATAAATTCTTAGACATCGGTTTTTAAACTTTATAGCTTTCCAAAGCGTTACTAGTACATAAACCATTTTAAGAAAAGGAATAAATTATGAAAAAAGTTATAGACAAATCAGACAGCAGAGGTCATTCCCTATATGATTGGCTTGACAGCCACCACACCTTCAGTTTCGACGAGTATTACAATCCCCGCCGGATGAATTTCGGCGCCTTGCGTGTACTGAACGACGACCGTGTGGCTCCGGGAAAGGGCTTCGGCACACATCCTCATAAAAATATGGAAATCATCTCCATTCCCCTGAAAGGGAAACTGAAACATGGGGACAATCATCAGAACAGCCGCGTCATCACTCCGGGAGATATACAAACCATGAGCGCCGGCACCGGCATCTACCACAGCGAAATGAACGGCAGTGACACTGAAGCGGTAGAATTCCTGCAAATCTGGGTGATGCCCGAAAAGCTGAACACACCACCCGCATACCAGGACTTCGACGTACGTCCACTCCTGCGCAAAAATGAAATGGCACTAATAGTATCCCCTGACGGCGATGCTCCTGCCAGATTGCTACAACAGACCTGGTTCTCTATCGGTGAAATAGAAGCCAGAAAGAAGATTGACTACCACATGCACCAATCGCATTCCGGTGTCTACATCTTCGTAATGGAGGGTGAAGTCAAAGTGGACGGCACAATACTCTCACGCCGTGACGGAATGGGAGTATACGAAACCGGCAGTTTTGAGCTGGAAACATTGAAAGACTCTCACATTCTCTTCATAGAAGTACCGATGTAGCGTGCTTTTGCATAAAATAACAGCTTAAACCGGAAGTTTGTGTAGCGTTTTTTGTAATATTGCGCTATAATTCAATCCGTAAATGAAACTTGATTACATCTACCATAGCGGCTTCGCGATTGAAGCGGACGGAGTGACGGTCATTATCGATTACTATAAAGATTCCTCGGAAGAGGTTTTCAATAAAGGTATCGTGCACGACTATCTCTTGGAAAAGCCGGGCGTACTCTACGTACTATGCTCGCATTTCCATCCCGACCACTTCAATCGCGAAGTTCTTTCATGGAAAAAACTGCGGCCCGACATCCGCTACATATTCTCCAAAGACATCCTGAAGCACCGCCGCGCCTCAGCGGAAGATGCCACCTACATCAATAAGGGCGACACCTACGAAGACGAACATATCCGTATCCAGGCCTTCGGTTCTACCGATGTGGGTATCTCCTTCCTGATAGACCTGCAGGGCAGACGGCTGTTCCATGCCGGTGACCTAAACAACTGGCACTGGAGCGAGGAATCTACTCCGCAGGAAATACGCAAGGCCGAAGGTGACTTTCTGGCCGAAGTGAGAGAGCTGCAGCAAACTGCACCTGCCGTAGATGTAGTCATGTTTCCGGTGGACAGCCGTATCGGAAAAGATTATATGCGTGGAGCAGAACAATTCGTGGAACGAATAAAAATCACTATATTTTTACCGATGCACTTCAGCGAAGATTATCAGGGAGGCAACGCATTCCGGCAGTTTGCCGAGAGCAAGGGATGCCGCTTTCTGAGCATTGCACACCGTGGTGAAAGTTTCGAACTCCCCAACTTGTAGCCCATAATTCGTAAATTAATAATTAAAACACATACTATTATGAAAAATTTGACACAACTTCTTTTTACACTGTTTTGCCTTTGTCTGCCGGCCATGCTGCAGGCGCAGGATAAGGACGACAGTAAATATCTGGCCGGTGCTGTTCCCGAGGTGGACGGCAAAGTGGTATTCACCAAAGAATTCAGCATCCCCGGCATGTCTCAGGATGAAATCTACGAACGTCTGCTCGGCTGGATGGATGCCCGTCTGAAAGAGAATGAAAATACCAGCCGTGTAGTATTCTCAGACAAAGAGAAAGGACAAATTGTAGGTATCGGGGATGAATGGATTGTATTCAGTTCTACGGCTCTGTCATTAGACCGTACCAAAATCCTTTACCAGCTGACTGTGACCTGCCAACCCGAAAAGAGCGTGCTCGAAGTAGAAAAGATACGGTTTAACTACCGCGAAGGAAAAGAAAAATATACCGCCGAGGAGTGGATTGTAGACAAGTATGCCTTGAACAAGGCGAAGACCAAACTGGTACGCGGACTTGCCAAGTGGCGCAGAAAAACCGTAGACTTCGTTGATGACCTTTGCCTGGGAGCAGCAGAAGCATTGAGCGCCACCACTGCCAAAGCTCCGGTAGAAGAAAAGAAGGAAGAAAAGAAAGAGGTGAAGGCTGTCGTCAATTCCGGTCCGACGGTAATCACCCCGAAGAAACAAGTTACCGTGGAACCTGCCCAGGCTGCTGAAAAGGCATCCGAAGGCATCGTGAAAGATGCCCAAGTCATCGAAGTGCCCCAAGTCAAGAAACCTGCCGCACTGGTTCCTGCCCAAAAGAGCCAGCAGCAAGAATACAAAACCATAGCCCCCGAGCAATTGTCAGCCGATGCCATCCAGACCGGAGCAGGCAAATTGGTTATCGTCATCGGCCAAGAGCCTTTCAACATGACCATGATGACAGCAAACTCCGGAGGTTCTTTGGGCAAAGTCAACGGCAAACCAGTTGTATTCAGCATACTGTCGCCCGACCAGCCGTATGAACAAATGGAAAAAGCAGAAAGCTATACCATCCGTTTCTATCCTACGGGACAGACAGAGCCTACGGTCATTCTGGAATGTAAGAAGCTGCCTTCACCGGCAACGATGGAAGGTATGCCACGCACGTATGTAGGCGAAATTCTGAAAGCAATGGTCAAATGACCGCACACGCAGACTGCAAATTGTAAATAATCAAATCAGGAATAAACAAATGGAAATAAAAAGTAAATTCGACCATTTTAATATCAATGTCACCAACCTGGAACGTAGCATCGCATTCTACGAAAAGGCACTGGGGCTGAAAGAACATCATAGGAAAGAGTCGTCCGACGGCTCTTTCACTCTGGTCTATCTGACCGACAGCAGTACCGGCTTCCTGCTGGAACTGACCTGCTTGAAGGAGCACCCACAAGCCTACGAATTAGGAGAGAACGAGAGTCACCTCTGCTTCCGCGTATCCGGCAATTACGACGCCATACGCCAATACCATAAGGAAAACGGATGGGTATGTTTCGAAAACACAGCAATGGGACTGTACTTTATCAATGACCCGGATGACTATTGGATTGAGGTACTGCCGGAGAAATGATATTTTACATCACTAAAACAACGAAATATATGAGTATAGAAGAAGCGATGATGGGTGGTATTGTCTTCAAAGGCAAAAAGGACAAACCTAAAGAAGAAAACAAGATAAAGACCAAAGCCAAGAAGAAAACCTACATTACCGGGCAACACGGTTCCGCCTCAGCCAAAATGAAAGCAGAAATCCGCCGCAAACGCGCTAACAGACATAAGAAATGATAAATACAGCCTTATTGCCTGCCGACAAGGACCCGATGGGCGCAGCCATAGCCGATTACTTTAAACGGCATAAAGCCGACCGCCTACGCGTGTTCTCTTCACAATTCGATGAGGACGAAATTCCCGTCGAAGAGCTATTCCGCACAGAAAAGCAAATGCCCTTGCTGGAGCGTACTGCTCTGCAAATGGCGACCGGAAAGATTCTGGATGTGGGTGCCGGTAGCGGTTGCCATAGCCTTACCCTGCAAGAAGCCGGAAAAGAGGTCCATGCCATCGACATTTCCCCGCTTTCCGTGGAGGTGATGAAGCAGCGAGGTGTGCGTAGCGTATCACAAACCAATCTGTTCAATGAACAGTTTGCCGATGAATACGACACTATCCTGATGCTGATGAACGGTTCCGGCATTATCGGAAAGTTGGAGAATCTGCCTGATTTTTTCCGGAAGATGAAGCTACTGCTCCGGCCTGGAGGCTGTGTTTTAATGGATTCCAGCAACCTGAGCTATCTGTTCGAAGAGGAAGATGGCAGTATTGTTATCGACCTTGCCGGTGATTACTACGGAGAGGTAGACTTCCAGATGCAATACAAGAATGTCAAAGGAGACTCCTTTGACTGGCTCTACATCGACTTCCAAACCCTGAGCCTTTATGCTGCCGAAAACGGCTTTACTGCAAAACTGGTGAAAGAGGGTACACATTATGACTATCTTGCCAAACTATCCCGACAAGCATAAAAGTGAAGTGCCCCCTAAAAGTTAGACAAAAACTTTTAGGGGGCACTTCTTTTTTTATATCTTGCCTATGCCTGCTATTCAGAAAGCATCCCGTCAATCTCCTTCACCAGAGAAGCAAATTCTTCAGGGTTATACAAACGTGTCAGCTTCACAATACGCCCTTCCTTATCAATTAGGACATTGCGTGTGATGCCTGCCTTGCGGAGCGCATACTTCGCAAATATATCCGCTCCCGGGTCCAGACCCAAAGGATAGGTCACTCCGGTTGACTTACCAAAAGCAATCACTTTCTCCAACGGCTCGTCACGGTCGATGCCAATCAGCATAAAATCCGGATTCGACTTATGCTTCAGCCATATATCCTTCTCAATGAAAGGCATCTCCTTACGGCATACCCCACACCAGCTCGCGGTAAACTGCAACATGACCACCTTCCCACGAAGTCCCGAAAGGGTAATGCTTTTCCCATCCGTCAGCTTCACTGTAAAATCTGGAGCCATCTCCCCTACCTTAACGATGTAGCCGGTACTGTCCGCCACTACATCCTGCGCCTTGCCTGCCATGCTGCACATAGCAAACAGACAGAAAATCAGAAATCCAACTTTTTTCATTTTATTCAATCTTTAATAAGTAAGCTGTAACTATTCAGCGAATGATATTTTATAGAATGGGCAAACAATTCCCTATAACAAAAAACTCCGAAACACTTTTAAAAAGCAGTTTCGGAGTTTTATTCTTCGAGGTACCTGGCAGATTCGAACTGCCGTACACGGTTTTGCAGACCGCTGACTAAGCCACTCATCCAAGGTACCGGTTCTTACAAGAACTCTTTATTTCTCGTTTGCGGATGCAAAGGTAGCACTTTTTTTGAAACTACCAACTATCCGCAACAACTTTTCTTCTTTTTTTTTCGTCACTCCACTGCACTCCGCACGCTTCTTATCATACAAATTCTTTAGTTCACAGCCACTTGCACAACTATCACACGGATTACCATTTTCTTTGACCCGATGAGAAAAAGAATAAATACTCATGCCAATCCGCACAGCGCAGAGCAACAACAATAAGGCTACTACCCACTCCTGCCAACTATTCATCATAAAAACAGACCTCCTATCTGATAAATTGCGAAAGACATCAGCCAGGCCAGCGCAGTAGTATAAAGCCCCGCAAACACGGCCCACTTCCAACTGCCCGACTCCCCTTTAATGGCTGCCAACGTGGCGATGCACGGAAAATAAATCAGCACAAACACCATGTAACCGAAAGCCACCAGGGGCGTTATCGGAATGCGTTCACCCAAGCTTACGGCATCTGCCTCGGCATCGTCGGCATAAAGCACTCCGAGCGTGCTTACCACCAGCTCCTTGGCGCCCACGCCGGAAAGGATGCCGATGCCCAGCTTCCAGTCGAATCCCAACGGTTCGATGACCGGTTCCATGGCTTTACCAATCCGGCCGATGTAGGAATTCTCCTGCTGTTCCGTCACACTTTCATATTCATCGTGGTTGGGATAATATCCCAATGCCCAGATAACGATGGATGCCACCATAATGATGCCTCCCATCTTGCGGAGATACTGCGCCCCCTTCTCCCACGTATGGCGGAAGATGGCCTTGGACGTCGGCATACGATAAGGCGGCAGCTCCATGACAAACGGCGTATCGTCTCCTTTCACCA